>Ga0209341_10001387_pt1 | contig 24110 bp, 27 predicted proteins | sample RifCSP13_2_FD_184020 | JGI IMG/M metagenome (GOLD analysis project Ga0209341, IMG submission 184020) | Soil microbial communities from Rifle, Colorado - Rifle CSP2_sed 13_2 (SPAdes) (version 2) | ecosystem: Environmental > Terrestrial > Deep subsurface > Rock core/Sediment | place: Rifle... | reverse complement strand
AAGTTGGCGCCGTCGTAGTAGACGAGGCCACCGACGCCGTGGATCACCTCGGTGATGCGCTGGATCTCCTCCTCGAACAGCCCCAGCGTGTTGGGGTTGGTGAGCATCAGGCCGGCCACATCTTCGTCCGCCAGCTTCTCGAGCGCCGACACGTCCACGAGGCCGCGCGAGTCGCTGGGCACCGGCTGCACTTCGTAGCCGGACAGGCGGACGCTGGCCGGGTTCGTGCCGTGGGCCGAGTCGGGGATCAACACGCGCCGCCGTGGGTTCCCCGCCTTCGTGTGGTGCGCTCGCATGATCAGCAGACCCGTGAGCTCGCCGCAGGCCCCGGCCGGCGGCTGGAGCGTGGCGCGGGCCATCCCCGTGATCTCACACAGGGCCCGTTCCAGGCGCCACATCAGCTCCAGGGAGCCCTGGACCGTGTGGTCGGGCTGGCGGGGGTGGGCGCGCTGGAAACCGGGGAGCGAAGCCCCGGCCTCGGAGATCTTCGGGTTGTACTTCATCGAGCAGGACCCGAGGGGGTAGACGCCCGTGTCGACCCCGTAGTTCAGCTGCGACAGTCGCGTGTAGTGCGTCACCAGGTCGCGCTCCGCGACCTCTGGAAGGCCGACGGATCCATGGCGTGCGTGCTCGGCTGGGAGCCGCGTCTCCGGCACGTCGAGCCTGGGCAGGCTGTACGCCCGGCGTCCGGGCCGCGAGAGGTCCTTCAGCGTCCCCCGCCCGTCGGGCGGCCCCTGGGTGCGGACCGGCGCTCCGGAGCCCCTCAAGCGAGCACCGCCCTGAGGGCCGTCGCCAGGCCGTCGATCTCCTCCCGCGTTCGCCGCTCGGTGACGGCCACCAGCAGGGCGTGGCCGTCGGCGTCGGGCAGCGGGACCGCGAGGTAGCCGCGCTCCACGAGCGCGTCGCGAACCTCGGCTGCCGGCCGCGGCAGCCGCAGCGGGAACTCCTTGAAGAACGGTGCGTCGTCGAACAGCAGCTCGACACCGGGCACCTCGGTGAGGCGCTCGGCCGCATAGGCGGCCTTGGACGCACAGGCACGCCCCAACTCCTCGAGGCCCTGCGGTCCGAGCCAGCCCAGGTATACGGTGGCGGCGATCGCCATGAGCGTCTGGTTCGTGCAGATGTTGCTCGTCGCCTTCTCGCGACGGATGTGCTGCTCGCGGGCCTGGAGCGTCAGGACGTACCCCGTGCGGCCGTCCACGTCCCGGGTCTCGCCCACGATGCGCCCGGGCAGGCGCCTGACGTCGTCCAGTCGGGTCGCGATCACGCCGAGGTAGGGCCCGCCGTGGTTCAAGTGGTTGCCCAGGACCTGGCCCTCGGCCACGGCTATGTCCGCCCGTAGATCTCCCGGCGGTGCCATCACGCCGAGTGACAGAGGGTCGAAGATCTGGATCGCACGCGCCCCGCCCGCGTGAGCCTGGCCGAATAGGTCCCGCGCCGGCTCCAGTAGCCCATAGGCGTTCGGGTGCTGGACGATCACGCAGGCGACGTCATCGCCGACCTCCGGGCGCCCACCTCGCCCCCCCTGGACCTCGAACACCTCCGGCTCGTAGCCCGAGCCCCGGCCGTAGGTGCGCAGCGTCTCGACGTATCTAGGGTCAACCCCGCCCGAGACCAGGACCCTGTCGCGCCCACGGCTCGAGCGGGCCAGGTTCACGGCCTCGGCGAGCGCGGTGGCGCCGTCGTACAGCGACGCGTTCGAGACCTCCAGGCCGGTGAGCTCGCAGATCATCGACTGGTACTCGAACAGGGCCTGCAATACGCCCTGCGAGAGTTCGGGCTGGTAGGGCGTGTACGAGGTGTAGAACTCCGAGCGTCCTGCCAGGGACCATACGACCGCGGGCACGTAGTGGTCGTACGCCCCCCCGCCGGCGAAGCAGATGAGATCCTGCGCGCTGCGGTTGCGGCCGGCGAGCTCGGTGAGGTCGGCGAGGATCTCCATCTCGGAGACGCCCTCGGGCAGATCCAACGGCCTGTCGAGCCGCACGGCGGCGGGGATCTGATCGAACAGCTCGTCCACGCTCGAACGGCCGATGGCCCCGAGCATCCGGGCGACGTCCTCGTCTGTGTGCGGCGCGAACCTCATGCCGGACGGTGAGTGTAGCCTGTCCGGCGAACGAGCCTGACCCTGATCAGGCCGACGTCCTGGTCCTCAGCCCGAGACGTCCTCGAGCCCGTACTTCGACACCAGCGACAGGTAGTCGCGCTGGTAGAAGATCTTGCAGTTGACACCCGGGTATAGCTCACGCAGGCGCCGGACCTTGCGGTTCTTCTTCGTCACGAGCTTCTGGTTCAGCGTTGTGATCTCTATGTACAGGTCGTACTGGGGAAGGTAGAAGTCGGGCGTGAAGCGCTGCACGGCGTTGCCGTCCCGGTCCCATTCGAGGTCGAACGAGGTCGGCTCGTAGTCCCAGTCGATCTGGTAGAAGTCCAGCAGCTGCGCGAACTGGCGTTCGCTCGCATGCGCGAAGGAAACGCCGTCGCTCCTCAGCCCCTGCGCGTCGGCGGCAGCGGCCTCGTTCACACGCCTCCGGCGGAGGCGGCGCGACCCTTCTTCCGGTCGCCCTTGGCGACCGTGCCCTGCAGGTCCGTCCATAGCCTGTCCACGGCGATCGCGAACACCGCCTGGCCCCCGCGGACCAGGTCGACGATCGCCTCCGGAGACTCCACCGAGTAGATACGAGACCCGTCCGAGACCAGGGTCGTCCCCAGCGGCGGCTCCTTCAGGGCCTTCAGGGTGCCCATCGCCTCGCGGATCCGCTGCAGACTGACCCCGCTGTCCAGCATCCGCTTGATGAGTTTGAGCGTGGCCAGATCCTGGAACGAGTACAAGCGTTGGGACCCGGAGCCCTGGGCGTCCTTGATCGATGGCCTGACCAGGCCCGTCCGGGCCCAGTAATCGAGCTGGCGGTAGCTGATCCCGACGATCTTGATGACCTCGGGGACGCGATATCCCTGCTCAGTCATGACAACTCCGTAATTACGCGGGCGTCGGCATGCTAGGCAGCCCCGGCGTCCGTGTCAATCACCCCTCCGGACCTGACCCGGAGGGCTCCCCAGAGGGCGCCGGAAGGGCCTCCTGACCTGCGGAGGGGCCGGGGGGCGCCGCGACCGGCTAGGATTCGCCGTCCCCTCGGCCTGGAGGTCCGCGCATGCGTGAAGCATCGGTTCGCCGACGCACGATGGTGGTGGCGGCGGCCACGGCGCTCACGCTCGGCCTCGGCCTGGTCCAGGCGCCCCGGGCCGATGCCGCGCTCGGCCGGCTGGAGAAGAAGCTGTTGCGGATCGTGAACCGCACGCGCGACCGTCACGACCTGCGCCTGCTGAAGATCGACCGCTCGCTCTCGCGCCCCTCCGAGAGGCACACCCGGCGGATGATCCGCCAGGATCGCCTGTTCGACCCGCCCAACCTCGAGGAGATCCTGGCCGACTACGAGTGGGACGACTTGGGCGCCGACGTGGTCGGTTGCGGGAGCACGCTCAAGGAGCTCCACCGGATCTTGATGACCGAGGATCTCCACCGGACGATCCTGCTGCACCCCAAGCTTCGTCGGGTCGGGATCGGCGTGGTGGTGGCCGACGAGCGGAACCGCTGCGGCCGCGGCTCGTTCTGGGCTACCGAGATCCTGTACGGCTGAGCTGCGGGACCACTCGAAAGCCGGGCGCTGGGCTACTCGAAGTCCTCGGGCGCGACGTTCTCGAGGAACTCGCGGAACTGCTGGAGCTGCTGCTCGGCGTCCTCGGTCTCGTCTTCGGCCGGGATCAGGATCGAGGCCTCCGCCAGGACGTCCTCGTTCGCGAAGATCTTGCAGCCGAGCCGCACCGCGAGCGCGATGGCATCCGAGGGACGGGAGGAGACCTCGTATGAGGAACCGTTGCGCTGCAGGCCTATCACGGCATGGAACACGCCGTCGCGCAGCTCGGTGATCGTGATGGACGTGACCAGCACCGCCACCTCGTCCAGGATGTTCTTCAGCAGGTCGTGGGTCATGGGTCGGGGGGTCGCCACGCCCTGCTGGCCGATCGCGATGGCCTGAGCCTCGGACTGGCCGATCCAGATCGGCAGATAGCGCTCGCCGCCCGCCTCTTGCAGCAGCACGATGGGCGAGTTCGAGGGGAACTCGATCCGAACGCCCGCCACGGTCATCTCGATCATGGGCCTTGCGTCCGACCGTACACCGGGCCCCGAACTCCGGCAACCTACGAGGATGCGGCGGCCGTCTCCTCGCCCGGCGCGGGTCCGGCGCCGGGTAGGAACGGCAGGAGCAGGTCGGGATCTGCCGTTAGGGCGGGCAGATCCTCGACAGCCAGGATGTCCGGCACGTTGCGGTAGCGCTCCTGGAAGTCGAGCCCGTAGCCGACCACGAACACGTCGGGGCAGTCGAAGCCCACGTAGCGGATCTCCAGAGGGGCGATCCGGCGAACGCTCTTGTCCAGCAGGGCGCAGACCTGCACGGAGGCGGGCTCGCGGGACTGGAGCACCGAGATCAGGTACGAGAGGGTCAGCCCTGTGTCGACGATGTCTTCGACCACGATCACATCGCGGCCGCCGATGTCCTGCTCGAGGTCCTTCACGATCCGGACCCTGCCCATGGACTCGGCCGCGCCGCCGTAGCGGGAGATGGACATGTAGTCGATCGCGAGCGGGAGCGCGATCTTCCGGATCAGGTCCGCGAGGAACACCGAGCCGCCCTTCAGGACCGAGATCAAGACGGGCGCGCGCCCCTCATAGTCCCCGGTGATGGTGCGGCCGAGCTCCTCGATCCGTCGGCGGATGTCCTCGCGCCCCACAACGACGCGTGCAACGTCCGACACCGCGGCGATGCTAACAGGGCCCGCCTCGAACGCGGGGAGATCCGGTCCGGACTCAGCGCAGGAGGGCGTCCACGAGGGCACTGCCGGCGTCCAGCACGGCACCGAACGCTCGGGCCCACCAGGGCCCCTCGTTCACCGGCGGAGGCGGAGGAGGGAGCCCGGTGACCAGCAGCGGGACCTCGCCGACGAGCCGTTCGCCCGCCGTGACCCGGACGGTGCCGATCTGCTCATCGCGGGCCGGGGGGAAGGCGACCTGGTCCTCCAGCACCAGGGCTCGGACGATCTCGGCCTGCACCGAGACCAGCCCCCGGACCTGCCCACCGGCTGCCACCGACACGGGCCGGCCGTCGATGCGGACGGTGCCGAGCCCCTGCCCGTCCCGAAGCAGTGAGCGCTCGTCGAAGGCCTCGAAGCCGTAGTTCAGGAGCGTGGCGGCGTCGGAGAACGGTTCGCCCGGCTCGCCCAGGACCACCGCCACTAGGCGGGTACCCTCGCGTTCGGCCGCCGCCACGACGCAGAACCCCGCCTGCGTGGTGAACCCGGTCTTCACGCCGAGAGCGCCCGGGTACAGCCACAGGAGGACGTTGCGGTTCTGGACGGTGCGGGGCTCTGCATCCAGCGACCGCACCACGTGGGTTCGGGTCGCCACGACGTCGGCGAAACCGGAGGCATCGTACGCGGCCCGCGTCAAGCGCGATAGGTCACGGGCGCTGGAGTAGCCCACGTCGTCCAGCCCGTTCGGCGAGGCGAAGTGCGAGCTGGTCATCCCGAGCTCGGCGGCGCGCGCGTTCATCCGCTCCACGAACGCCGGCACGGTGCCGTCCACGTGCTCCGCGAGCGCGATCGCCGCGTCGTTGGCCGACTGCAACATGAGCGCATACAGCAGCTCGACCACGCGGATCCGCTCGCCCTCGGTCAGGCCGAGACCAGAGATCCCCGCGATGCGGGGGCCGGCCGCCTCCTGGCTCACGGTGACCACGTCCGTGGGCGAGGTCTCCTCCAGGACCAGGAGCGCCGTCATGACCTTCGTCAGGCTCGCTATCGGACGACGCTCGTTGCCCTCGAGGTTGAACAACACCTGACCGGTGTCCAGGTCCGCGAGCACCGCGGCCTGTCCCCTGAGCTCGGGCGCCTGCGTCGAGGGGGCGGGCGTACGGAGAGCTGAAACGAACGGCGAGGGCGAGGTCCCGCCCCCCGGCTGCACGACCGGCGTCGGCGGAGGCGGGACGGGCGACTGAGCAACTCCAGAGGATGGCAGCAGCGCCAGCAGCAGCAAAGCGCACGTGCCGAGCACCGCTGCGTGCACCGGGGCGCGGCCGAGGCGGTTCAAGACAGGTACTGGCGCAGGTTCGTCCGAAGCATGGCCTGCTTGAGCTTGCGGGAGGCTTTGGCCAGGTCCGTCAGAGATGCCGTCGCCTGGCGGCGCGCGTCGGGGTTGCGCTGGCGCAGTTGCGGCATCACGAGGGTCTCGAAGAACGCCGCCTCGCGCTCCTCGAAATGCTTGTACATCGTGAGGTGCCGGGGTTCGATCCCGTAGCGGAAGAAGTCCTTCACGATCGAGAGAACCACGTAGTCGTCGCCGTCGTAGTAGCGCGCGGACTCGGGACCGTGCGAGCAGACCATGCCGAAGGACTCGAGCTCGCGGATCTTGTCCCGATCGATACCGGTCGCGGCGCTCATCTCCTCGATCGACATCTGCAGGCCCGTGGGCGGCTCGGCGAGGTCCTCCTCGGGCTCGACGCCCGAGGGCTCGATCATCGCGATAGGCACCTCTCGGTCGGCCTCCTCCTGCTGGAGCAGCCGCTCCTTGATGACCTTGAGCGGCAGGTACTCGTCCCGCTGCATCCGCAGGATCGCCCTAAGGCGGTCCAGGTCCTTCTCGTAGAACTTACGGTAGCCCGACGGCGTGCGCTCGGGGTCGATCAGCCCCTCGGACTCGAGGAACCGGATCTTGCTGATCGTGATGTCCGGGAACTCCGTCTTGACGGTGACGAGGACCTCACCGATCGATTGATAGTTCCGTGTGGGCATCAGCCTCACTCCCCCGCGAAGAACGCGAGTCGGAATCGCCCGATCTGCACCTCGTCGTGCTGCGCAAGCTTGGTCATCTCGACCCGCTCTCTGTTCACGTACGTACCGTTCATGCTGCCGAGGTCGTGGATCGTGAAGCCGTCGGAACCGCGGCGGATCTCGGCGTGGCGGCGACTCACGCTCACGTCGTCCAGGAAGACGTCGCTGTCGATGCTGCGACCAAGGCTCGTGGAGTCAGCCTCGACCAAGAAGGTCGACCCGGCGTTGGGGCCATGCTTGACCAGAAGGAGCGCCTGCCCGGGCTCGAGTTCGTCTTCGGGGAACGGGAACTCATCGTGGCCTTCACCTTCGATCTCGATAGGGCTGATCCCGAGGGTGGTCTCGCCCTGGAGGGCAACACCACACTTGGCGCAGAAGTGCGCCTCGTCCTTGTTGGGATGTCCACAGTTGGTGCAGTACACGCTCTACGTCTCCACCCCCGCTCCCTGTGCTCGAGGCTCGGGGTATGAACCCTATACCTGTACCTCGAGGGCCGCTCGAAACTACCGGTCACCCGGGCGAGGGTCAACCCACGGGCCAGCGCATCCTCCAGCGCGGACACAGGTCGGACGGGGGTAGCGGTGAGGTTGCTAGGCAGAGGCCTGGTCGACGAAGGCCCGGTACGAGGCGGCGTCCATGAGCCCTTCGGGGGCCTCGCCCACCTCAAGGATGACCATCCAGCCATCACCGTATGGCTGCTCGTTGACGAGCTCGGGCCTCTCCTCCAAGAGCGGGTTGCGCTCCAACACCGTGCCCGAAACCGGGGCATACACGTCGGACACCGACTTGGTGGACTCAACCTCGCCGAACGGCTGGCCGGCGGTCACGCGAGTCCCGATCTCGGGGACGTCCACGTAAACCACGTCACCGAGTGCGTCCTGCGCATAGTCGGTTATGCCGATCCGAACGCGCCCGGTCGCCTCCTGGCGCACCCACTCATGCTCCTTGGTGTAGCCGAGATCCTCGGGGCACTCCACCGGATCGCTCCTTCCCGTACGCGCGCACGCGGGACGGTAGCACGTCGACCGAGTGGCGGATGCAGGCCCTACGTAGCCGGTGGCAGCGCCGCCCATGCGGCCCGCAGGTCGCCGACGTACAAGGCGGCGGTCACGTAGGACTCAACGATCGCCACGGTGTAGACCGCCCACCCGCACGCGAGCGCTGCGGGCGCGAACGCGAACCCAAGGGTTCCCCACGAGATGAATCCGATCGACATCATGAGCCCGAAGGTCGCGACCTTGCCGAGGTAGCGCACCTCGATCCGGGCGTCGCGGCAAACCAGCAGCACGAGGCCTGCGACCAGGATCGCCACGTCGCGGACCAGGATCAGCAGGGCCGCCCAAAGCGGGAACGCGTCGCGGACGACGAGCGCGATCAACCCCGCGGCGATCGCGAGCCGGTCGGCTACCGGGTCGAGCACCTTCCCGAACTCGGAGACCTGGCCCGTCGCCCGGGCGACCACACCGTCGACCCAGTCGGTGGCCGCGACCACGCCGAACAGGATCAGCCCGGCCTTGGTCGTGTCCTCATCGACGATCAGCGAGAAGAACAGCGGGATGGTCGCGATCCTCGCGAAGGAGATGAGGTTCGGGACCGTGAGGATCCGTCGGTTCGAGCTCGACGAGGTTCCGTCGGGCGGCGCTGGGTCGCTCATCGCGCGGGACGGTACCACCCGGTCTCGCCGTGGTGCAGCGGCCCGGCGATAGATTACCTACTCCGGACCACCCTCCGGGATGACCCCGAGCTGCTGCATCATCGCCAGCGCGTCGAAGACGCCCCAGTGCTCGTGCGCGAGGCCATCCTCGCCGAAGCGGATGATGTCGATCAGCTGGACATCGACGCTCTTGTCGGTCGCAGGGATCCCCAAGAACTCGCCTCGATGCGTTCCGGTGGCCCTGGTCCGCGCCACAACCTTGTCGCCGCTCACCAAGACATCCTCGGCGGTGAAGCGCAGGTCCGGGAACGCGGCGAGGTACATCCGGAAGAACTCCTTGACGCCTTCCTTCGTGGGCGCGAGCCCTGGCGTCTCCTCGTGCTCGACGAAGTCGTCGGCCATCAGGGCGCCGAACCCCTCCACATCGCCGGAACTCACCATCTCGTACATGCGCCGCATCGCGGCTGCGTGATCCATCGCTGTCCCCCTTCGTCCCTTGCTCGTCGGGCCGGCCGGATTCGAACCGGCGACCCCCAGTCCCCCAGACTGGTGCGCTAACCATGCTGCGCCACGGCCCGTGCGCTTATCCTACCGGCCGCGCGACCGCCGCCCCCTGCGGAAGCGCAACCGGAGCGGAACGCCGTCCAGATCGAGCTCTCGTCGGAGCCGCCCCTCGAGGAACCGCTGGTAGCTCTGGCCGGGAGGCAGAGCGCCGAAGAGCACGAAGGTCGGCGGCCCGGCAGCGACCTGAGTCGCGTACTTGTACCGAGCACCTCCGGGAGCCGGCTGCTCACCCTGGGCGGCCTGCACGACCTCGTTCACCGGCGCGGTAGGCGCTCGGCGTATCCAGCGGTCGTGGACCTCGAGCAGTGTCGGCCCGAGCCGGTGGACGCCGGAGCCGGACAGGGCGCTCGTGCGTAGGACCGGGGCGCGCGCGAACGGCACGAGGAGCTCGGTGAACTCCTTGAACGCGCGGTCTCGCTCCTGTATCAGGTCCCACTTGTTCGCCACGACCACCAGTGCGCGGCCGACCTCCATCACGTGGGACGCGATTCGCTTGTCCTCGCTCGTGAAGCCGTCGGGCGCGTCGAGCACCAGGACGGCCACGTGCGCGCGTTCGATCGCCCGCTCGGCTCGTAGGAGGCTGTAGTACTCGATACCCTGGATCTTCGCCGGGCGCCGCAGGCCGGCGGTGTCAACGAACCGCACGGGGCCCTCCGCCCACTCGACGAGCGCGTCCACCGAGTCCCGAGTGGTTCCGGCCTCCTCGAACACGACCGAGCGCTCCTCCCCCACCAGGCGGTTGAACAGGCTCGACTTACCGACGTTCGGGCGTCCGACCAACGCGAACGCCGGCTCCTCCTCCGTCTCGATCACCTCCGAGTCCTCGGGGAGCAGGGCGACGACGCGGTCGAGCAGGTCGCCCGAGCCGCGGCCATGAAGCGCAGACACCGGGACGGGATCGCCCAGGCCGAGGGCGTGGAACGCGAGCGCCTCGGCCTCGTCGGACTCGGTGTCCGCCTTGTTGGCGACGAGGAGCACCGGGATCGTCGCCCGCCGCAGCTTGCGGGCGAGCATCGCGTCCTCTTCGACCGGACCGGTCTGCGCGTCCACGACGAGCAGCACGACGTCGGCCCCCGCGGCCGCGCGCTCGGCCTGGCGCGAGACCAGAGCCTCGATCCCTTTCGCGCCGTGCGCGTACCCGCCGGTGTCGACGAGGCGGAACGTCCGACCCCGCCACGCGGTCTCGAGCTCGACCCGGTCGCGCGTGACCCCCGGCATCTCGTGGGCGATAGCCTCGCGCCGTCCGAACAGCCGGTTCACGAGCGTGGACTTGCCCACGTTCTGCCGTCCTACGACGGCGACCGCGGGATTGCTCACGGGGCGAACCCCCGCTGCCGCGCGAGCTCGAGAGCGCGCGCGAGCACCTCGTCGGGGTCGAGGTCGGTCGTATCGATCTCCACGGCGTCCCCAGCGGGCTCGAGCGGGTTCGTGCGCGCGTCCAGGGCGTCACGGGTCTCGAGCGCCTCGGCGATCTCCTTCGAGTGCGCCTCGCGCTCCTGGGCTCGGCGCTCGACCCGCTCCTGAGGGTGCGCCACCAAGAAGAGCTTGAGCGGCGCGCCCGGAGCTACCACGGTGCCGATGTCTCGACCCTCCATGACCGCTCCACCCGAACCGAGGCGGCGCTGCTCGTCCCGTAGCACGGCCCTCACCTCAGGGTGACGTGCCACCCGCGAGACCGTGGACTCGACCTCAGGGGACGTGAGCGCTTCCTCTGGCGCCCGACCGTCGATCGAGAGCCCCGGAGGCTCTACCGTCGAGTCGAGGCTGAACCCGATCGAGCGCGCTAGGACCTCGAGCGCAGGTCCGTCGTCGGGGTCGACCCCTTCCCGGACCGCGCGCACCGCGAGCGCGCGATACATCAGTCCGGTGTTCACGTAGGGCAGGCCGAGCTCGACGGCCAGGCGCCTGGCAAGCGTGCTCTTGCCCGAGCCCGCGGGTCCGTCGATCGCGATCAGGGCACCCATCAGTCCACCCGAGCCCCGAGCGCGACCAGTGCCGGTACGAAGCCCGGGAATGTGACCTCGGCCGCCTCGATCCCTTCGATCTGCACCGGCGTCCGTGCGGCGAGCGCCGACACCGCGATCGCCATAGCCATCCGGTGGTCGCCGCGGGCGTCCGCGAGGCCACCGGCCAGGCCACCACCACCGACCACGAGGTCGTCGCCCCGCACGCCGCCCGTCCCGCCCAGGCTCGAGATCACTTCGGCGACGCCCCTTAGCCGATCACTCTCCTTCACGCGCAGCTCGGCCGCCCCCGCGAACCAGGTTTCGCCCGAGGCGTGCGCCGCGAGAAGGGCCAGGACGGGGACCTCGTCGACCACGAGCGGCAGCTCGTCGGCCTCGACGGTCGTGCCGCGCAGGCCATCGCAGGCCTCGACCAGCAGCGAACCGACCGGCTCGCCCAGCTCCTCTCGCTCGACCTCGAGGCGTGTCCGCACGCCCATGCGCGCCAGCACGCCGATGAAGCCCGTCCGGGTAGGGTTCAGCCCGACCTCGCGAACGGTCAGGGCGCGGCCCATCAGGGCCGCCGCGGCGATGAGGAAGGCCGCCGAGGACACGTCCCCGGGCACCGAACCCGAGAAGCCGGGTGGGCGGAAGGCGGCAACTCTCACCGAGCCGGCCTCGCTGCGGATCGGGGCGCCGAGGTGCTCCAGGGCCCGCTCGGTGTGGTCGCGTGTGGGGACGGACTCGCGGACCGTGGTCTCGCCGTCCGCCTCGAGCCCCGCAAGGAGCACCGCACTCTTGACCTGGGCCGTGGGGACGGGCGCGACGTACTCGATCCCCCGGAGCCTTCCACCCCGCACCCGAAGCGGGGCGTGCCCGTCCGTCGTGGTGACCTCCGCGCCCATCGTGCGGAGCGGCTCGGCCACGCGCTCCATCGGGCGTCGGGAGAGGCTCTCGTCGCCCTCGAGCACGGTCTCGAACCGCGCGGCGGCCACCACCCCCGCGAGCAGGCGCATCGTGGTACCCGAATTCCCGCACTCCAGGCTGCGTCCCGGAGGCTGAAGCGCGCCTCGACCCTGAGCCTCGATGGCGAGCCCGCCTCCTCGAGGTCGAGGTCGGTTCGTCGTGGAACGGTCACCGTCTGGCACGGGCCCGGACTGCGAAGCCCAACCCTCGAGTGCAGCTCCACCAGATCCGCCGAGCAGCGCGGCCACGCACCTTGCGGTCGACCGCACGTCCAGGGCCTCGGGCAGCCCCCGGAGCTCGCTCCGCCCCTGCCCTATGCCTGCCAGGATGAGCCAGCGATGGGCGACCGACTTGTCGCCGGGAACGGCCGTCTCTCCTCCGCGGAAGCCGCCCGGATGCACGGTCGTGCGCATCCCGCCTCACGCCAGCCGCAGCGGCTCGAACCAGCGCCCGCGCAGGGCGCGCTCGGCCTCCTCGGCGGCCCCTACGGCCACCGTCATGTGCACGGTGCCCCGGCCGCCCTCGGGTGAATGCACGATCTGCAGGTCCTCGATGTTTACCCCGGCCTCGCTCATCGTTGCAGTGACCTCCGCGAGGACACCCGGGCGGTCGGGCACCGGGATCTGGAACACCGCGACGCCCGCCTTCACCTGCGGCTTCGCGGCGAGCGAGAGCCGCGCCTCCTTGGACTCGGCGAACGCCCGCTCGACCTCGTCGGCGTCCTCGGACGCCACCAGGTCGCGCAGGTCGTTCAGGCGTTCGACGTACAGGTCGAGGGCTCGGACGATCGCGTCGCGGTTAGCGAGCAGGATGTCGCTCCACAGGTGGGGGTTCGAAGCCGCCAGCCGGGTGAGATCGCGGAACCCGCCGGCCGCGAGCAACAAGATCTCGGGCTCGCCCGCCTCCTCGGCCGCCGCCAAGCCCATCAACGCCGTCGAGGCCACCTGCGGCAGGTGGCTGACCATCGCCACGAGCCGGTCGTGCCGGTCGGCGGACAAGAGCACGGTCCGGGCGCCGATCTTGGCGATCCACGCCGCCAGGCGCTCGATCGCCTCGGGGGCGGCGGTCTCGTCGACCACCCAAACCGCGCCGTCGAGCACGGACGCCGACGCGTGGTCCGGCCCCGACCGTTCGGAGCCGCCCATCGGGTGGCCGCCGACGTATCGGACCAGGTCCGCCGGGGCGGCGGCCGCTTGAACCTCGAGCTTGACGTTAGACTTCACGCTGGCGACGTCGGTGACAACGGCTTCCGGCGCCAGGCGCAGCACCTCACCCACTAGTTGGGGGACGGACGGTATAGGGGTGCACACGAGAACCAAGGTCGCGCCGGTCACGCACTCTTGCAGGGTCGCGGTCGGCACGAGCCCCGACCTTTCCGCCGAGCGCGATAGAACCTCGGTGTCGACGTCGAACCCGCGCACGGAGTCGCCGGCGCGCAAGGCGGCCATGGCGATCGAGGTACCGATCAGCCCTGTGCCGACGACGGCGACACGCTCAGCCGAGGTCATCGCGCAGGGACTCCGCCCCGTCGAGGTAGACGTGCGTGACCTCACCAGGCTCTCTCCCGGTGTGGAAGTGGAGCAAGATCCGGATCACCATCGGCATCGAGCCGGTCACCGGGATCTCCCTGGCGCAAAGCAGCGGCACGCGGCCGAGGCCCATCCGCCGGGCCGCCTCCGCGGGGAAGGCCGAGCGCAGGTCGTCGGTGACCGTGAAGAAGGCGCTCACGAGCTCGTCGGTCTCGGCGACGTCGTTTCTCTCGAGCATGGCCGAGAGCAGGCGCTCGGTAGCCGACAGCACGACATCCGCCTCGTCCCGTTCCACGCGGATCGCACCGCGCGCCGCCCGAACCCTGATCTCACCCATCGTCCCCCGCTCGACGTTCGAGCCGACAGGCTACAGGGCGCCAAGCCCCGGCTTCTCGCCGGTCGTGCCTACAGGCCCGCCGCGCGGTAGAGCGCGCGGACGTCCTCGGGCTCGAGCTCGCGGAGCTCTCCCGGCTTCATGCGCCCCAGGCGCACCGGCCCCACGCGCAGGCGGATCAGCCGCCGGACGGGCAGGCCGACCGCCTCGAGCATCCGACGCACCTCGCGCTTGCGGCCCTCGGCCATCACGAGCCTGACCGCGCCGCGACCCTTCGAGCCGCCCGCGGCGCGCGCCTCGACCGCTCGCGCCACCCCGTCGTCCAGCTCGACGCCGCGCCTGAGTCGGCCGAGCTGGCGGGTGGTGGGTGCCCCGTCGACCTCGGCCAGGTACTCCTTCTCGACGCCATAGCGCGGGTGGGTGAGCCGATGCGCGAGCTCGCCGTCATTGGTGAGCAGCAGTAGACCTTCGGTGTCGCGGTCCAGCCGGCCGACGGGGAACACACGCGGCCCCTTCGGAAGGAACCGCGACAGGTCGCGCTCGGCGTGGGGATCCTTCATGGTCGTGGTCACGCCCCTTGGCTTGTGCAGGGCGAGGTAGCGCAGACCCGGGTCGACGCTGATCAGCCCACCGTTGACACGCACCTCGTCGCGTTCGGGGTCGACGCGATCGCCGAGGGTGGCTTCCCGCCCCCCGATCGTCACCCGTCCGGCGGCGATCAGCTCTTCGCAGGCGCGGCGGGAGCCGAATCCCGCGCGGGCGAGCGCGCGCTGGAGCCGTTCGACGGGCACGGCGGGCTCAGTCGGCGCCGGCCGCCTCGGCCGGTCCATCCTGGACCGTGGCCTCGGCGGCCTGCCCCAGGAGCGGCCCGAGCGCGGGCAGGTCCGAGAGGGACGAGATCCCCAGGCGCTCGAGGAACTCGGGCGTCGTCCCGTACAGGACCGGGCGGCCCGGGGTCTCCTCGCGCCCGACCTCGGCGATCAAGCCGCGGTCCACGAGCGCCCGGAGCACGCCGTCCGAGTTCACGCCCCGGATCCCCGAGATCTGGTGCCGCGTCACAGGCTGCTTGTAGGCCACGATCGAGAGCGTTTCCAGGGCGGCCTTCGTCAGGCGCGTGTGGCGCGAGGCCAGCACGAATCGCTCGACGACCGGCGCCGCATCGGGGTGCGTGGTGAGGCGCCAGCCGCCGCCGACGCTCCGCAGCGTGATCCCGGCCCCGCGCTCTTCGTAGGAGCGGGCGAGCTCCTCGCACAGGTCGTCGGCCTCCCGCCGCTCGACACCGAGCGCCTGCGCGAGCACGATCGAGGCAACCGGCTCGTCGGAGACGAACAGGAGCGCTTCGAGCGCCTGGAGTGGTGGCTGGCGTTCGCTCACGCCACACCACCCTCCCACCTAACCTCGATCTCGCCGAACGTGTCGGCCTGGGCCAGGTCGACCTTGCCCTCGCGGTAGAGCTCGAGCAGGGCGAGGAACCGCACGACGATCTGGATCCGCTCATCGCAGTCGGCGACGAGATCCCGGAACGAGGCCTGCCCCAATCGGTCCAGGTGTCTACGCACCGCCTCGACGGCCTCGGCCATCGTGTAACGGATCGGCGTAACGTGCGACAGGTCCAGCAACGGAGGCGGCCGGAGCAGCGCCGCGGCCATCGCCGCGAGCGCCTCGGCCTTCACCTGCTCCATGATGTCCGGGTACAGGTGCGCGAACTCCGCTGGCGGTCCTGCCTCCCGCTGGAACCGCAGGCTCTCGTCCTCGAGCCGGCGCGCTACTTCCAGCGCCACGCGCCGGTACGCCGCCAGCTCCAGAGACCGCGCGTACACGAGGTCCGGCGAGACGCCCAGCAGGTCCTCCTCGTCCAGGACCTCGTGGCGGGGCATCAGCCGCCCCACCTTGAGTTCGAGCAGGATCGCGCAGACCGCCAGGAACCACGTGGCTTCTTCCAGCGACCACGCCTCCGAGTCCTTGGAGTGCGCCAGGAAGGCGTCGGTGATCGCGGCTATCGAGACGTCGCAGACGTCGATCTTCTGCTCCAGGAGCAGATCCGCCAGGAGCCGGAACGGGCCGGTGAAGACGGGGAGCTCAACCGAGAACGTTCCCGCAGACTCGCCCTGAGGCCCGCTCATCCGAGGCTCATCGCCGCGCGAACGGCCTTCATCGTGTCGTCCACCACCGGGCGGACCTTAGCGGCGCCAGCCTCCAGGACCTCTTCGGCGGTATCGGTCGCGTCGAGCTCGTCGCGCCGGCCCCGGAACGGGGCGTAGTACGCGGCGATGCGGTCGGCGAGGTTCCCCTTGCACTCGACGCACCCGAGAGTCCCGGTTCGGCAGTTCTCCTCCGTCCACCCGAGGATGTCCTGCGAGAACAGCCCGTGCAGGGCGAAGACCGGGCAGATCTCGGGCCGGCCTGGGTCGCCCATCCGCACCTTCTGAGGATCTGTGATGAACGTACGCACCCTGGCCCGAACCGCGTCCTCTTCGTCGCGGACGTCGATCGTGTTGTCCAGGGACTTGCTCATCTTGCGTCCGTCGCTGCCGGGGACCGACGGCGCGTGCGAGAGGAGAGCCTGCGGCTCCACCAGCACGTCGCCGTAGAGCCGGTTGAAGCGGCGGACCACCTCCCGCGAGAGCTCCAGGTGCGCCACCTGGTCCTCGCCCACCGGGACGAGCTCGCCCTTCACGATCGTGATGTCGACGGTCTGGAGCAGTGGGTAGCCGAGCAAGCCGAGGTTCGCACTGTCGCGCTCGGCCATGTCGCGCAGGCGTTCCTTGTACGTGGGGACGCGCTCGAGCCATCCGAGCGGCGTGATCATCCCGAGCAGCAGAGAGAGCTCGGCCACCTCCTTCACGTCGGACTGCCGGTAAAGCGTGACCCGCTCCGGGTCGACACCGGCGGCCACGAGGTCGAGCACCAGGGAACGCACGTATCCGGGCAGCTCGTCGGTGCGGTCGTAGTGCGTCGTGAGCATGTGCCAGTCCGCGATGAAGTAGAACGCCTCGTGGTCCTCCTGGAGGCGGACCATGTTCATCACGTTGCCGAACCAGTGCCCGACGTGGAGCGGGCCGGTGGGGCGGAATCCGGTTAGGACGCGGCCCTTCGCATCGGGGGCGGCGAGCGCCCCAGCGTCGGTGGTGGGTTCCAGGCCGGCGTCGGTCACGATGCGGCCGATGATAGCGCCGCCCCCGCCGGACCCCGGGATTGTGCCCCGAGGCGCCTCAACAGATGTCCCTGCCTGCGACGACGCTGCAGACCGCGCCCGCGAGCGCCTCGATGATCGCGCGGAACGGCCCGGCCAGGACGAAGAACAGGACCAGGACGAACAGCACGAGGTACTGCTCGAGGTTCGCGTAGACCTCCCGCGGCTTGGGCGGGAGCACCCGCATCAGCAGCTTCGCGCCGTCAAGCCCGGGGACGGGCATGAGCTGGATCACGAGCATGAAGACGTTTACCAGCAGGACCGCATACGCGAACAGCAGAGCCTCGCCGCTCAGACCGACGCGCATGGCAAGGCCCGCGAGTACGGCGACGGCGAGGTTGGCTCCCAGTCCCGCCAAGACGATCTGCGTCGAGCCGCGGTCGCGGTTCCGAAGGTAGGAAGGGTCGAGCGGCATCGGCTTCGCGTAGGCGAAGATCGGCAACACCGCTAGCCCGTTGCCGGAGGCGACGAGGATGAGCACGAGCCCCGGCAGGATCAGCGAGCCGAAGGGGTCGATCAGTGGCTTGGGGTTGAGCTTCAGGCGGCCCCAGCGCTTGGGCGTCGGGTCCCCCAGGCGCGTCGCGACGAACGCGTGCCCGTACTCGTGCAGCACCAGGCTCGGGATCACGGCGATCCCCAGGTAGAGCGCGAACCGCACGCTCTCGCTCACGGCCTCATCTGTCCCTGCCAGTCGTAGACGAGCGGTGGCGGCTCTACCTCACCCTCGACGAGGGTGAGCGCCGAGCGCACGCTGGCGGCGGCGCCCTCGGCCTCGTCCTCGGTCCGCGCGTGGACCTCGCCGAGCACCTGTCCCGCCTCGATCGCATCGCCGATCTTCGGCCGGAACACGATCCCGACGGCCGGGTCGATGGGATCGGCCTTGCGCCCGCGCGCGGCGCCGAGATCCCCGCTCGCACGTCCCAGCGCCTCGGCGTCGACGATGGCGAGGGTGCCGGCGGCGTCGGCGAGGATCGGTCGGCGGACAGGCGCTCGCGGCAGCACGCTCTCCGCGTCGTCGACGACGCGTGGGTCCCCTCCCTGAGCCGCGACCATCGCGCGGAACGCCTCGAGCGCCCGGCCGTCGTCCAGGGCCGAGGCCGCCGCGGCGCGCCCCTCCCCCATGCCGATGCCGGTCAGCCGCGAGAGCCCCTCGCCCGCGAACATCACCGCTGCGTCGCGAAGGCGACCGCGCATCCGGCCGCGGAGCACCTCTACCGCCTCGACGATGTCTAGCGCATTGCCGATCGCGTCGCCGAGCGGCTGCGACATGTCCGTCACCGCGACGCGCGTCGAGCGCCCCCAGTCCCGCGCGAGCGCTGCGCACGCCTGAGCGAGCGCGTTCGCGTCCTCAAGCGTCTTCATGAAGGCCCCGCTTCCGGTCTTGACATCGAGCAGGATCAGGTCGCTGCCGACGGCGAGCTTCTTCGACATGACGCTCGCCGCGATCAGCGGGATCGAGGCCACGGTGGCAGTGGCGTCCCGTAGCGCGTACAGGGCCCCGTCGGCGGGCACGAGGTCGGCGGTCTGACCGGCCACGGCGCACCCGATCTCCTCGACCTGGCGTTCGAACGCGGCCGGCTCGAGGTCGGTGCGCAGACCCGGGATGGACTCGAGCTTGTCCAGGGTTCCCCCGGTGTGCCCGAGCCCACGTCCCGAGAGCTTGGCGACGGCCAGGCCGAGGCAGGCGGCGAGGGGCGCGAACACCAGCGTCACGCCGTCTGCGACCCCGCCGGTCGAGTGCTTGTCGACCTTCGGGCGCGAGATCCGCTCGAGCGGGAGGGTCTCGCCCGAGTCCACCATCGCCCGGGTGAGCGTGAGCGTCTCGGCGTCGTCCAGGCCGTTCAGGTACGCGGCCATCACGAACGCGGCCGCCTGCTGATCGGCGACCTCCCCGCGCGCGTAGCCCAGGACGAACGCACGGAGCTCTTCGGGGTCGACGGCTAGTCCGTCGCGCTTGGCGGCGATGACGTTGCGGGGGTCCCCATCGATCACAGGCCTACCTCCGCCGCGAAGCTCGTTCCCGCCAGGTCCCACTTCACGCCTAGGAGCTCGGCAGCGGTGGCCCCGAGGTCCGCGTAAGTGTCCCTGTCCCCGACGTCGTAGGGGCCCCCCGGCACCCCGGACGCGAGCAGCGGCGTCCGTTCGCGTGAATGGTCCGTCGAGGGCGTGGTCGGGTCGCACCCGTGATCGCCCGTCAGGAGCAGCACGCCCCCGTCGAGCGCGTCGATCACCTGGGGCAGTCGCCTGTCCAGGGCCTCGACCGCGCTCGCGTAGCCCTCGGGGTCGTTGCGATGCCCGTACTTGCTGTCGAAGTCCACTAGGTTGCTGAACACGAGCGCCGGTCCAGGCCGCCGGAGATGATCGATCGTGAGGTCGATACCGTCATCGTTCGAGTCGGAGTACACCGCCTCGGTCAGCCCTTGCTGCGCGAAGATGTCCTGGATCTTCCCGATCGCGTGCACGGCCACACCGTGCTCGACGCATCGGTCCAACAGGGTCGGACCCGGCGGGGGTACCGAGAGATCTCGCCGTTCCGGTCGACGCACGAAGGCGCCCGGCTCGCCGGTGAACGGCCGCGCGATCACGCGCCCCACACCGTGCTCCCCGACCAGGAGCGACCGCGCGATCTTGCACCACTCGTACAGCTGCTCGAGCGGCACGACGTCGGTGTGCGTCGCGATCTGGAAGACCGAGTCGCCGCTCGTGTAGACGATCGGCGCGCCGGTGCTCAGGTGCTCGGGCCCGAGCTCGGCGATGATCTCGGTCCCGGAGGCCGGTACGTTGCCGAGCGCGCGGCGGCCCACGCGAGCCTCGAACGGCTCCATGATCTGGGGCGGGAACCCCTCCGGGTACAGCGGGAAGGGACGCTGAAGCACGATCCCAGCCATCTCCCAATGGCCGGTGGTGGTGTCCTTGCCGGCCGAGCGCTCGGTGAGGCGCCCGTGCGCCGTTCCGGGTTCGGCGCGCGGCTCGACCCCTTCGATCCGGGTGAGCATCCCGAGGCCGAGCGCGCCGAGGTTCGGCGCCTCGATCCCGCCGACCGCTGAGGCCGTGTTCCCCAGGGTGTCCGATCCGGCGTCCTCGTAGTCGACGACGTCGGGAGCGTCGCCCACCCCGAAGGAGTCGCACACGAGGATCAGGACGCGCGGGACCTTGGCTTCGGCCAAACTTCAGCGCTCCACGCCCTTGCGGGCGCAGTCGATGCACAGGATCGCCCACGGCAGCGCCTCCAACCGGTCCATGCCGACCGGGTTACCGCAGCGCTCGCAGATCCCGTAGGTGCCGAGATCCATCTTCTTGAGCGCCCGGTCCACCCAGCGCAGGTTGGCGCGGAGCGCCTTCATCACCGAGAGCATGCGGGCGCGCTCCGCGGTCGAGTGGGCGCTGTCGGCGAAGTTGCGCTCGACGTCGATCTCGGCGTCGTCCGAGTCGGGGTCGCCGCCCTGCTCCGCGATCTCCTTGCGGAGGTTGTCGCGCTGCTCCTCGAGCGCCATCCGCAGCTCCGAAAGCTTCGCTTCGTCGATCACGCCGTGTCCCTCCTCCGAGAGCCTTCCTGCCCCCGCCGATCTCTCCGGGCCCGCGGGAAGGAGGTGAGGTAGACCTCCCGCAGGTGCTCCCGGGTCACCAGCGTATAGACCTGGGTGGTCGCCACGCTCGCATGCCCGAGGAGCTCCTGGACCACGCGGACGTCGGCGCCGCCCTCGAGCAGGTGGGTGGCGAACGAGTGCCGGAGAGTATGCGGGCTCACCTTCCGGCCGATGCCGGCCGCGGCCGCGTGCCGCTGGAGGATGTCGGTCACGCCCTGGCGGGTGAGACGACCGCCGTTGCGGCGGTTCAGGAACAGCGCGGAGCGCGATCGTGGCCGGACCAGGTCCGGCCGCACGCGCGTGAGGTACGCACCGATCGCGTCGCGCCCGTAGCGGCCGAGCGGCACGTCCCGTTCCTTCCCCCCCTTGCCGAGCACACGGACGCTACCCTCGTGCAGGTCCACGTCGTCGACGTCGAGCCCGACCAGCTCCGAGACGCGGAGCCCCGCCCCGTACAGCGTCTCCAGCAGAGCCCGGTCGCGCAGTCCCGCAGCCGAGCGGTCGGGCTGCGCCAGCAGCCGCGCCACGCCGTCGACGGACAGCGGCTTGGGGAGTCCCCTCGGCAGCTTCGGCCGGATCACCCCCGCGGTCGGGTCGCGGGAGGCTCGGCCCTCGCGGAGCAAGAACCGGTGGAAGGCACGCACCGAGGACAGCGCACGAACGATCGAGGTCGCCCGGTACGACTTCCCGTCGCCGTGCGTCGAGGCCGAGACCTCGGCGACGAAGGCGGTGACGGCCCGCTCGTTCACCGCCGCGGGGTCGGTGACGCCGCGGCCACGCAGGAAGGCCATGTACCGCGCGAGGTCCCGGCCGTAGGCGGCGACCGTGTGGGGCGACAGGCCGCGTTCGACCGCGAGATGGTCGAGGAACCGCTGGGTCTGCTTCGCGAGGGCGTCGCGGGCCGGCATCGGCTCGTGGATCGCTCAGCCGAGGCCGTCGACGAGCTCGGACAGCGGGGTGAACGGCAGGTCGTGTGCCTGGGCCACGCCTTCGTTCGTCAGCGCGCCTCCCCACACGTTGACGCCGAGCGCGAGGGCGCGGTCCCGCCCGATCGCACCCTCCAGGCCCATGGCGGCGATATCGAGCGCATACGGGAGCGTCACGTTCGTGAGCGCGTACGTCGAGGTGTTCGGCACCGCGCCGGGCATGTTGCCGACGCAGTAGTGGACGACGTCGTGCACGACATACGTCGGGTCCGAGTGCGTCGTCATCTTCGAGGTCTGGACGCAGCCGCCCTGGTCGATCGCGATGTCGACGACCACCGAACCGGGCCGCATCGAGGCGACCATCTCATCGGTCACGAGCTTGGGCGCGAGCGCGCCGGGGATCAGCACGGAGCCGATCACCACGTCGGACTCGCGCACCCGCTGCTCGAGGGTGAGCTGGTCGGACATCAGGGTGGTGATCCGGCCCTTGTGGATCTGGTCGATGAACCGTAGGCGGTCGAGGTTCTTGTCGACGACCACGACCTCCGCCTCCATGCCGGCAGCGATCCACGCCGCGTTGGACCCCGCCATCCCCGCCCCCAGCACCAGGACGCGGGCAGGGCGGACCCCTGAGACCCCGCCCATCAAGATCCCGCGACCACCGTGCTCCTTCTCCAGGAGGTGGGCGGCCACGTGAGGTGCCATCCGCCCGGCGATCTCGCTCATCGGCGCGAGCAGCGGCAGGCGCCCGTCGGGCAGCTGGACCGTCTCGTAGGCCACCCCGTTGATCCCGCGCCCGAGCATCGCCTGAGTTAGCTCACGGCTCGCCGCAAGATGCAGGTAGGTGAACAGGGTCTGGCCTTCGCGCATCCGCCCGTACTCCCGCGGGATCGGCTCCTTGACCTTGAGGATGAGGTCGGCGGCGGACCAGACGTCCTCGGGCGCACCGACGATCTTGGCGCCGGCGCGCTCGTAACGCTCCTGCGGGATGCTCGAGCCCTCGCCGGCTCCGTCCTCGATCAGGACCTGGTGGCCGGCGCGAGTGAGCTCGCGGGCACCCTCTGGCGTGAGGGCGACGCGGAACTCGTTGTCCTTGACCTCCCTCGGGACCCCGACGATCACGACCCTCAGCCTACCGGACCGTCTCGAGGCCCCCGAGCCTCGGCCAGCGGCTCCTGGGACATCGGGCCCGTCAGCCGGGGATGACGACTTGGCGCTCGGCCCGGGATGAGGAGAGCGCGAGCGCGGCCCCAACGAAGTCGCGGAACAGCGGGTGTGGCCGCGTGGGACGGGAGCGGAGCTCTGGGTGGAACTGTCCGGCCATGAAGAACGGATGGCCCGCGATCTCGACGATCTCCACCAGGCGCCCGTCCGGCGACAGGCCGGAGAACACGAGCCCCTTGCCGGAAAGGATCTCGTGGTAGGCGGGGTTCACCTCGTAGCGGTGCCGGTGACGCTCGTAGACGACGGGCTCCCCGTACACCTGCTCGGCCCGCGTGCCGGGGACGATGTGGCAGGGCTGCGCGCCTAGGCGCATCGAGCCGCCGAGGTCCGTGACGTTCTTCTGCTCGGGCAACAGGTCGATCACCGGGTGCGGCGTCGCCGGGTCGAACTCGGCGGAGTTGGCATCCTGTAGGCCGCAGACGTTGCGCGCGAACTCGATCACCGCGCACTGCAGTCCTAGGCACAGCCCGAGGTACGGGATCTGACGCTCGCGCGCGTGGCGGATGACCTCGAGCTTGCCCTCGACGCCGCGCCATCCGAACCCGCCGGGCACCACGATCCCGTGCACACCTTCCAGGAACGAGGCGGCGCCCCCCTCGTCGACGTCGTCGGAGGAGACCCAGGCGATGTCCATGCCCACACCGTGGTGGAAGCCGCCGTGCTTCAGTGCCTCGATCACCGAGAGGTAGGCGTCGCGAAGGTTCACGTACTTGCCGACTATGGCGATGCGCACGGTACCGGTGGCCGAGTCGATCCGTTCAACGAGCGCGTTCCACTCGGTCATGTCGGGCTGGGTCTCGATGCGCAGGTGGTTCGCGAGCTCGCGATCCAGCCCCTCCTTGGCCAGGACCAGTGGGACGCGGTAGATCGAATCCGCGTCCGGCGCCGAGACGACTCCGCTGATCGGCACGTCGCAGAGCAGACTGATCTTCTCCTTCAGGTGCCGCCCGATCGGCCGATCCGAGCGACACACGATCGCGTCGGGCTGTAGACCGAGCGAGCGTAGCTCCTTCACCGAGTGCTGCGTGGGCTTGGTCTTCAACTCGCCCGAGGGCCCGATGAACGGCATCAGCGACACGTGCACGAAAGCGCATCGGTCACGCCCGACCTCGTTGCGCAGCTGGCGGATCGCCTCGAGGAAGGGCAGCGACTCGATGTCACCTACCGTGCCACCGACCTCGACGATCACCAGGTCGGCGTCCTCGGCGGCGGCGTGCGTGCGGATCCGCTCCTTGATCTCGTCGGTGATGTGAGGGATGACCTGGACGGTCTTGCCGAGGTAATCCCCCCGCCGCTCCTTCGAGA
>Ga0209341_10001385_pt1 | contig 24129 bp, 20 predicted proteins | sample RifCSP13_2_FD_184020 | JGI IMG/M metagenome (GOLD analysis project Ga0209341, IMG submission 184020) | Soil microbial communities from Rifle, Colorado - Rifle CSP2_sed 13_2 (SPAdes) (version 2) | ecosystem: Environmental > Terrestrial > Deep subsurface > Rock core/Sediment | place: Rifle... | reverse complement strand
GTTGGAAGCCGCTAAGGCTTTGCCTGCCGCCTACCTCCGCGCCGTCTTCAACAGCCCCGAAGCGCAACGGTGGCCAAGAAAAGAGCTAGGAGAAGCCTGCGATCTTTTACCAGCAAAATCTATCGCGACGGACGGTGATACCGAGGTTCTGGCTATCACAACGGCTTGTCTGACTGAGAGTGGATTCCAACCGGCGGGCGTCAAACCCGCGAAGATGTGGGCCGTCGATGCGGCTGAATGTGTGGTCTCCCCTGGGGAAGTTCTCATTGCTCGAAGCAATACCCCCGATCTGGTTGGGCGTGTTGCGATGTTCGCAGGAAACCCAAGGAACGCGGTTGCATCAGACCTGACCATTCGCATAAAGCCTAGGGATGGGGTGAGAGCGCCATTTCTTACTTCATACCTGTCATTCTTGTACCTAAGCGGCTATTGGAAGAACCGCGCAGGCGGAGCAAGTGGGTCAATGAAGAAAATCACTCGCACCCAGCTTTTGAGCGAACAAGTTCCTGTCCCATCTCTTGAGGTTCAGCAGCGCATCGCGACGATGCTTTCCGAGCAGTTGGCGGCGGCGGAAAAGACCCGCAAGGTGCTGGAAGAGCAACTCGCCACGATCAACAAACTTCCAGCCGCCCTCTTGCACCGTGCGTTTAAGGGAGAACTTTAATGACAAGGTCCTGCAAATGAGATATGAAACCTGAGGAAGGACTCTAATGCTCACAAAGCTCACAGTCACAAATTTTAAGAAATTTGGCAGGGACGAGATTGAGCTAGGAAATCCCGTTGTCTTTATCGGTCCGAACAACTCAGGTAAAACGTCAGCACTTCAAGCACTCGCCCTTTGGGAAATTGGTCTAAAGCGTTGGAATGAGGAGCGCAAGGGCAGGACGGCTCCTGCGAAGCGTCCTGGTGTAACCATTAACCGGCGGGACTTAGTAGCGATACCGGTCCCGGACGCCAACTTACTCTGGCGCGACCTACATGTGAGAGACGTCCGGAGAGTAAACGGGAAACAGGATACGAAAAACATTCGCATGGACATTCTGGTGGAGGGTGTAACTGAAGACAAGCAGTGGAAATGTGGCCTAGAATTCGATTACGCCAACGAGGAATCTTTCTATTGTCGTCCTTTGCGTCTGTCAGAGGAGAAAAATCCAACCCGCATGCCGATTCCAGATGAGGCAGGCAAGGTTCAAGTATCTTTTCTCCCGCCTATGTCGGGACTGGCCGCAAATGAGACTCGGCTTGATCCTGGCGCGATAAACGTCCGAGTCGGCGAGGGAAGAACAGCCGAGGTTCTGCGTAATCTCTGCTACAGAATTTATACCGAGAAGAAAGACTATTGGGATAAGTTGGTTTCGCATATCAGATCCCTGTTTGGGTCGGAGCTGGATGTTCCTGAATATATCCGCGAACGCGGCGAGATCAGAATGCGGTACAAAGAAAATGGTGTACTGTTCGACCTTTCTTCTTCGGGTAGAGGACTTCAGCAGACTTTGCTTCTGCTTTCTTACATGTATGCAAACGTTGGCGCAGTCCTATTACTTGACGAACCGGATGCACATCTAGAGATTCTCAGACAAGGACAGATCTATCAACTGCTCGTTAACGTAGCACGAGAAAATGGCAACCAAGTAATCGCTGCCAGCCATTCTGAGGTGTTCCTCAACGAGGCTGCAGATAGAGATGTTGTCATCGCGTTTGTAGGAAAACCCCACAGAATCAACGACCGAGGGAGCCAGGTATTAAAAGCACTGCGGGAAATTGGCTATGAGCACTATTATCTGGCTGAGCAAACTGGATGGGTTCTGTACCTCGAAGGTTCAACCGATCTTGCCATTCTTCGAGCCTTTGCTGAAAAGCTCGATCACAGAGAAGCTCTTGAGGCCCTGGAGAGACCTTTTGTGCATTATGTTGGCAACCAACCTGGAGAGGTTCGCAGACACTTTCATGGCCTCCGTGAAGCGGTGCCTTATCTCCAAGGGATCGCGATCTTTGACCGGCTTGATCAGGAGATGCCTACGGACCTAGGTGCAAGAGGCCTGACGTGGAAACGTAAAGAGATAGAAAATTACTTTTGTTGCCCGGAGACACTGGAAAACTATGCAAAGGCATCGGGTCAGCAGGAAACTGCCGGGCCTCTCTTTGCGTCAGGTGAAGCCAATCGGCGAGTGCAGGCCATGCGAGAATCTATCAAAGAAGTCGAGCAAGCCCTGGAAACTTTAGGGAAGGGTTCTCCCTGGGACCCTGGCACTAAGGTCAGTGACGATTTTCTCTCGCCGCTCTTTGAAAAGTACTTCAAGAAGTTAGGGCTCCTCAATGTAATGGCGAAGAAAAACTTCCATGAGCTGGCCCTTCTTGTGCCGAAAGAAAAGATAGCCCCCGAAGTGAAGGAAAAACTAGATGCCGTTGTTGAGACCAGAAGGAATGCGCGTCCTCGGCAGGAAGAAACCTGAGCGATTACCAAACTCCCCGCGGCCCTCCTGCGCCGGGCGTTTAGCGGCGAGCTTTGAAAGGATTTTTCAAAGCTTCCTGAGCTTTGTAAGAAACTAGCTAATTTTTTTCATTGCTGCGGGGCGACTTGACTAATTACTTGACCAATCCTCAGCCACCTGTGCCGGTTTCTCGCCTCTATACGAGATAACCTGTTGATTTAGCAAGATAATTTAGCATTATAAATTAACTTACAAAGCTCGTGACGCTTTGAAAAGTTTATGCTATTATCTTTCAAAGCTAAAATCGCTTTGAAAGCCCGCTTGTAAAGCCCTATATGGACCCAAAGGATTTTCAATCCCCTGACGCAGGCAGAGTTATCCAGATGCCTCAGGGATACGCGGCGTTTATTCCCGCGCCGCTCCCGCCAAAGCTCGTATACGACGACAAATTGGTACTGGCTCTTTCTCGCGCTGACGCAGCCCTTAGTGAGCTTTCGGGCCTGGGTCGGCAATTGCCGAACCCGCACCTGCTTATTGCGCCTTACGTAAGGCGCGAGGCGGTTCTTTCTTCTCGCATCGAGGGGACGCGGGCGAGCCTCTCCGACATCCTGCTGGATGAGATTCAGTCCAGCACGCCAAAGGAAGATGCGGATGTTCGAGAAGTCCGCAACTACGTGACTGCTCTCGAATATGGTATCAAGAGACTACCCGACCTGCCGTTGTCTCTGCGCCTGGTGCGAGAGATACATGAGCGGTTGATGAAAGGGGTTCGAGGGGAGTACGCGACCCCAGGAGAATTTCGGCGCTCGCAGAACTGGATCGGTCCTTCAGGCAGCACGCCTTCTACGGCTCCCTATGTGCCGCCGCCGCCCGATGAAATGATGAAGGCATTGGGCGAATGGGAACTTTTCCTCCACCAGCGTGGAGCGATGCCCGATCTGGTTCAATGTGCGCTAATGCATGAACAGTTCGAGGCCATCCACCCCTTTTTGGACGGGAACGGAAGGATCGGGCGACTACTGATTACTTTCTTTCTCATGGAGCGTGAACGATTGTCTCAACCCTTGCTCTACTTGTCGGCTTACATCGAAGCCCATCGACAGGAGTACTACGACCTACTCCAGCGGGTTCGCACGCATGGGGACTGGCCTGCGTGGTTACATTACTTCCTTGCTGGCGTGACTGAAACAGCCCGCGACGCTGTCAGCCGTGCAGGCGAGCTTATGGACCTGCGAGAGCAATTCCGCAAAAAGCTAAGCGACAAGTTCAAATCCTTGGCTTTGCTTGACGCGTTGTTTGTGAATCCGTATATCACCGTAGCAAGAGCCGAAAAAATTCTGCGGGTCTCTAACCCCACCGCTAGGCAGACCGTGGGGATACTCGAAGAGAATGGAATGCTTGAGGAAGTTTCAGGTCGCAAATGGAACCGCTTGTATCTTGCGCGGCCTATTATGAGCGTGATCGAGAAAGCGACCAGAACAAAGCAGAATGAGGAACGAAACAACGAATAAGAAGACCAACAATAAGCGTCTCGCCACGCCGCAGTCTTTGAACGGTGCGGTTAAGTCCATCTGTGACATCATGCGGCGATCGAATTGCGCCGTGGGCACCAATCCTTAGACTTTTTGCCCGTACAGGCCGGCGCGGTAGGCTTCCTTTCCGCCCTCGGAAAACTTTCCCTCCCGGTAGTAGAAGATGCGAAAGTCGGAGAAGTGCTCAAGGAGCTCGTGGTGGCGCAGGAGATAGGCGGGGTTTTTGGGGTGGCCGATGGTCTGCTGCTCGATCAGGTAAGTTTCGAAAACGACTCGTCCCCCGACCTTGAGCGCCTTTCTGATCTGGGGGACGAGCGATCTCAGAAGAAAATTAATATTCACGATCAGGTCGTATTGAGCCTCGGGAAGCTCGATGTGATCTAGGTCCACCTGGCTGAAGGTTACCGCCAGTCCTCTTTGCGCTGCCCGTCTTTGGGCCTCTTCCAAAGCGACCGGGGAGATATCGATCGCCTCCACGGCAAATCCTTTTTCGGCCAAAAAGATAGCGTTTCTTCCTCTGCCCGTCGCGATGTCAAGGGCCCTGCCCGAGGCCATCCGCCAGGATTCGAAATGAAACACCTGGCGCAAGAAGCTTGCCGGCGCTCCTTCGCCCTGCTTGATTGCGTGCTCCCGGTCCCATTTCGCTTGATCAGATGTCGCCAAGCTAACCCCTCACGACACGGCCCTAGCTAGCGTGAGCACATAGACCCCTTTGGCGCCGCCGCGACAGAGCGTGCGGCTGCACTCGTTGACCGTCGCGCCGGAGGTGTACACATCGTCCACTAGCAAGACAAATCTTTCTTGCACCGTTTTTCCCCGACCCAGAGCGAAAGCCCCGCGCACGTTCTTTCTTCTCTCTTCCTCGGCGAGCTGGGTCTGGGGCGGGGTTTCTCTGGAGCGCACCAGAATGAACGGATCCACGGGAACTCCCCAGCCACGACCGACCTCTCGGGCCAAAACAAGCGCTTGGTTAAAACCCCTCCAGCGCAGCCGCTTGGGATGGAGGGGAACAGGGACGATGACGTCGAAAGTACAGTCGTGGAAAAACGGCGCGCAGGCGCGTGCCATGAGACGTCCCAGCGGCTTTCCGAGGGAGAGCTTGCGCCCGTACTTGAATCTCTGCAGGACGTCGCGCAGCGGATGGCCCTCAATCGCTTCGGTGGGATAGCAGGCCCAGGCGCGCGCCCGCTCAAAATACGGCGATCGCATGAGACAGGAGCCGCAGAGGTGATCTTCCCCACCCCCGTCCAAAAAGGGCCGACCGCATGTGGGGCATAGGGGATGGGAAACGATTCGAATCCTTTCTCGGCAGGCGCTGCAGAAGTACTCCTCCGCGTGGCTAGGCAGGGGCTCGCCGCAAAAGCGGCAACGCGGCGGATAAATCCAATCTAAAAGCCACCCCAAACGCATAGCTAAGTCCGGACTTAGCAGTTTTGAGTTATGAATTGGTTCTGATTAACTAAACACGGAGAACTGAAAACTTGTTTTTATCATTTGATCAGCGACCGTCCGGTCATCTCGGATGGCCGGGGGAGCCCGATAAGGCTGAGAATGGTCGGCGCGACATCGATCGCCGTCCCCGAGCTCAGACAACAGGATTTAAGCTTCTCGTCAACCAAAATCAGGGGAACCGGGTTCGTCGTGTGAGCGGTATGAATGCTTCCGGTCTCGTAGTCGATCATCTGCTCCGCATTGCCATGATCGCCGGTGATCATGGCAATGCCGTTTTCCTCGAGCAATATCTTAACCACTTGCCCGATGCACTCGTCCACCACTTCGCAGGCTCGCACCGTGGCATCGAAATTTCCCGTATGGCCGACCATATCGGCGTTGGCGTAGTTCAGGACCACCAAGCCGTAGCTCCGCTCGCGGAGCGCCGGAATCAGCCTTTCGGTGATCTCACGCGCCTTCATCTCCGGCTTGAGGTCATAGGTCGGAATCTCCCTGGCGGAGGGTACGAGAATGCGATCCTCGAGAGGAAACTTCTTCTCTTGTCCTCCATTAAAAAAATAGGTCACATGCGCATACTTCTCGGTTTCCGCAATGCGGAGCTGTCGGATTCCTTGCCGGCTTGCGACTTCGCCGAGAATATTCGAGAGGTCCCGCGGCGGAAAAGCTACCGGAAGATGGAAGGTCTTGTCGTATTCCGTCATCGTCACGAACACAGACAAAGCGACGCGTCGCTTGCGGGGGAACTCCTGAAACCCCTCTTCGGTGAAGGCCCGCGTCAACTGGCGCGCCCGATCCGCCCGGAAGTTAAAGAAGATCGCTGCATCTCCATCACGGACGATGGCTTCGGGAAAGTTTCCTTGGATCACCGTGGGCAGAACGAACTCGTCGGTGACCTCATCCCGGTAACTTTTGCGAATCGCCCCTAACGGGGAGGTGGCCTGGACCCCAACGCCTTCAGTCAACGCCAGATAGGCCTTCTCGGTTCTCTCCCACCTCCGATCCCGGTCCATAGCGTAGTACCGACCGCTGAGCGTGGCGATCCGCACCGCCGGAAGGCCCTGGATCTTTTTCTCGATCCGGAGCACAAACTGCTCCGCGCTGGTCGGGGCAGTGTCCCGGCCATCCAAGAACAAGTGGAGAAATATGGGCTCGATCTTTTCCCTGCACCCGAGCTCGATGAGGGCTTCAAGGTGGCGCTGATGGCTGTGCACGCCGCCGTTCCCCAGAAGACCCATGAGATGAAGCCTTCCGCCAGCTCTTTTGGCCGCCCGCAGAGCATCGAGAAAGACCTGATTGGATGGAAAGCTGCCATCGTCGATAGCGCTATGGATCAGCGTGAGATCTTGATAGACGACGCGCCCGGAGCCAAGGTGCATGTGACCGACTTCAGAGTTTCCCATCTGCCCTTCGGGGAGGCCCACATCCAGGCCCGAAATCGAAATCGTGGTAGAGGGGTAGCGCTCCGCCAACACATCCATATGCGGCGTCGCCGCCTTAAAAATCGCGTTTCCTTCCTTGCGGGGATTCACTCCCCAGCCGTCCAGAACTATCAGAACCAGCGCTCGTTGGTCGGGCAACGGGCTTTCTCCTTTCTTCTGGAAATGAGGGGCGCAGTTGCGATCCGGCGAACTACCGCCATGGAGCCGAGTTACCGACTAAGAAACCTGCTCGTCCCTGAGACGAAACTGGGTGACGAGCGTGGCATAGGGTTCGGGCAGCTCCACTCGGGGCGCGTCGGCCCATAGTCCTTCCAGATCATAAAACTCTCTGACCGGCTGATAGAAGATATGAACGATAACATCGGTGAAATCCATCAGGACCCAATGGCCACGGGTCATGCCCTCGATGGATAAGGGGAATAGACCCGTTTCAGCCCGCTTCTCGTCGATACCCTGAGCGATGCTCTGCACTTGCCGGTCGGATCGACCGGAGCAAATGATGAAGTAGTCAGCGATCGAGGTAATCTCGCGCACCTCCATCAACACGAGATCATAGGCTTTCTTCTCCAGCGCAAGACAGCTGAGAAGAATGGCTTTTTCCCTGGAGTCAAGCCCCACCAAGCTCTTTACTGTCCTCCCCGGCGCTGTTGATACAGGCCTCTCCGCTTGATGTAGGTCGCGACTTCCAAGGGCACCAGATAGCGGATCGATTTTTTCCCCCGCAAGAGTCGTCGAATCCCAGAGGCTGAAATGCCGATGTCCGTAATCCTGATAAAATAAAGGTAAGTGCCGCTCTCGTGTCGGTAAACTTTCTTTTCTCGATCATAACAAAACCACCTACGCACCGCAACCGGCATGCCTTCGAGCGACATCGGCTCAGCGCAGCCGGCCCTCGACGTCACAACGAGATGGCAGAGCGGAAAAATGCTCCGAAAGTCCTTCCACGAGCCGATCTCGCGAAACGCATCCAGGCCAAGAATAAAGTAGAGTGTGTCTTTCGGCGACCGCCTGCGGGTAAAGTGTCTCAGCGTATCGATGGAGTAGGATTTACCGGGGCGCGACATCTCCACGGTCGAGAGGCCGAAGCCGGGATTCTTAGCGATCGCCCGGCGCACCATTTCGAGGCGATGGCGCGCGGCGGCGGCAGGTCGGGCTATCCGGTGGGGAGGAATGGCGGCAGGGATAAACAGAACCCGGTCCAGGCGGAAGGCCTCGCGCACCTCCTCGGCGCTGCGCAGATGGCCCCAATGGATGGGATCGAAGGTGCCGCCGAACAGGCCGATCTTCATTCCCTGATCTGCCCGTCCCCGAAGACGACAAACTTCGTGATCGTGAGCTCCTCCAACCCCATGGGGCCGAAGGCATGGATCTTGCTCGTGCTGATGCCGATCTCCGCTCCCAGACCTAACTCCCCCCCGTCGTTGAAGCGCGTCGAAGCATTGACCAGGACCACCGAGGAATTGACCCGATCCAGAAACTCTCTGGCGCGCGCGTAGTCGGAGGTCACGATGGTCTCGGTGTGCTGCGAGCCGTAGCGCTCGATGTGATCAATGGCGCCGTCCATATCTTTGACCACTCGCACCGAGAGGATAAGGTCCAGGTACTCCGTGCTCCAATCGGCCTCGCTGGCAGGCTTGATCCCGGAGACCAGAGCGCGGGTCTTTTCACAGCCGCGGATCTCCACGCCGGCCGCCTGGAGCTGGGCGATCATGCCAGGCAGAAAGCTGGCGGCGATACCTTCATGGACAAGCAACGTCTCCATGGCATTGCAGACCGAAGGGCGCTGGACTTTGGCGTTCATGCAGATCCGCTCCGCCATTTCCAGAGATGCCTCGCTATCGACGTAGACGTGGCAGACTCCTTTGTAATGCTTGATCACCGGAACGCGCGAATGGGCAGCAACCGCCCGAATCAGTTCTTCTCCCCCGCGCGGGATGACGAGGTCGATGGTGTCCTCCAGCTGGAGCAATTCATAAACCATCGCCCGATCCTTGGATTCCACAACCTGAACTGCCTGCTCGGGCACGCGCGTCTCGGCGCAGGCTCGCTGCAGGATCGCGCCGATCGCCCGGTTTGAGAAATGGGCCTCACTGCCCCCGCGCAGGATGACTGCGTTACCGGATTTAAGGCACAGCGCCGCCGCGTCGGCGGTCACGTTCGGACGGGCCTCGTAGATGATCGCGATGACCCCGAGCGGAATGCGCATCTTGCCCACCTGCAAGCCGTTGTGACGCCGCCACATTTTGACGATCTCCCCTACCGGATCAGGAAGGGCGGCGATCTCCCTGAGCCCTTTCCCCATGGCCTGGATGCGAGCCGGATTCAGGGCGATCCGGTCGAGCAGGGCGCTGGAGAGCCCCGCCGCCCTGGCCAAATCCAGGTCTTTACGATTTTCGCCCAAAATCGCCTCCCTTTCCCCTTCCAGCCGCTCGGCCATTCGAAGCAAGGCCAGGTTCTTTTCCTCGGATGAGAGCTTGGCAAGCCGACGGGAGGCCTCCTTGGCTCTCTTCCCTAACTCGACGGCTTCATTTCTAAGCGACATCGCTTGCTCCCAGGCAAGAGGCATCAGTCACAAGGCAATAGTTCGCTGTCCCGCCTCCGACAACCTGTTGCCTGTTGCGTATTACCTTGTGCCTTCCGCCCATTGGCTATTGCCTATTGCCTTTCTCCAGCAGCACCAGATTGTCTCTGTGGATGATTTCGTCATAGAGCTTATAACCCAGAACCTGTTCGATCTTGCTTGTATGCAATCCTTTAATCTGATTCAACTCCTGCGAGCTGTAGTTGACCAGCCCGCGGGCAAACTCCCGCCCTTGAAGATCGAGACACCGAACGCACTCCCCCACGCCAAAGGAGCCGTGAACCTCCTTCAAACCCGAAGGGAGGAGGCTTTTGCCTCTGAGAACCAGGGCCTCATAGGCACCCTGGTCAACCACGATCTCTCCCGCCGGTTTCAAGTTATAGGCGATCCAGTGCTTACGGCGTGCCAGCCGGTTCTCCTCCGGGATCACCATCGTCCCCGTCTCCTGACGAAGGTCAAAGAGCCGCGGCAGAATATTCGCGACCAGCCCGTTGGCAATCAGGGTGGGGACCCCCGCGGCGGCGGCCTTTTCCGCCGCGCTGACCTTCGAAGAAATGCCGCCCGTTCCCAAAGGGCTCTGACTTTCCCCTTTGAGCCTATGCTTGGCTGCCTTGATGTCCGAAATCAGCGGAATCAGACGTGCGTCCTCGTGGACGCGAGGGTCGAGATCGAAGATACCATCCACATCGCTCAGCATGATCAACAGGTCCGCCTCCAGGAGCGCGGCCACGAGCGCGGAAAGATGATCGTTGTCCCCGAACTTCATTTCCTCGACAGCCACCGTGTCGTTCTCGTTCACGATCGGGATGATGGAGGATTCCAGCAGGGTCATGAGCGTGTGCTTAGCATTGAGATAGCGTCGCCGATTGGCCAGATCCTCGTGGGTGAGAAGCACCTGAGCCACGTTCTTGTGAAAGCGTGAAAAGCATGTTTCGTAGAGCGCCATCAGCTTGATTTGCCCCACCGCCGCCAGGGCCTGCTTTTGCGGAATCGTCTTGGGCCTCTCCTTGATCCCGAGCCGCGTCATCCCCGCGGCGACGGCGCCGGAACTCACCACCACGATCTCCTTGCGTTGGTCATGGAGGGCCGCAAGATCCCCCACGAGCCCTTTGATCCTGCCCTCCTCGATGCCGTTTTGAGACGAGAGGATCTGGCTTCCAATCTTGATGACTACGCGGCGGGCGCGGCTTAAAAAACGCTTTTTATACTCCAGCTGCGACACGGTTTTCTTCCTTAGCCGCTTTCGCCCGTTCCAAATGGATGCCTATCAACCGTCTAAGCTCCTGCAAACCTTCGCCGGTCGCTGCGGAAATCGCGCAAAAAGCATAGCAGGCGCGGGCAGCGTATCGCTCCAAGCGCGGCACGTTGGCGCGGGCCTCGGGCAGGTCGATCTTGTTGGCCACGACGATCTGAGGTTTTGCGACCAGGGCCGGATCAAAGAGTTCGAGCTCCCGATTGACCACCACCCAATCGGCCAGAGGGTCTTCCGCCCCAACCGTGGAGGCATCCAGCAGATGGATCAAGAGGCTGGTTCGGCTGACGTGCTTCAAAAACTTGTGACCCAGACCCTCTCCTCGATGCGCCCCCGCGATCAGCCCCGGGATATCCGCAACGACGAAGCTTTTCCCCTCGCCGTAGCTTACAACACCCAAGTTAGGAACCAGGGTGGTGAACGGGTAATCGGCGATTTTGGGGCGCGCCGCTGAAATGGCCGCAATCAAAGTCGACTTTCCGGCATTGGGAAGCCCAACAATCCCCACATCGGCCAACAGCCTGAGCTCGACGTCCAATTCCTTTTCCTCTCCCGGAAGGCCGGGCTGGGCCCGGCGGGGGCTTCGATTTGTGGAGGTGGCAAAGTGGGCATTTCCCTTACCCCCCTTTCCTCCCCTTGCCACCACGACCCTATCCCCCGCAGCCTCCAGATCAGCCAAGAGATCGCCGGTACGGCTGTCCCGAATCACGGTCCCGACCGGTACGGCGATCACCTTATCGTCTCCTCTCTTACCGTACTGGTCTTTGCCCCTGCCATGCTCACCCCTGCCGGCGCCGTAGAGTTTTTGATAACGGAGATCGAGCAAGGTCGTGAGCTGGCCATCCGCAAGAGCCACCACATCGCCACCATCACCGCCGTCTCCCCCGTTCGGGCCCCCGCGAGGCACGAACTTCTCTCGGCGAAAACTTACGCAACCCCTCCCCCCCGAACCACCCTTAACCTTGATTCTTACCTCGTCGATAAACTTCATAAGCAGGCCAAACTAATATCCACTTTCTCCAGGCAAAAAAAAAGCCCCTGACGGGGCTTTCTTCATCTGAGAAGGGTCTCAGAGGGGAATCACGCTGATCCGTTTCCTTTCCCTGTCGAGTCGCTCAAAACGAACCACACCGTCTATCCTGGCGAACAGGGTGTAGTCGCGACCCATCCCGACGTTTCGTCCCGGGTGGAAGCGGGTTCCGAGCTGGCGGACAATGATATTGCCAGCCCGCACGAGTTCTCCGCCAAAGGCCTTCACGCCCCGCCTCTGTCCCTGACTGTCTCTGCCGTTACGAGAACTCCCTCCCGCTTTCTTATGAGCCATAACGATCGCCTCCCGTTATCCCTGGATCTCCACGATCTTCAGGGTCGTCAGCTGTTGGCGGTGCCCACGCTTACGGCTGTAGCTCTTACGCCGCTTCTTTTTAAAGACGATAACCTTCTTCGCCTTCCCCTGATCCAGAATCTCGGCGGTGACTCTTGCCTCCGGTAATGAAGGCGTCCCTATCTTAACCTCACCATTCCCGCCGACAAAGAGAACCTGGTCGAAGGTGACTTTGTCCCCTACCTGCCCTGCGAGCTTCTCCACCGCGACGATGTCCCCTTGGGCTACCCGAAATTGCTTGCCGCCAGTTCTAATCACCGCATACATTGCCCGTTTTTAAACCAGATTCGCCCCTCAAAGTCAACCAATACCCCTTTTTCTCACCATGACGGTCTCTACCTGGCTTCCGGATTGGCCGAACATGCCGACGTCATAATCACGACTGACCCGCACCCGCTGAGCGTCACGGAACTGAAGGCCATCGCTCCGAGCCAATACCGGCAAAAAGGGTATGGAAAACTCCCCCTCCTAGTGGAACAGACACGTTCAACCCGATTCGGCATCTCATAGCCAAAAATGGCCGAAAATGGTCCAATCTGTCCTCCTCTCTAAATTGGGGCCTTATAACAGCTGAATAAATCGACAGAAATTTATGGCACCGAGATTGCTCGACTTCCTGCCGCGACTTGAGGAGCTGCTTGATTACAGGACCTCACTTGCTGGTTCGCTGTGGCATTGTCCTGGCGGCAGGCGACGGGATACGCCTTCGGCCTCTTATCCAGCGTCTACGGGGTGATCACCTCCCTAAACAGTATGTCAACCTCATCGGAACCCGATCTCTGCTCCAGATTACCCAAGCGCGCGCCGAGCGGTTGATACCTCCAGAGCGCGTCTTCACAGTCGTCAGCCGAGATCATCTGGGACACCCTGAGGTCAAACGTCAGCTTTCCGATCTTCCGCCGACAACCGTTGTCATCAAGCAGCCCATGAATAGAGACACTGGCCCCGGGATCCTGTTGCCTCTGATGTATGTCTATAAGCGCTACCCGCGGTCTATAGTCGTGGTTTTCCCCTCGGACCATTTCATCGGCGAAGAGGAAACGTTCATGGATCATGTGCGCCTGGCCTGCCAGGCGGTAGAGCACCAGCCTTCACGTCTGGTTTTATTGGGAATGCAGCCGGATGGGCCGGAGACGGAGTACGGGTATATCCAACTCGGTCAGAAGGGAGATCCTTTTTTCGGGCTCTATGAAGTCGCTCAATTTGTCGAGAAGCCGGAGATGCATCATGCTCGGGAGCTAATACAGCGGGGAGCTCTCTGGAACACGATGGTGATGGCTTTTGAGGTCAAGTCCGTCCTGGAGCTGGTATCTCAGGCCAATCCGGCGCTGCATCGACGCTTTGGAGCAATCCTAGAAATAATCGGCACCCCCGGAGAGACCAGAGCCGTCGAAGAGGCATACCAAGGGATGACATCGGTAAATTTTTCACGGGAAATACTTCAGCAAATCGCCCGCTGGCAACCTTCCCGTCTCGCGGTTCTCCCAGTCAGCGACGTCACATGGAGTGACCTTGGATCGGAGCGCCGGATTCTGGATCTCCTTCGAACAGGCGCCGCTCTTGCACGACTGCCTGCGGGCAAGGAAACCGACAGAACTTTACGGCAAGCGACTACTCCCCTCGGCATAATCAAATAAGGACTTAAATGATAGGAACTTCGTTTTGAGCCATGCCACCGAGAACCTAAGAATCCCCTCCGCAACCCTAGGCCAGCCCGCCCCTTCAGAGCTCAAGTGACCGGCGGAAAGTGATCGGACCGACTCGGCCCAGCGTTTTGTCAGAGAGAGTATCCAATAACGTGCCGTTTTGTTCTAAGAGGAAGAAGATACCTCAGCTGGCCCTGATGGCAAGTGGGAATCCCAGAATCGCCCTTGCTGGTACATGTAGCGGATCTGCGCGTACTGAACTAACATCGGAATCACAAACTCCGCAGATTCTGGCTTCTTAGACAGCCCTTTCCGGACCCTCGACCACATTTCCGCCTCGCCCGGGCCTAGCTGTACCAGTTTGGACAGAAGCCCCAGGCTATCAGACTCGGCTGTGTGAAAGCCGGTGAAAACCGATGTGCCTTCGGCATACCTTGGATCCAGGCGTTTTCCCAACTTATCGATGAAGCGTAAAATCCGCTCTCCGAAAGCAGAGGATTCGTAGAGTTTATTGCACAGCCATTGAATCCCACGCAGCAGCTGTTCGCGCGTCATCCGCCGTGGGACGATATTTGTGCTCCACGGCATCGCGGCCACCTCTGAACCGTCCGACGACAACCGGCCCTCCTTCGCCATCCTCTCGTGGAGCGGCGTTGCCGCAGGCGCAACCAGCGCCCCCACGCTGAATATGGGAATGGGACTGGACATCGCAAACTCGTATTGCCGCTCAAAGATATCCGGGCGATCTGAGTCAAAGCCTACAATCATGCCGCCGACAACCGCGATCCCGTGCTCGAGGAAGCGCTGCACCTGATCCAGGAGATTTATTCCCACGTTCTGACGCTTCTTTGTCTCTTTTAAGCTGTCCTCGTTGGGCGTCTCGATACCGATAAAAACCTGCGTGAGTCCTGCCTCCGCGCACATCTTCAGCAATTCAGCATCTCTGGCCGCATCGATAGAGACCTGGGTGACAAAGCGGACCTTGACCTGATCCTGCCGGAAATTCCAGTTCCGCAAGGCCGCAAGCAGCTCCTTTGCCCTGGCGCGGTAGACCGTAAAATTATCATCGGCGAGAAAGATGTGCCGGTAATCGCGCCGGTAGATTTCATCCAGTTCTCTGAGGACTTGAGTGACGGGCTTGTGCCGCTGCTTCCTCCCAAGATATTGGATCACATCGCAGAACTCGCACTCAAAAGGGCACCCCCTTGAGGTCTGGACAGTTCCTAGCAGCGCCCTGTCATTGGGATACAGCTCCCAGTTTGGCATCGGAGACCGCGCGAGGTCCGGCCTGTTTCCGACATATTCCGGCTTCCAACGACCCTTTCTGAGGTCGGAAAACAACTCCTCCGAGATGTCCTCTGCCTCACCGCGGACAACAATGTCGCAGTGAGGACGAACAACCTCCGGGCTAAGCGAGGCGTACGGGCCGCCGATCAAAACAACTTTGCCTCTCCTTCGGAACTCCCGCGCGATCGCCGTCATTCTTCCCCACTGCGTGATCTTACCCGTGATCCCCACAAAATCGGCAGAGATGTCAAACTCGATTGGCGAAATGTTTTCATCACAGAGCCGGACATCGAAGTCGCGCGGCACCATGCCGGCAACTGTGGGGATAGCAAGATCCGCCATGAGAGTCGCGGGCCTGAGGCCCCAGCCCGCGTAAACTTCCCCGCCGAAATAAGTCGGGAAGTCAACAGCCGGGTTTATAAGATAGAGCGACGGCCGCATCGTGCCCTCCCTCTTCACCCGAGCACCCGCGAGAGACGGCGGGGCATGGGCCTCTTCCCATAGATCAAAGTGTTGATGATAAGCTACAATTTTACAAAGCTGGACAGAATCCTAAGGGCCTCCCCCGCAGGCCATGGGTTTTTTTCAGCAAACCGTCAGGCCGATGGATTTCTTACCGTTCTCACGTCGACGGCAGCCACCCCGGATCCCTCCGGTCGCACGATCAAAGGGTTGACCTCTAGATCCGAAAGCACAGCGCGGTAGTTGACGAACAGCTGGGAGAGACCGGTCATGGCGCGCACGAGAGCCGCGATGTCCCGGCGCGGCTGCCCGCGGTAGGCCTCCAAAAGCGGATAGCCCTGCAATTCGCGCAGCATCTGCGAGGCCTCGTCCTGATCTATAGGTAAGAGCCGGATCGAGATGTCTTTCAGCACCTCGACAAAGACGCCGCCAAGTCCCACCATGATGAACGGGCCGTATTGCGGATCGGTGCGCGCCCCCAGGATCACCTCCGTGCCCTGCACCATCTCTTGAACCAGCAGCCGGCCGCCCGCGGGGGACTGTGACAACATGCGCTTTCCCTGAGCTTCCACCTCCTCCGGACTTCGAAGCCCTAGGTAAACCGCTCCGGCCTCGGTTTTGTGCACGATCTCAGCCGCGAGCAGTTTAAGCGCGACTGGAAAACCAATCTCCCTCGCCCTGGCGGCGGCCTCGGCGGCGCTGGAGGCAACGGCCTGGCGCGGGAGGGTCAGTCCATGGCCCTGGAGCAAACGCTCAAACGCCGGCCCCTCCAGATCCTCGGCCTTCCCCGCGGCCGGGGCCAAGGGCGCAATCCCTCGCTGTCTCCGCGTGGCGTAAAGCCCCAGCCCTTTGAGCGCGCTTAACGTCGCTCTGATCCCCTGCAAAAATGGGATCCTCGCGCTTTCCTGAAATGCACGGCTCTCTTCCGTGAGGCTGTAAGTGGCCCGGGCAAAGGCCACGATCGGTTTTTCCGTCTTCTGCGCGAGCGTGGCAAAAAGCCCTGGATCCCTTTTTTCCCCTATTCGTGGCAGCTCGCCGTGAATGCCCAAAAGATCGACGTTCGGGTCCTCCGCATGGAGGCGCACGATTTCCAGAAATCCTTTTTCATCGCCGAAGCCGGCAACCCCGCACTCCAAAGGATTCTCCACGACGAGCTCGGCAGGGATCAGCGGCCTTACCGCCTTTTGGGTCGATTCGGTCAATTGCGCCAGCTCGATTCCTACCTCTTCGATATGATCCAGCATCAATCCCTTCATCCCGCCCGAGTTGACCACTAGGGCCGCCCGCTGACCTCTGGGGAACCTTCCGGGAAGAAAGGCCAGGATGGTCTCGGTGAGATCCTCGAGCGTGGGACAGCGAACCAGCCCGAGACGGTGACAGACCGCATTAAAGACCTCGTCAGAGCCGGCTAGAGCGCCGGTATGGGAGATGGCCTGCCGCTTGGCTCGCTCCGACCGGCCGATCTTCACGACCAGGACAGGCTTATTACGCGCCAGCGCTTGAGCCGCTACGGCCATAAATTCGTTGGGTCTGCGGATGCCCTCGATCATGAGCGCTATGATCCGCGTCTCTGGGTCGTCGACCAGAAAGGAGAGATAGTCGACCAGATCCAGGTTAACCTCGTTGCCACTGGAAACTGCGTAGCTAAAGCTGATCCCGCGCTCTCCCGCACCCTTCATCCAATTACCCAGGGAGCCCCCGCTCTGAAAAACGAGTCCCACGGGTCCCGAACGCAGCAGAGGCAAAGCCGTTGGAAAGCACAAAAGACCTGAACTCACCGAGTTGGTTCCCATGCAGTTCGGCCCGCAGCAAACCAGTCCGGTTCGGCGGCAAAGCTCACGCAGGGCCCTGGCCCGCTCTTGACCCTGGGCATCCTCACCCTCACCGAAACCCGCGCTGTAGATCGTTGCCGCTTTGGAGCCGAGCCGAGCGCCTTCCTCGAGCGTCCGGAGCACGACCTGGGTAGGAACGAGGAGCAGCAGGTGCTCCGCAGGCTCGGGAAGGGCGGCGAGGTTGGGATAGCAACGCTCGTCCCAGATCTCCTGGTAGTTCGGATTCACCAGGTAGACCTTGCCTTGAAACCCGCTGTTTTTGAGGTTCTGAAAGATGAGCGTGGGCCAGCGCCCTTTGGGAGAAGCTCCGACCATGGCGACCGAACGGGCCTGGAGCAGGTGTTCCACAGGGCGCCGCGTCACTATCTCACTCTGCGCAGTCATACCGACATACCTCCGCCATTGAGAACAGGATTCGACAAATTCGCTCCGCGTCCCGGCCGGGGATGCCAAAATATACGGCTAATGGTACACGTGCCAGGAGTCCGGCGACAAGACCACTGTGGCGTTCTCCCCCGCGCAGAAGGACGGGGCGCCCGGTTGCTTAACCCGCAGAGACACCCCACTAACCTCCACCTCGAAGAACGTGGCATCCCCTACATAGTTGATATTGACAATCTTTCCCTGAACGCTCGGACAACTCTGATGGGGTTGACGGGAAAGGCTTAGGTGTTCCGGACGAATGGCCAGCGTGACCTCACTTCCATTCTGGCAGGTTTGCGGGACCGAGCACCGCAGCCGGCCAAGGGGCGAATCAGCTTCTTCTGGACCGATGATCTTGCTGGGAACGAAATTCATCTCACCTACGAACTCGGCGACGAACCGGCTGGCCGGGCGCGCGTAAATTTCCTGCGGCGGCGCATCCTGGAGGATCTTGCCCTCGCTCATCACGCAGATCCGGTCCCCGAGACTCAGCGCTTCCGACTGATCATGAGTGACGTAGAGCGTTGTGACCCCGACCGACTTGGTGATCTTCTTCAGCTCAAAGCGCATCTGGTCCCGCAGCCGGGCGTCCAAATTGCTGAGCGGCTCATCCATCAGGAGCACCTTGGGACGGGTGACAATGGCCCGGGCCAGGGCGACCCGCTGCTGTTGCCCGCCACTCAGATCGGTTACCGGGCGTTCCTCAAGCTGTTCCAGGCGAACCAACTGAAGCGCCTCCAGAGCGCGTTCTTTGACCTGACTTCTCGGGATGCGATGCCGCCCTTCGGTCAACGGCAGCACGATGTTCTCGCGTACGGTCAGGTGCGGCCACACCGCATAGCTCTGGAACACCATGCCGATGTTGCGCCGCTCGGGGGGCACATAGGTGCCCTCCTCCACCGAGTCGACCACCTGCCCGGCGATTTCGATACTCCCTTGATCCGGCCGCTCGAGCCCGGCCACGCATCGCAGAGTGGTAGTTTTTCCGCAGCCGCTGGGGCCGAGGAGGACGACAAATTGTCCCTCGCCCACCTCCAAATCAAGCCCTCGAACGGCCACAACCGGACCGCGGTTGGAGTGAAATATCTTTTCCAGATTTCGTATCCGAATCACTTCGTCTTCCTTCCTGATCGTTTTATTGCTTCATTTCCTCCCCTAGCCGGAGGCCATCCCGCTGCGCCGCCCGAAGCGCCAGAACAACGCGAGCAGGGGCGAAAAGAGCGCGATCATGATGATGGTAAGCATGGAGGCTTCCGTCATCCCTGCGGCGTTCCAGTAACTCCACACAATAGCGGGAAGAGTGATACTGTTTTGGCTGGTAAGAAAAACCGCCACGGTGACTTCCCGGTAGACCAGCAGAGCCGTCCAGATCCACACGGAAAGGATGGTCGGTCGAATCAGAGGGAGCACGACCCGCCACGCCGTGCGAGCGGTCGACAGACCCGCGACGAGCGCCGCCTCTTCGAGCTCCCGATGAACCTGGAGCAGGGAGCCGTTCATCGCCCGCGTCGCGAACGCCAGACGGACAACGGCGTAGACGATGCCGATCAACCAGATAGTATCATAGAGCGGCAGCAAGTCCCTCAGGACAAACAGCGCCGCCATGAGAGCGCCAATCGCGAATAGGATTTCTGGAAGGGTGTGGGGCAGAAAGGCGCCGAATTCGAGGGCGTAGCGCGCCCGACTGCGCGAGCGAACCACGAGCCAAGATATACAGAACGAGAAGAATAGGACCACGACCGGAACCACCAGCATCAAGCTAGCGGTGTTGCGCAGCCCGCGCAATACGAGTTCCCAATTGATTCTATAAAAGTTTGCCATCGATAACTGCCCGAGCATGTCGAGCGAGGGAGGAGCCACATAGGGAGAAAAGGCCACAAAAGCGATCATCGCTATCGGCAGGAGTTTGGCGATGAAGGCATAGCCGCCAATCAAGCACCAACTCGGGATGGCCCACGGCCCGAGATCGACTGGCTTGGGCCGATACCCCTTGCCGGTAATAACCTGATAGCGATTGCCGCGGCGCAACACCCGCCCGTAGAAATAGGTCAACGCCAGCGCCACGAAAATCATGGCGGCGCCCACCGCAGCGGTGATCCCATACCGCGGGACGTACTCCTGCGGAAAAGTCTGGATGTACATGTAGGTGCTGAAGAGGTACACGCGGTTGCCAAGTCCGAGAACGGCGGGGATGTCGAAAGTCGCCATGCCGACGGTGAAAATGTAAATCGCCGCGGCCACCACGCCGGGGGTCGCCAGAGGCAACGTGACACGGCGGAACGTAGCGGCAAATCCCAAACCGGCAATCCGCGCTGCGTCCTCAAGCAAAGGGTTCATCGTGCGGAACATCTGCACGGTCAAGATGAAAGCTAGCGGGGCAAGGTTCAGACCCTGCACGAAACCCATACCGATGGGCGACCCGATATTGATCGGCCCCCGTTCCAGGCCGAACAGGTTGATCAGCCAGTGGTTTAAAAAACCGATGCGCGGATGGGCCACGAACGTCCACCCCATGGCCACGAAAATGCCCGGGATCAGCAGGCCGACCGTCATGATGGCATAAATGAGCGTCTTACCGCCGAGCGTCGTCCTCTCAGTCAACCAAGCGATGGGAAGCCCGATCGCCAGCGCCACGATCGTGGTAGCGGCAGCAAAGATGAAGGTATTCACGAGCGCGCCATACGCCAGTGGGTCAGAAAAAACCGCCCGATAATTGTCCAACGTGTATTCCGCCGCGGGCGTGCCGATCACGCCGGTCTGAAAGCTTACCCACAGGACCACCAGAATGAACCCGATGATAAAAAACATGGGCAGCACCGCGAACGGGAGCAGCGGCGATACCCGGGCGCTCTTTACCCTGGGCAGCCGGGAAACTCTAATCGCTGTGGTCGCCGTCTCCATATCTCCGCTTACGGTCGCTGCTATAAGCCGCGTGTAACATGAGAGCCATGGGGTGTCAACCATGGCTCACCATTTCACACGAATGTCTGCTGGGGTCGTGCGAAAGTCAGAGCTGCAAACATTTCTCGTGATTTAGATGAAAGCCTTTGCGGGGCCGGCGGGACCCCGCAAAGGAACCGGTGGTTGCGTCGACCTATCTGCCGCCCTCTTTGAGGATCTTTACGAACTCCTCCACCAGTCTATTGAAATAATCGTGGCCGAGCTCCAGTTCACGCTGCACCGTGTCCAGGACGAGCTTACCGCGGGCGTTCACCACCCGCATTACGGGCTTCCTGGTTTCGGCTTCAGGATAGATGTGGAGATCGTGCCCGGCTAGCTTCCAAGTGAGCTTCTGACCCTCCTCGGTGTGCAGGAAGTTGGTAAATAAAATCGCGGCATCGGCGTGCCGTGCATGATCCGGGATGCCGAAATACGTGATGTTGACGCGCGCGATTTCCTTCGGCACGACATGATCCACCGGCGCCCCGCGCCTCTTGTACCTCAGCGCGTCGTCATGACCGCAATCGAACACCAGCATGGCGAACTCACCGCTGGCGACTCGCTCGACCACGTTGCAGCTAATCAGCCCCCCGATATGCTGCGCTAGCCTCTGGGTGTATTTTTTCATGTACTCGTAACCGAGCATGTCTTTTGCCGCGAACTGATAAAGCCCAGTGGCAAAAGGCGTGGAGGCAATCCGCCCCTTCCACTTCGGATGGAAAACATCCTCCATGCTGTCCGGAATGTCGTCGCCCTTCACTAAGTTCGTATTGTAGGTAATTCCCACGACGCGCGACGCGATGGCGATAGCCGCGCCTTTGGGTGCCACCCGGTCAATATTCACGTCGGGGGGAGCCGGGCGCTCCAGGATCGCGTTCCAATCGAGCCTCTTGAGCATCCCGCTCTCTGTCCCCTTGGCGATGTGATTGGAGGTCCCGATGAAGATATCGCTGCTCGCCACCTGGGCCGCTACTTTCTCCTGCGTCAGCTTGTTGAGCATGGTCGGGAAATCCGGACCTGGGGTGAACTGCAGTTTGATATTCGTCCCGTACCTCTTGTTCATGACCTCGAGCAATTGCCGCAGTCCGGCATCACCCCCCAAACGACCCGCCGACCACTGGATCGTCAATACACCTTCCGTCCTGGCTCCATCGATCACTTTCTGAAGCGCGGAAGAACGCGGCTGCCCCCAGGCCGGAGCCGCCAACTGCAGGAGAGCAAAGGCACCCAGGATGAGATGGATGAAGGGTAGACCACCTAAACTGAAAACCAGTCGTTTTCTGAGCATAAGGAACGCCTCCTTTCGGATAGTCTGAGACGCCCTCTAACATGGCACTAGTAGAGTGTCAATGCTGTGGAGCCGGACGAAGCTTGACAGCATTTTGCTCGGATGCTAACGTCGGTTCGCTCGTACAAACCCTCATTTTATCGTGCAGGCCTGGCGCATGGCGTGGTGGCCCGCCGCCAGGTTTTGTGCGGAGATTTTCCAGGAGGTATCGCGATGGCACGGATCGTCTGCGTTGTCGGCGTCTCCCACAACCCGTTTCACCATCACCAGATCAGCCAGCCTCGCTCTCAGTGGTCGCCCGACACCGAGAAAATGGTTGAACGGGGACAGATACTGCGCGAGAAGCTGAGTAAGGCCGACCCGCAGTCGCTCATCACGGTGGGCAACGACCACTACCACCAGTTCTTCACGGACAACATGCCGGCCTTCATCCTCGGCAAGATGGAGGTCTTTGACGCGACCTATTACAACGAGGTGCGCGAGTTCGACCTTCCCCGGTGCCGCATCCCCGGCGATGTCCGGCTGGCACAGCAGATCCTCGAAGGGTCCATGAAGCGCGGGGTAGACTTCGCCTTCTCGAACGAGATGAAGGTCGATCACTCGGTGGTGGTTCCCCTCATGTTCGCACGGCCCGAGATGGACCTCCCGATCGTGCCGATCATGACCAACTGCGTCGCTCCACCGCTCCCGCCGGCGGAGCGCTTCTACCAGGTGGGCCGGGTGCTAAGATCGGTCATCGACGAGATCCCGGGCGACAAGCGGATCGGCGTTGTCGTGAGCGGGAACCTCTCCCTCGATGTCGGCGGCCCCTTGCAGTTTGAGCCCAAGCCCATGGACGAGGAGTTCGACGACCAGGCCGTGGGATGGATCTCCCGCGGCGACATCGACACCGCCATCCGCGAGTGCACCTTTGACCGTATGACCGGCGCAGGCAATGTGACCCACGCCTTCGTCAACTTCCTGCTTGCCATGGGGATAGCGCGGGGGTTCCGTTGCTCCTATGCTGATGGGATGAAACGGAAGGGCTCCACGCAACCTTTCTTTGCCTGGGAGCCCTGAGCCAAGGAGAATTCAAGATGAGCAGATATCTCGTCAACAAGTTCATCTACCGCGTCGACCGCAACGAAGAAATGCTCAAGGCCTACATGAAGGACCCCGCCGGCTTTGTCGCCCGGTGGGAAAAGGAACAAGGGCCAATGCTCAACGAATCCGAACAGACCAGCGGCCACAGGTTCACCGATGAGGAGCGCAAGGCCTTGGCCGAGCGCGACTTCGAGAAGCTCTACGCCATGGGCGCCCACCCCTTCCTGCTGTGGACCATGATGCTGCCGGTCTTCGAAAAAGAGTTTCCGAACTTCCGCGCTCTGGTCGACCACTACAACTCGAAGATCAAACCCTACGGCCGACCCGACTTCAGCACGTAATAGCCCGGAAAATCAAATTCCCGCGGTTTTAGGAATAGACTCGCCAGCGATCGGGAGACATAAGAAGCACCGTGTGCTCTCCCGCGGCGAAATCGCAATCGCCGGGAAGCTTGACTTTGAGATTGACCCCGCATGCCTCAACCTCAAAAAGGGCAGAATCTCCGAGGTAGCTTTTGCTCAAAATTTTTCCTCTGACGATCCCGGAACCTCGACTCGCATCGGAAGAAAGAGCGAGGTGTTCGGGACGGATAGCGAGCGTCACCTCCTGCCCTGTCTGGCAGCTCGTCGGCACTTCGCATTGGACCCTTCCCAGAGGCGATTCCACCTCAGTTGGCCCTAAAACCCTGCCGGGAATAAAGTTCATCTCGCCGACGAACTGGGCCACGAACAAACTCCGGGGCCGGGAATACACTTCCCTCGGCGCTCCGACTTGCAGTATCTCCCCCTCATGCATCACGCATACCTTGTCGCCCAAGCTCAACGCCTCGGCTTGATCGTGGGTCACGTAGAGTGTGGTGACCCCAACCGACTTGGTGATCTTCTTAAGCTCGAGCCGCATCTGCTCTCTCAGCCGCGCGTCCAGATTGCTGAGCGGCTCATCCATCAGAAGCACCTGCGGTTCGGAGACAAGCGCCCGCGCAAGCGCGACCCGCTGTTGCTGTCCACCACTGAGGTCCGTGACCGGCCGGGCTTCGAGGTGATCGAGTTGCACCAGTTCCAGGGCCCTTCGCACCCGCGGTTCCACGTCCCGGTTG
>Ga0209341_10001382_pt1 | contig 24143 bp, 24 predicted proteins | sample RifCSP13_2_FD_184020 | JGI IMG/M metagenome (GOLD analysis project Ga0209341, IMG submission 184020) | Soil microbial communities from Rifle, Colorado - Rifle CSP2_sed 13_2 (SPAdes) (version 2) | ecosystem: Environmental > Terrestrial > Deep subsurface > Rock core/Sediment | place: Rifle... | reverse complement strand
AGCGTGAAAACGTGCGCGCGGGCTGGAACTGGGCCGTGGAACACCGCAAGGTGGCCGAGCTGAATCAGTTTATGGATTGCCTGTAGTTGGGATGAGGGGCGACAGCCGGAAGAGTTCGTCCCCCGTCGCTTGGCGCGCCTTGTCATTCCCGGGTCTATTGCTGGCCCAACACCAGATCGAGCCGCATGGCCAGCGGCTCAAGCCGTTTGCTGATTGCGGCTTCCAGGTCGAGCGCAGGATTCGACAGCACGTCGGTCCACAACGATCCCAACTCGCGTGTCAGGCGGTCCTCCATCAGCCCCCACGAACGGGTGACCGGGAATGAGCGCCCGGTGCGGAGGCCGGCAATGGCCAGTTGCCAGAGGGGATCGGCGGAGAATGGCGGCGCTTCCCAGGCATCGAGCCGGGCCGGGAGCAGGCCCAGACGCTGGGGGTAGGAGATCTGAGCCGGGGTCCGGGTGAGAAACTGGATCAGTTGCAGAGCCGCCTCCGTCTGGCGGGTGTGCTTCCAAACGACCAGAAACGATCCACCCACGAACGACGGGCCGGGCGGCAGCGCCACGCCGACCTGATCGGCCAGGCCATGCTGGTGCATCGCCGCAAACAGCCACGGGCCTGAAATGGTCAAAGCGGTTTCCGGGTCCGATAGAAACTGGTCGTCAGGCTCAAGGCCATTCAGATGGCGGACGTGTGGCGCTAGGAAACGGCCCAGCGCAAGATAGGCGCGCAGCCCGGCGCGCGCCGCAGGCTGACTGAAAAGTGTGCGCTTGCCGTCGGGGGTGACAAAGTCGCCGCCTGCGCCCCATACCCAACTCGCCACGTTCAACAGAGTCGTATGGGTGTGGCCGGTCGGCACGGTCCACGGGACTTTGATTCCGCTCGCCTGGAGGCGACTCAACGTCTCGTCGAACTGTCCGGCCGTGTTGAAGGCGGTTTGTTCGTCCACTCCGGCGCGCTCGAGCAAATCGCGGCGATAGAACAGCAGACGCGCGCCCGTGAACCAGGGCATCGCCCACATCTGCGGCTGATTGACGACGCGCCCGCCATTCCAGGTCGAAGGCAGAAAGTCACCCGGCCCGCCCAGGGCTGCCAGCTCCTGCTCTTCGAAGGGGCGCAGAGCATTCATGGCCACCAGGTCGCCCAGCCAGGTGCTCCCGATTTCCGAGACATCCGGGCCATCGCCGTAGAGCCCCACCTTCACCAGATCGCTCCAGGCGGTGTCCCACGTCAGCCGCCGCAGGCGGACATGGACCTGTCGTTCTGTTTCGAATTGATCGAGGAGCGGCTGAATACCGGAAGGGCTATCGGCCATGACGGAGAATTCGAGTTCCTGGGGCATGAGGCTATTTTATCTCACACCGCTCGCCGCGCCGACCGCCGCTCAAATGCTTCTACCTGCCCGGCATGGAAACCGGCAACTGCCCGGCGAAGGGGACCTGACCAAACAGAGCCTGCGCCAGCGCCTCCATGGCCGGCGGCTGGATGCTGTACACGCACACATAGGTTGGCGCAGTCGGGTAAGCCAGCCCATCGTAAGGCATTCGCAGCGCCACCGCGACCATGCCAACGTCGTCGTTGAGCAGAGCGTTGACCAGCGCCGCCTGGCCGGGATGCACCGTCGCGTTGATGGTGCCGACGACGACTAAAGCGTAACGGCTCAGTTGCGCGCGCAGGGCCTCCACGTCCGCCTCGGAGGGGTTCAGCGGCATGATGAATTCGTCTACCGGCGCGTGGTGTCGGCGCAACGCTTGAGCGAGGGAAGGCGTGATGTACGACGAGGTATCCGCCGGCGTCAGGTCGGCGGGATGGGGCACGACGGCAGCGAGGCGCGCTTCGGGGGCGAGGCGCAAGGGTAACCGTCCAGCCGTATCGCGCACCAGCGTCACCGCGCGCGAGGCCACCTCCAGCGCCAGCGCCCGATGTTCCGCACATCCCACGACATCGAGGGAGGGTTGCGGATGTTGGGCCAGCCAGCGTTTGAGGGCCAGCACGCGCTGGGCTGAAGCCAGCACCTCCTCCGGCGAGAGCAGGGCGCGCCGGACCGCCTGCAACGCTCCGGCGTAAACGGCGCGCTGCTCGGCGGTGGTGTGGTTCAGGATGAGCAGATCCACCCCGGCCGAGAGCGCGGCGATGGCGTCAATGACCAGCCCCGGCCCTTGCTCGATAGCCCGCATATCCAGCGCGTCGCTGACAATCACGCCCGCGAAGCCTAACTCCTCCCGCAACAATCCCCGCAGGATTCTCGGCGAGAGCGTGGCGGGTAAATTCAAGCCGTCGTGGAGCGCTGGCAGGGCGATGTGAGCGGTCATGACGAGGCGCACCCCGGCCCGCACGGCAGCCGCAAAAGGGGGCAGCTCGACTCGGCGCAGGCGAGCCATGTCGTGGAGCACGATAGGCGTGCCGTCGTGCGAGTCGAGCGTGGTGTCGCCGTGACCGGGAAAGTGTTTGGCTGTTGCCGCTACCCCAGCCGCCTGTATGCCTCTGATCTTCGCGGCGCTCAGGCGAGCGACCAGTCGAGGATCTTCGCCGAACGAGCGTGTGCCCACCACCGGGTTCTGGGGGTTGATGATCACATCGCAGACGGGTGCGAAATTGACATTGATGCCCATGGCCGCCAATTCGCGTCCAATGGCCGTACCGACCCGTTGGGCCAAATCTTCGGAACCGGTCGCGCCCAGCGCCAGATTGCCCGGGAAGGGCGTTGGCCCATTGCCGAGGGCCATGAGCTGCCCGCCTTCCTGATCCGCAGCCACGAGGAGGGGCGGCTGACCGGTCTCGGCCGCGGCCTGCTGCAAGGCGGCGGTGAGTGTCCTTACCTGCGCCGGATTCTCGACGTTGAGCGCGCGAAAGAGCGCGACGCCGCCGACGTGCTGGCGCTTCAGCGCGGCCAGAATTTCGGCCGAGGGCTCGATGCCGGCAAAGCTCAGCATGAGCTTCTGGCCGATGGCTTGCTCTACACCTGGAGGCATTGATCTCTTCCGGGCGCTCGTCGTCACGGCAGGCCAGCCGCATCTGCCTGCCCGCCGTTGATTCGAGCGGCAGGGTCAGACTCTTTTGGAGGCCCCGGCTAAGCCATGCGCGCCGATGGGAGCGGTTTTGGCCGATTCCTTACGCGCGCCGCCTTAGCCTTTCACCGCGCCGGCCAGGCCGCGAATGAATTGCCGCTGCAGCGCAATGAAAAAGAGCAGAATCGGGATGACGGTCATGGTCACGCCCGCGGCGACGCCGCGAAAATCCGAGGTGAACATGCCTTGCAGGGCTGCCAGCCCGACGGGTAAGGTCATCTGCTCGCGCGTGTGCAGCATCAGCGAGGGCCAGAAGAAATCATTCCACGAATTGACGAACGTGAAGATGGCGACGGTGGCGAGCGAGGGGCGAACGACCGGCAGCAAGACATCCCACCAGAGGCGCAGCTCGCTCGCGCCATCCATCTTCGCGGCGTCAATTAGATCGTTGGGCACGGTCTTGAACGCCTGCCGCAGTAGGAAGATGTTGAACACGCTCGAAATATTCGGCAGGATCAACGCGGGGAGTGAGTCGTAATAATGAAAAACATTGACGGCGAGGATAAAACTGGGGATGTAGGTGAGCTGGGCCGGCACGATGAGCGTCGCCAGGAGCAAGTAGAAAATCGCCTCGCGCCCTGGGAACTTCATCTTGGCGAGCGGATACGCCGCGAGCGAAGTGACCAGCACGTTGAATCCCGTCGTGCACACGGCCACGGTGATGCTATTCAAGAAAAAGCGCCCGATCGGGAGTTGATTCCAGACCCGGACAAAGTTGGCCAGGGTCGGATCGCGAGGGATGAGCTGCGGCGGCGTGGAATAGACGGCATCGTTTGGCCCTTTGAAGGCCGTGAGAAAAATCCAGAGGAAAGGCAGAATCGTCACAAAGCTCAGCAGGCAGAGCAGGAGGTACCAAAAGATCTTTTCTGAGATCTGGCTGCGTGCGCGCGTGCGCACTGCGAGGGCCGGATTCGTTATGGTTCGCGCTTGCGCCATCAGTCGGCCTCCACCCCTCGTTCGAGCAGGCGAACATTCATCATGGAAAACACCAGCGTAATGACCAGCAGGACGATGGCGATCGCCGACGCATATCCCGCATGGGTCAGCCTGAATGCCTGCCTCCACAGGTAAAACACCATCGTCACACCGCTGTCCAGAATGCCGCCGGTACGGTTGGTGAGAATATAGATTTCATCGAACACTTTGAGCGCAGCCAGACTCGAGATCACGGCGACGAACACGATCTGCGGCCGGAGGCCGGGCAGACTGATATACCAGTGCTTTTGAAAATTATTGCAGCCATCGATCAGCGCGGCATCGTACAATTCTTCCGGAATGTTCTGCAGCCCGGCGAGAAAGATCACTGCGTAATAGCCCACCCCGGCCCAGACGGTCAGCAGGATCGCGATCGGCAAAATGTAGGCCGGCTCAGCGAGCCACTGGACTGGCTCGGTGAGGAGGCCCAGCGGGACGAGAAAGCCGTTAACCAGTCCGCCGTTGACGTCAAACAGCCAACGCCAGGTAATGCCGATGGCAATGCTGCCGCTGACGGCGGGGATATAGTACAACGCGCGAAAGACGTGGATGCCGCGCAGGTTACGATTGACGATGATGGCCAGGAGGATGGAAAGGGCGATCAGAGTCGGCGTTGCGATTAAGTAAATGAACGAGTTCTTCAATGCCCGCCAGAAGGTCGGGTCTTGCGCCAACTGTTGATAGTTCTTCAGACCGACCCACTTCGGCGGCGTCACAATGTCGTACTCCGTAAAGCTGTAGAAGACGACGGCCACAATGGGGTACAGAATAAAGACCACGGTCACGAGCAGCGCCGGCGTGAGAAAAAGGTATGGCGTGAGAGAAAATTTTTTGGTCACAAGGGGTCTCGGGCTGCCCCGGCCCTCTCCCGCTTGGGGAGAGGGCTGGGTGAGCATCGTGCCTACTGCCCAATCAAGGCGTTTGCCTTATTGACCGCCTCGGTCAGCGCCTGCTGGGCTGGAACATTGTTGAACAGCGCTGCTTCCACCGCCTGCCGGACAATCTCGTTGACATCGGCCTTTTTAGGAATGGTGGGGACGATGTCCGCGTACTTGGAGACAATGTCCTTGGCGACGGGTTTGGCGCTATCCTCAATGGCGACCGGCTTAGCCGCGAAGAAGGGATCCTCATAGGAAGCCGGCGTCGAAGGGTAGATGGCCACGATCTTGGAGAACTCGAGCATGCTGCGCGGATTGGTGAAGAATTGCGCCAGGGCAATAGACGCCATGGGGAACTGGGTGTCGGCTTTCACCGAGATACCCATGAGCCCCTTGCCGACGACGCCTGACTTGCCCACCGGCGCGGGCACGACGGCGAGATAACCGTACAGCCCTGGGTTATTCGCGCGCACCTCGCGGATGAGATTGGGACCCGTCTGATAGAAGGCGGCCTTACCCGAGGTGAATAGTTCGAGCCCCACGCGATCATCCGTGGTCGTCAACGCCGACTTGTCCACGGTTCCATCCCTCACCATGTCCACGTACAACTGCAGCCAGGCGGCGCCTTCCGGCGAGTCGAACGTGAATTGCGTGCCGTCGTCGCTGATCACCTTGACGTCGCCCTCGTAAACCATCTGCGCCAGGAGGTCATTCACGGTCAGGCGGATGTCACAGAGGGTGCCCGTCTTTTCCTTGATGGTCTTGCACAGTGCGGGGAGACCCTCCACGGTCTTCGGGAAGTCCTCGACCTTCAAGCCCGCCTGTTCCACGTAGATCTTGGTGTTGATGAGCTCAACGGAAATCCCCTGATACCACGGGAACTGATAGTTCTGGCCGTCAACCAACTGCTGCTGCCACAAGCCGGGGAAGTACAGGTCCTTCACGCTCTGGGGCACTTGATCGTCCAGGTTGAGCAGTAAGCCTTTAGTCGCGTATTCGCTGACCCATCCTTCACCCACGGACAGGTTGATGACATCGGGCGCGTTCCCGGCGGCGAATGAATTGCGCAAATCGTCCTGGAAAGTGGCCTGGTGATCTTCCCAGTTCACTTTGACGCCAGGATACGCTTCCTCGAAGCGCGCGATGGTGCTCTTGATGTAATCGTCGAACGTCGGCGAGAGCCAGAAGGTCCAGAGGGCAACTTCGGCGTTCGGCTCGACGCCTTCGATCATCGCTTCGGGGTCGGGGCCTGGGGTGGGCGTGACCACAACCTGTTCCTTGACGATCTGGGTTTCCTTGACGATCTGGGTTTCCCTGACGATCTGGGTCTCTTTGACGACCTGGGGTGTGGCCGCGCCGCCGCAGGCCGCCAGCATCAGGCTGGCGATGAGGCACAGGCCAACAAGCGAAATGACGGTGTGCTTCTTCATTGGAGATCTCCTCCTATTTGGAGTGTTGGGCTTTATGTGTGTTGCGCGCATGAGGTGGGATGCTCGTTCTCTTCGATATGTCCAGAGTGTTCGCTCCTTTCCGGCCCGTCAGCAAGCTGACTTGAACTGCACGACTCTACGACCATCAGGCTGGAGTGCCTGGCTGACTCCTAATCGCATATAGGCCCTGCCCGGCCGGCGCCAGGGCTCCCCGAAGGCCAGCCTCGTAGTCGGGCGGCAACAGGCACAGCATAGAGACGACACGGTCCACCATGTCAACCCGAACCGGTTGGGCCGGTCCGCCCAGGCTGAGATAATTCGGCTTTCAGCCAGTCCATGAGCGCTTCCAGGCTGGCAAACCCATGCCGTTGGCCGGTGAGCGGGTCTTCCAGGCTGCAGCGCCACATCACGAGTGCGGGCTGCTCGCCGCGTTCTTCCCAGAGGCGGAGGAGATAAGACCGATAAGCGGGTGGTTTGCCAAGGTCCTGCATTGACCTCTACTGTACGGATTTGCGTCCAGAGATCGTCCAGACAACGTCCAGGTCGTTTAGAGAGGAACTTTTCGCAGGGCCCTTTTGACGGAGTGCGGCTGACGTATCAGCGCGCACGGACTTGCCGGGAAACCGAAGAAGGGGTTCGATCATCTCGCCGTCGGAGACGGGCTGGCCGCGTGGATCGGTCAGGAGGGCCAGGCCAGCAGGTGCGCTCGCGGATGCCGAGCCGGGCCGCGATCTCCTTCCCGCAGGCGAATTCTGGCGGGGTCTGGCGTGCGCGGGGCTGCCGGCCGACAGCCGGCGGGCCGACTCGGCATCCACGCGCCGAGAGTTGTGCCGGTGTGTCCGGGATGAGGAAGGATAGCCACCCCTTCGCCGCCAGAGTGGACGGAATCCACACGCCCCACGAGAGGGGAAAGGCTAAGAGAAAGAGCAGGGCAAACAGGATAGTGAATTGGAAAACCATTTTGCTTCTTCATCCCGGCCTCTGTTCAGCGGTTCGGGTTCAACCCGCGTCACCGATACCAGCGTCAGATTCAGATCGCGAATGCGGGCGAGCAAGCCATGCAAAGCGGATTGGTCCACCACTGGCCCGGACAGGACGGTTTCGCCGGACTTAGTCTGAGTCACCGTCAAGCCTTCGAACCACTCCGACCAGCGGGGATCGAGATGCCCTTTGACTCGAATCATGTAGTGTTCCGCGCGAAGCGGCTCACGCTTGTTAGTGGAGTTAGGCATTCGATCATCCCCTAAAGCGACGTGCGGCAACGGCATCAAATCCGGGCCGCGTGTTATGGGTTCATAGCGGCCTCCATGGGCCAATCCCCCGTGAGTCAGGCGAGACAAGATGCGTGTAGAATCAGTTTCATGCTGTTAGCAGTCACGGTTCGCGCTCGGCGAATGTTGTTCATCTGGCGCAACCGTCTTCTCCGAGTTCACCGACAGGAGGGACAGACCGAGATCGCGCAGCTTTGCCAGCAGGCCGTAGAGGGCGGCCTGGTCAACCAACTCGCCGCTCAGGATGGTTTCGCCCTGGGCCGTGTGAGTGATCGTCAGACCCTCGAACCAGGCTGACCAGTGCTCGTCAATCTGCCCCTTGATTCGGATTTCGACTTGAAGCATCGCTCTCTCACGAAACGCCTCGCGTTGTTCTCTCAGATTACGCGGGCATCGGTCGTTCGACCGGCTTCGCGGTCGATCGCGCGCGCCGCCCGGTGATAATCCCCCAGACCGCCATGACTACGAATCCGGCAATCGCCAGCCAGCCGACCAAATCGCCGATGATCGGGTACAGAGTCGGCACGCCTTGCGTAGGAACCTGGGCGACGATCACCCGTTCACCGGCTGTGAAGTGATCCATAGATGCCAGGACACGCCCATAGGGATCGGCGATGACCGACAGCCCATTGTCGCTCACGCGCACCACGGAGACGCCGTTTTCAATTGCGCGCATGACGGCCATGTAACCGTGGATCGGATCAATCTCCTGGAAGTCGAGGCTGGGCGACAGCAAGATATCGGTGCCGTTGCGACCGGCCTGGAGCACAATGCCGGGGTAGTCGGTGTCCCAGCAGATGACGCCGGAGAGCACGCCAAAGGGCGTTTGGGCGGTGCGGAGGATTCGGTCGCCGTTGACGCGGTTGCCCTCAAACCCCACGCCGCCATATTTGTAGTGCTCCAACACTATCTGGCCCTGCGGGTCGAAGACGAGCAGTTTGGCTTCGTAGGCAGAGTCGTCGGCGGGAAACGCCATCAGCGAGATGGCCAGATAGATGCCTTCCTGCTTTGCCACTTCCTGCGCTTGAACGAGCAAGGCTGGCTCGTCCTCTTTAGCTACGGGCGCGGCATGTTCGGGCCAGACGACGATCTGTGCGCCCGCGCGGGCCTCGCGGACGGTGGCCTCAAAGTACAGCGGATACCTTTCCTTCACCATCTGACGAAAGGCCTCTCGATCCGTGTTCAAGGCCTGCATCATTTCTTTTTGGTTGGCGCGCCAGTCCACTGCCGTGATTCCGGCGACGCGCACCGTCTCGGCGGGCGGCGGAGCAAACCACAGCCGCGACTGTCCATAGATCACGACCAGAAGCATGAGGCTGGCATAGAGGGCCACGCCGCGTTTGATCTCCGGCCATGAGAATTCGCGCTCCCAGGCCCAGTTGACGATGGACGCCAGCCAACCCATCAGGAACGACAGCCCCCACATCCCGGTCAGGGACCCCAGTTGAAGCAAGACCAGGTTGTCGTATTGCGAGTAGGCTTGCGAGCCAAAGCTGCCCAACGGGTTGGTGAGCGTGTTGATGAACTCCAGCGCCGTCATCGCCAGCGGATACACCAGGGTGCTGGCGAAACCGCGCAGGCGCAGCGCGAGCAGGCGGTCGGCGAGCGGCGCCAGGTTGGCAATGATGGCCGAGCCGATGACGACGCCGATGCCCACCGCGCCCATGAAGGAAGGCAGGACGACGGCGACGACAATGCCTGTGGTCAATGCCGCCAACAGGTAGGCCAGCCAGATCCGCCGTTGAGTGCGGAAGAAGCGGATCATGAAGATCGGGCCAAGCCAGGCGGCCACGGGGATGATCCACTTCCCGATGCTCAGCGAGAAGATGCCCAGCACCGTTGCCAACAGCAGCCACAGATACGACCAGCGATCCGGGACGGGGTAAGTAACTTTTTTGGCGTTCATGTTCAGTCTCCTGTGTTATAGAGAAGGTATGCCGCTGGTGTGCGGCTAGGACTGAATCAGCGCCTGGCAGATCAGCGACACTATTCTTAGGCCTCTGCACCGAAACAGTGGCGCAGAGGCCTGGCTTTAAGGTCGGCTCTCCTCAGCCTTCCCAAAGAGCTGATGCTTATCAAACCACGGCTTGAGGATCAGGTATGCGCCGAGGATGATGAGCAGAAACGCTCCCTCAAGCGAAGTCATCCCGAGCAACTCGGCGATCCCCCCCGCCAAGGAAAGAACGCCCAGGAAGGTGGTGAAGCCGCTCATCTTGATGTTGTAGAAGTAGCGCGCCGCGTTCAACCCCAGCATGATGACGCCGACGCCGATGGACCAGAAACCCTTCGCAACGACATCGTGCGGCACGAGCATGAAACCGCCGAGCATGATCAGGAACAGGCCCCAGGCAACGGTTTCGAGGCGCTTGTTAAGGGCGGCCTTTTCGGGATCTTGAACGACTTGCGGTTGCGCCGCTGGCGCCGCTTCTTTCTCACTCTCCCTGGCTGTAGCCAGCAACACAACGCCCACGATGCCCAGGACGACCGGCGGAACCCAGGGCATGTTCTGGTCGCCGACCTGGAACATCAGGTTGTCGGGAGGCAGGGTGAGGTTCAACACCGCGAGCACTCCCGCCAGCACGAGGCAGATGATGCCCCAGACGAGTTTCGATTTGTTCATTTTCATTCTCCTTCTTGATGGGATTATTCGGATTTGGCGCCTGCGTCAGGTTCTTTAGAGAGCCAATCCAATATCCATGGTTTCCTCCTTTCGCCAAGAAATGTCCGTCGGGCACTAACATGCTTACTTTACTCAATCAGACGGGCCAGGTCATCTGCCAAACGGTAGATTCAGGGGGTTGATTTGGGGGTTTATGCAAAAAAAAGACCTGACAAGTTTTGGAAACCTGTCAGGTCTTCACGGTAATCTGAGACAGAGTCAAACCAGATTCAACTCCTTCGCCTTTGTCGCCGCCTCGGTTCGGTTGCGGACGCCAAGTTTTCCACACAGGTTGTGGATATGCGTCTTGGCTGTCCCCGGGCTGATAACCAGCTTTTCAGCGATCTCACGATTGGAAAGACCGGCCGCCACCAACCGAAGCACTTCGAGTTCCCGCTCGCTCAACGGCTCGACCAATGACGAGGCTTGGGAGACGACCTTTTTCTGTCCACCCTTGATGGCCGCCAGGATTTGCCCCACGTACTCAGGCAGGATGCCTCGCAAAGCCGCCTCTCGAAGGAGCGGCGCCAGCGGCTCGCCTGCGTCGGCGAAGGTGCGGATGAAGCCCTCTGGCTGCGCCAGCCTTAACGCTTCGCCCAGGAATTCGAGCGCCCCTTCGAGGGACTCGGCTGCCAGGGATTGCAAGACGCGCACGGCGATGACGGCGTAGCCCCAACCGGCTTGAGAAGCGGTCGCGTAACAGGTCTTCAATTGTTCTGCGGCGACATCCTTCCTGCCCTGAGCAATCAGCAAAAGCGGACGGGCAAGGCCCAGGAAGCGGTAGAACGAATGCGCATCCGCATGGTCAGCCAGTTGCTCTCCCCATCGCTGCGCCGTTTCCAGGTCGCCTAGTGCCAACGCAATCCGGACATGGCATGCCGCGCTGCGGGCGCGCACGGCGGGAGGAAAGTCACGCGTCAACGCATGAGATTTCTCGACCGCCTCCAGCGCGCCGGCCGAATCGCCCTGCGCCAGCGAGAGAAATGCCCGCAAAATGCGCCCGGCGTTCTGGAACTCCACGTTGCCACTGTACGTGCTTATCCCCATACCGTGATGCAGGTGCTCCCCCGCTTTTTGCAAATCATTCCACTCGTAGTGGATGGTGCACAGGTCATAGTGGGCGATGGCAAGGATGGGGACATGGCCGCCATCCTGAAGTAACTGCTGGCACATCGCGGCGGCCTGTCGAAGTTTTCCTCGCGTTGCCAGCGTTCTGGCAAGAAATACCTGGGCTGATAGAAGCGCGTAGTCATTCCCGGAACACTGGGATTTCTCTTGCGCCTCAAGCAGCACCCGTTCGGCGTCTTCCAGGCGGCCTGCGTGCCAGTAGGCAAGCCCCAGGTTCAACGCCACAACGTTGCGCGCGGCCAAATCCGTTTCCGGCAAGAGCGAGAGCGCCTGCTCGGACTTCTGGATGAGGCGCGGGTTGTCCCCTTTGGCCCGCGCCAGATAAGCCTGCGCTGCCGCCACCCCTCCCAGAAGCAGCGGCTCGTTCTGTACGCTCCGCTCGGCGTGATCCAGGATGGTTTCGGCTGGCTCATATTGAGAGGCCAGGATCAGCGCCCAGGCATAGGCTATAGACAGCGGCGGCTGTGAATGAACGATTTCTTCGGGCAGTTTGTTGCACCAGCCAATCAGGGTGACGATCTCTCCGCGTTTGAGCATCCCTTCGCTGGCCCGGCCGATGAGCCTCGCCGCGTGTTCCCAGTCAGAGGCCGCCAACGCGTGGCGCACGGCGTCGTCGAAGAAGCCATGGTCGGCATACCACTGGCTGGCCCGCCGATGGAGGCCGGGCATCTCCTCAGCCCGTTCGGTCTGGAGCCGGTGGCGCAGCACGTCGGCGAACAGGTGATGATAGCGATACCACTGCCGCGACTCGTCGAGAGGCAAGGTGAATAGATTGGCCTGCTCCAACGCCAGCATCACGTCGTGGCAGTCTCGCTTCTCGGTGACGGCGCCGCACAAAGAGACCGTAAAACGGTCCAGGATCGATGTCTTCAGCAGGAAGTCCTGAATACCAGCAGGTTGCTGCCCGAACACTTCTTCGATCAAGTAGTCAAGGACAAATCGGTTGCTACCAGCAAAGGATTCCAAAAACTGCTGAATGCCCTCAGGGTGACGCATAGACTGGGCTGCAAGCTGTAGGCCGACGATCCAGCCTTCTGTGCGTTGGTGGAGGAGGCCGACATCAGTGGCCGACAGTTTTACGCGGGCCGCCCGCCGGAGGAATTCGCTGGTTTCTTCCAGCGTGAACTGTAGATCGGTCTGGCGCAACTCCACGACCTGCCCGCGCGCTCGCAGGCGGGCGAGGGGCAGCGGCGGGTCTTCGCGGGTGGCGATGACCAGGTGCATTTGGGAGGGCTGATGCTCGACGAGGAAGGACAACTGCTGGTGAACAGGCAGGCTCTTGATCAGGTGATAGTCGTCGAGGACGAGGACGAATGGGCGAGACGTCGCCGCGATGTCGTTGATCAAAGTTGAAAGCAACGACTCCGGTGGGACAGGTTGAGGACTCTGCAGCATCCCCTGAACAGCCTGGCCTATGGCCGGATCGGCTACTTGCAATGCCACGACAAGGTAGGTGAAGAAGCGAGTCGGGTCGCTCTCCCCTTCCTCGAGGGAGAGCCAGGTGATGGCGCGGGCGGCAGCCTGCGTGGTCTGAAGATGCCGTAACCACGCCGCGACGAGGGTCGTCTTGCCGAAACCAGCCGGGGCGGAGACGAGCGTCAGCCTGTGTCCGGGTTGCAGCGCCTCGTCCAGCCGCTCGATCAGCCGTGGACGATGCACCACGTCACAGCGCAGTGGCGGGATAGAGAGCTTGGTCGTCAGGAGTGGACTTGTCAATACAACCCAAGCCTCTCGAGCCGCAGTCGGATGTACGATCTGGGCCTATGTCTCGACAGCCTGCTTGTCGTCGCAACACAGCCTGCAGGCTTCTCTCAGGAACTCTGGTATCAGAGAGTCCGGGCAACAACGATCTCAGTGATTAGTCTACACCGACCTCACAAGCGAGTCAATTCACTGGCGCAATTTTGGGTTTTTGTGGGTATACGCACGGGGTCATGTGGACATCACAGCCCGCATCTGTCCGAATATGCTTTCCGACGCCGCTTCCCGGCCCGCGTCCCCAGACTCTCTCTCCCACTGATAGCCCGTAGTCGGGTTGCCCGCCAACACCACCTCCAGCGTGTCGCCAACGCGCAGGCTCACCATGCCGTTGGCATCCTCTTCACGCAGCGTCAATGTGCTAGAGCCGTACACATCGGGCATGCGGGCCGCCACGATCTCACTCCGCCTTTGGTTGGACCGTCGTAGAGCTTCTACTCTACCCATCACCGCCCACATGCGCGTCTTGCGCCTGACGGCTGAAGATCACGGCCGAGGCGCTGTCCTCGACGGCGCTCGGCCCGGCTTACGCCCGAACTTGCCTAAACCAGGGGCTCCATCAGCCAGCCGAAGGCCGGCCTCGAATTGTCCACCACATGCAGAGGGACTACCCCCGGTACACATCCGGCCCATGTGGCTGCACCAACCCAAACGTCTGGCCGGGTTGACCTTGCTGATTATGCTAGCGGTGCTGCTGGCGGCTCTGCTCGAACTGCAGGTGCGGCGCTGGCCGGCCAAACAGGGCCAAAGCCTGTCGGGCTTGCGCCCCGGACAACGCCGCACCCCGCTGCCGACGGCGGAAGCCTTGTTGCGGGCCTTTGCCGATTATGCCCTGGTGGTCGTCCGGCGGGCACGCGGTCGCGAAGAAGCTCATCTGCCGAAACTCAGATCCTTGCAACTCAGGGAATCTGGATGGTCAGCGTGGCTGGTGGCGATTCGTTGCCGGCGGAATCAACGGCGATGACCTGGAACGTGTTGAGAGCGCCGGCAGTGCCGTAAAGGACGGCGCTTCCCGCACCAGTTAGGCTGTGGTCGAGTACGCCGTTGACGTAAATATCGTACCGGATAACCGACTGCGGATCCAGGTTGTCCGTGGACTGATCCCAGAACAACCAGATCTCCTCCCCGAATTCCATGCCCTGCGTCGACAGGTTGGCCGGCGTCGTGGGTGGCGTCGTGTCATTGGGATTGCTCGGCTCGGTTGTCACGGTGACAGGATCGCTGAGCGGCGACAAGTTGTGCCCGAAGTCCTGGGCTTGGACGGTGAAGGCATAGGTTGTTTCCGGCTCGAGCAGCCCAATGGTGGCTGAGGTATCCCTGCTCCCATAGATGATCCCGCTGGCGTTCATGAAGACCGTGAACCAGACGTTGGGCCCGTCTTCCGTCGAGGACCAGGTGAGCGAGATGTGCGTTGGTCCCACGTCGGTCAGCGTAACGACTGGCTTGGTCGGCGGCGTGGTGTCAGGGGGAAGCGTGAAGCTCACCGAGTTGCTGTACCCCGAGTAGTTGCCTGCGGCATCCACGGCGACGATGCGCAATGTAAAGGAACGGCCTGCCTCGAGCCCGGCCCTATAGGTGTGACTCGAAGCCGGGGAGCTGAACGACTCACTGCTCACGTTGGCACAGCAGATACGGTAGGTGAAGCTCCCTGAGTTATCGGTGATGGGGTCCAGGCCAGCGACACGCTGTAGGGTGTCATCCCCGTCACGCGCAGGTTGGTTGGCGTCGTCGGGGGCGTTCGGTCCCGCGCGGCCGAAGCCGAGGATACGCCGAGAACCAACGAGAGTACCAGTACGGTTATTGCGGCTCTCACCAAGAACTTTGGAATGGGCAGTTTGGTCATGGTGTTTTCTCTCCTTAAATGGTTCTAATGATCGTCAGGCAGGCGCCTCCCACTGCTCGGGCCCGTAGACCAGCAGGATTAGCCAGGGCCGCCTCGAAGCCGCCTACAGATATATACGCATGCGGGGGAGGGTTGGATTTCGACGAGCAGAACCAGATCGAATTCACGGGTTGTGCAGAGAACCGACCAGGACTTGCTCGCCGGTCGGAAGGGCGCTGCCTTCGACTGGCTCAATCGTGATGCGTATCGCCGAGTACGCCAGGAGGGACTCCGGAGTCACGATCCGCACCCCCCGGTAACCGCTTTGGTCCACGGAGAAAGCCGCGCCCGGTGTGCTCTGCCCATCGCGGATCAGCCACACTTGATATTGCCGCCCCGGATCGAGTTGGGGCAATGCATCTACCACCAGTAAACCATTCTGCCCATCCGCGCTGATGACAACAAAACCGCTGGCCTGAGGGGCTGCCTCCATGCTGTGGAGCGCACTTGCCCGCATGCCATGTGGCCCGGTGAGGACCTCCAAGCGACTGACCTGTTGCCAGAGCAGCGGGCTGGCCGCGGCGAGGGCCAGGATCAACAATAGACTGGCGATCCCCCAAACAGACACGAGGCGTTGTCGCCAGGGCCGGCGTGCCACCCGGGGTCGAGAGGCCGTTGCCGGGCGCAGGCTTCGAACCCGATCCATCAACCGGCGCTTCAAATCGGGCGGCGGGGCCGCGTCTGGCACCGGCAGCAGTTGCTCCACAACCGCCTGGAAGGCGCTCAACTCAGTTCGACAGAGATAGCAACCGGCGAGGTGTGTGGCCACAAGCCGGGCCTCGGCTTCGTCCAGGCAATCGAGAGCATAGGCCGGCAGCGATTCAAGAACGTGCGTCTGATCGGGCATTCAAAAACCTCATTCGTTCTCATCAGTACGATACGCAGTCGCAGCGCTCTCGGATTTATCGGGTGACGGCTGTTCGGCGAGCAGCATCTGCCGGAGTTTCTGCATCGCCAACCGGAGGCGCGTTTTGACCGTTCCCAGCGGCTGATGCAGCACGTCGGCAATCTGGTATTGGGTATAGCCGTTGAAGTACGCCAGCGCCAGAACCTGCTGCTGGTCGGCCGGCAATTGGGCGACCGCCGCCCGAATGCGTTCGCGCCGCAAAGAAAGCTCTGCCCGGTCTTCCAGGTCGTGGGCGGCGGACGCGGCCTGCGGAGGCATCTGATCCCAACTCACGCTGTTCGATTCGGGGCGCGCGTTTTGCCGGCGCAGGATATCAATGGCGTGATGGCGCGTGATGGCGGTCAGCCAGGTGTTGACCTTCGCCTGATCCGCGCGATACGTCCCCGCCCTTTGCCAAACGCGGACAAAAACGTCCTGCGTGATTTCCTCGGCCACGGCGCGGTCGCCCACAATCGCCAATGCCAGGCTGAACACGAGACGGCTGTATCGGTCGTACAGTTCACCGAGTGCGTCGGTTTGGGCCTGGGCGACCAGCCTGATCAAGGTGACGTCATCTTGTATTGCGTCATTCATGGCCGTTAGCCGTGCATCACCGGCAAAGCCGGCTGAACGGTCACCCGGCGTGCATTCGAGCCGGTGAAGGGCGCCTGGGAGGCGAGAGGCGGCGTCATATCAATGTGGAAACATCGTATGCCACCCTATCGGATTGTCAAGGCCCGGTTGTTTACCGGTCTTCTCCAGTGACGGCCTGGTACTTTATTTTTACGCTCTGACGGCCCATTGCGGGGACGCGCAGCGGTCCGGACTCTCGGTGCACGCCGCCGCGTCTCGCGCCGCGGGTCGCTGCCCGATTGCACGCGAAGCGCGCCCAAGTCATCCAGCAATACACCTGCCCCAACTGCGGAGCAGGCCCGCACCTGCGGCGCGAGCCCAGGTGTGCGGGTCGTCGCCGCCGCGTAACTGCCGTGCGTCACCACGTCCATCTCGGCACACCGGAGGCGTATCGGCAGGCTCTGTGCGCTCTGGCCGCAAGTCTCAGGTCGCATTCAAACGGCATTTATCGAACGACTTAATCCCATGGCACCGCCCGCCAGGGCAGGTGTAACGCTCCGTAGATCAATCGCAGGTTTGGCGCGACGTTCGTGGAGTGCGGCGCATTCGCTCAGCGAGTTGGCTTGCCAGTTCGAATGGTGGCGGGCCGTCTATCACTTCACTCGGCCACATGGCAGTCTGCGACAAGAGATAGGTGAACAACAGTTGCGACGACGCTATCGACCACGGACACCCGCCCAAAAGGCCGGGCTCACGAAACCTCGCTGGACGATTCAGGAACGACTCGCTTGTCCTGGCCGGTCTTGGCACTTCTTAATCTCGATTAGCAACCTTTCCCACACAGCGAGGCACACAAACCCGCCCATCGAAAGCCTAACGAGATCAACTCATGGTACGCCATTCACATGGGTATCAATCAACACCTGCGCCGCTTGAGCCACGCGGGTTGCCGGATTCCTGACCCCATACATGCGCACGGCCATGAAGGCACCATCCATCAGCAGCACCAGATGATCGGCGAGGGCCTCGGGTGCACGCGCACCGGCCTGCTCGGCCAGTTCGCGGAAACGGGCGCGCACTAATCTCTTGTGCTCTAGCGCGACCTGATGGCCAGGGTGATTGCGTTCGGGGAAGTCAACCACCGCATTCAAGAAGGGGCAGCCGTAACACGTCGGTTTGGTCACCAGCTTCTCTAGCGCCTTGAAGAAGCCCAGGAGCTGCTCGCGTGGATGTCCAACGAACTCAACCGTCGCCTCATTGAACCACGCCCAGAATTTATCATTGCTATCCTTGAGATAGGCGACAATCAAATCGTCTTTCGACGGAAAGTGGCGATAGAGCGTCATCTTGCCCACGCCGGACTCAGCCACGATGGTGTCAATCCCCACTGCCCGGAAACCGTCGCGAAAGAAGAGCGCGGCGGCAGTCTCCAGGACCTCTTGCCTAGCTGAACGGGTAGTCTTGGCCATGATGCGTCAACTCCCTCTTGACTCGATACAGAACTGTATCATATACTTACGCCGGATGATACAGAACGGTATCGTATCACAAACCCAGCTCAGGCGCAACTGCCTGATTAGAGAAAGTAGGTTCTCAGCGCTTTTCGCTCAGGAGAACCGATCACGTGAAGAAAACTTCCTTTCAAATCGGCGGGCAACCCGCCTTTGTTATGGAAGTGCTCGGAGCAATACTGCTGATGTTGGGTGGCGGCGTAATCACGCGAGCCATCCGGCGATAGTCACAAGTGCTGATGAGCGAAAACTGTACTGAAGGAGTAGAAAAAAATGGAACGTAAAACATCATTAGGCCGAAGTAACCTTCAAGTGCCTCGACTTGGAGTCGGAGCGATGACCTGGGGCGACCCGTCGGGGTTAGCGCATTGGAACCCGGCCAAGCTGGCCTATGGCGGCGCGCACGGGTTCGAGGAAGAGAAACGTGCGCTAGAGGCGAGTGTGGCGGCGGGTGCGACTCTGTTCGACACCGCGGCGATGTACAGCGGCGGCGCCTCCGAGCGTCGTTTGGGGGAGTTGGCCCATGGCAAAGAGGTCTTGATCGCGACCAAGTTCCCGCCCAGCCCCTTTTCCCGAACGGAAGACGTGCCGCAAGCGCTTGACGCCAGTCTGGCGCGCCTGGGGCGGAACTCGGTAGATCTGTATCAACATCACTTCCCCTCCAATCGGGTATCCATCCCGAAACTGATGGAGTTGATGGCGGATGCCGTCGAGGCGGGCAAAGTCAAGGCGGTCGGAGTGAGCAACTATTCGGCCGAGCAAATGCGGATCGCGCACACGGCGCTCGCCAAGCGCGGCATTCCACTCGCTTCCAATCAGGTCGAGTATTCGCTGTTGCACCGACAGCCCGAGGTGAACGGCGTGCTGGACACGTGCCGTGAATTGGGGGTCACACTCATCGCCTACCAACCGCTGGCGAGCGGCGCACTCACCGGCAAGTACGCGGCGGGGGCCAGGCCCACAGGGTTGAGGCGGTTTATGAGGTACTTTAGCAAGAAAGGTCTGGAGGCGGTAGCGCCCGTCGTGGCGCTGTTGCGTGAGATTGGCGGACGCTACTCCAAGAGTCCGGCGCAGGTCGCGCTAAGATGGCTCATTGAAAACGAGAGTGTCCTCCCCATTCCGGGTGTGAAGAACGGCAAGCAGGCAGCCGAAAATGCCGGGGCGTTCTCGTTCCGCCTGACTGCAGCGGAGATCGAGGCGCTCAATCAGGCGACGCTGGCCTGGCGGGCCTAGCTGACACGGCGGCTCGTTGGTCGAAGTCGTATTTGAAGTGAGTAACATATAAGGAGATCATCTGCATGCGCTACAAACTATTGGGAAGAAGCGGCCTGCGCGTTTCGGAACTGGCGCTGGGCACGATGACATTTGGCGAGGAGTGGGGCTGGGGCGCGTCTAAGGCCGACAGCCAGAAAGTCTTCGACGCTTATGCGGAAGCGGGCGGTAACTTCGTGGACACCGCCAACCGCTACACCGAGGGCACCAGCGAGAAATTCGTGGGTGAGTTCATCCACAGCGACCGCGAACACTTCGTCCTCGCCACCAAGTACACGCTCAAGATGCGCGATGACGACCCGAACTTCAGCGGCAACCATCGCAAGAACCTGGTGCAGTCGGTAAACGCCAGTCTCAAGCGCTTGAACACCGACTACATTGATTTGCTCTGGGTGCACGCCTGGGATTTCCTGACCCCGGTCGAGGAAGTAATGCGCGGGTTAGATGATCTGGTGCGTCAGGGCACAGTCTTGTACGTCGGCGTCTCAGACACGCCGGCCTGGATCGTCGCTCAGGCGAACACGCTGGCCGACCTGCGCGGCTGGACGCGCTTCGTGGAGAAGGATGAATGGATCGACCTGTTCGTACGGCACCGACCGGGAGGGAAGTGCCTCCAGGACGGGGAAGCCCATCACGCGGATCCGCGCCGCGTCCTCCACGAGGATGGCCTCTCGTCTCTTTGTCTCAACTTTTGTGTTCATGTCTCTCTCCTTAGCTTTCTTAGCGTGCTCTCGCTGACCGGTTAGGCGGCGAGGGCAACTTCTTCTTCAAGTTCTTTAAGCATTGCTTCGGCATGCCAAGACGTGCTCGTGTTCTCTTGTAGGTTTGATTTCGCTCACTATACGTCGCGGACGTAACGGGGTCGTGAGCGTCTGCGTAAACACGAGCGTAAACAGCCGGGTGTCGTTCTAAAGCCCAGCATGGAACGCTTCGCGTGGCGGAGTCAGCGAAAGAGGGTTATATCGCCGCAGCACGGCTACAAACGCAGACTAAGGGGGTGTTATACTCGTCTTGTGCATGCCGTTTTACTGCTGAGGACGCCGACTCTCATCCTGGACAGGCAACCGCTCGCTGTTACCCGCCGCAAGAGCCGCGCCAGCCTCTACTACCTCGCCGCGCATCATCACCCGCTCACCCGAAAGCAGCTCCTGGCCTTTTTCTGGCGTGACCTCGACCGCCCCGCCGCGCCGCAAACCTTGCGGACTATGCACAGCAGCTTTGACGAGCCGCTGCCGCCGAACATGCGCATGCAGTCCGTACACCTGCAGCGTGCAAGAGTATGCATTCGACGCTTCAATGGGTACGTGACGAATCTGGAGGAGATCTGGGCATGGAGAGCGAATCCGACCTCAAAGACGAAGAACGCAAGCGGCCTGGCGTGGAGCGCGTGTATCGCAACGACCAGATCGCTGTCTCATGGGAGCCGAAGCTGTGCATTCACGCCGGGAACTGCTTTCGCGGTCTGCCGGAAGTCTTCCAGCCCCAGACCCGACCGTGGGTCAAGCTCGAGGCAGCTACAGCGGATCAGATTGCCGAGGTAGTCATGACTTGTCCGACCGGAGCACTGCACTTCGAGCGGCTCGATGATGGCCCACCCGAGCTGCAGGCAGCGGAAACAACGATCAACGTGCGGCCCAACGGTCCGCTGTACGTCCGAGGTCGAGTACGAGTTATCGGGCCAGGCGGCCACCTGATTCGGGAAGACACGCGGGTAGCGCTGTGCCGCTGTGGCCATTCCGAGAACAAGCCCTTTTGTGATGGGAGTCATCGGCGGGTTGGGTTCCGCACGACGACGCCGCCCGAAAGTTTGGGTTAAGTCATTCGTAGAACTAGGTAATAAATTGCCGTAGACCTAACACCCTGCGGCCTTTTTATTTCTCTATCGCTCAGTCCATTGAAGAGGCCGCTCGTCCCTTACGCGACGTTCTCACCACGCGTAGCGTGCATTATTGGCAATGCCGCAATCATGCAGCCTATTGTTCGCATCGCAAGCGGACACGTTCACGGCTCAGCCGACGCCGGTCAAAGCGGCGCAAACGCAAAGTTTCGTAGCCCGAGCCTACTTTTCGTAGTAATAGTCGACTTTTCGTAGTAATGCTACTTTTCGTTGTAGTACTAGGACATCAGGTGAGCCGTACTTGTGGCACACAATTGCCTTCATAAGTATTCCTCCAATTCGTTAGGTTTTGTTATTCTGTTCCACAATGATGACGACATTTCCCTTTTTGCGTCCTGTTTCGACATAACGGTGAGCCTCAGCCATTTGTTCCAGTGGATAGCGTCTATCAATGACCGATTTTATCTTTCCCGCCTCAATCAGCTCTTTGAGGAGTGTGTAATATTCAGTTTTATAACTTGCTACCGCAATTATGACTTTCTTCTCCGAGGTCATTGGAGTCCATCGCCCTCTGATCATCCCTAAAAGGCTTGCATTACCCAAAATATAACGACCATTTGGCTTCAATGCTCTGACACTTCCTGAAAACGAACTCTTGCCTACCACATCAATAATTACATCATAGGTCTCACCGCTTTTAGTAAAATCTTCTTGTTTGTAATCAATGACATGATCTGCGCCGATCGAGCGCAGCATGGCTAATTTCTCCGCGCTGTCAACACACGTCACTTCAGCCCCAAATGACTTGGCTATCTGTACAGCATAGGTCCCTATACTTCCACCCGCGCCATTAATCAAAACTCTTTGTCCGGATTGAACATTTGCTATTCTAAGAAAATGCAATCCATTAATTCCCCCTGTAGGGATTGTGGCGGCTTCCTCATAGGTCATATTAGCCGGTTTTAATACTGGATACGCTTCAGGCAGACATTTGTACTCGGCATAAGCGCCAAGATGCAGTAAGGTGGGTGCAAATATTTGGTCGCCCTTTTTGAACTTTGTTACTTCCTTGCCAACTGCTTCAATTTCCCCGGCTAGCTCCTGCCCTAGAATGGTTATTCTTTTGGGTTTTCTGAGACCCACATAGATTCGCAGTGGGAGCCGGAACAAGATCGGGATTTTTAAACTCCGGAGTTCACAGTCCGCTGCTGTTACGGTTGCGGCATATATTTTTATGAGCACTTCATTGTCCTTGGGAGTCGGTTTTTCTACCTCTTTGAGCTGAAGAACTTTCGGCGATCCGTATTTCGTCCAAACAATTGCTTTCATAAGTATTTCTCCAGCACTTTGTCAGGCTTTGTAATTATGCTCCACAGTGATGATTACTTTTCCTCGGGCGTGTCCTTCTCCAAGATACCGGAGCGCTTCAGGAACCTCACTTAACGGATACCGTCTATCAATGACCGGGACGACTTTGCCGGCTTCATAAAGCTCCGTTATAAAAACCAAATCTTTTCGATTTGGTTGAACCACCAGGAGACGTATTTTCTTGCCCGCGGTTCTTCTAACCCATGGTCCCAGGAGCAAAATCTGGAAAGCTGTAGCTACAGAACCTCCGACCATGAAACAACTTCCATTGGGCCTTAGCGCCCGCTTATAGGCGAAAACCGAACGATGTGCGATAACATCAAGTATCATGTCATACTGTTTTCCATTTTTGGTGAAGTCTTCCCGGGTGTAATCAATGACGTGGTCTGCGCCAAGCGAGCGCATAAAGTCCAGCTTGCCAGTGTTATCCACCCCGGTCACTTCAGCCCCGTATAATTTGGCAAGCTGCACGGCAAATGAACCGGCGCCGCCGCCGGCGCCATTAATCAGAACTTTTTGCCCCGGCTGAACCTGTCCTTTATCGCGAATCCCCTGCAGGGCGATCACTGCCGCTTGCGGGATGGCCGCTACTTCCTCGAATGTCATACTGGCTGGTTTCAGCGCCAAGGTTCTTCCACGAGCGCAGACATACTCGGCAAAACCACCCATACGCCCCAAGATATCCCCGAAGACTTCATCCCCTGGTTGAAATTGCCTGTTGTTTCTACCAGCCATTTCAACTCGCCCGGCTATGTCCGATCCGAGTATCTGGTGACGTGGTTTTAGAAGCCCCCCTATGCGGGCATACAATGGTTTACCTCTCAGCCCCTCCCAGTCAGATCTATTTACGGATACGGCATGAACCTTGATCAGTATTTCATCGTCAGTAGGGGCAGGTTTTGCTACCTCTTTGAGCTGAAGAACATCCGGTGATCCGTATTTTGTGTAAACAACCGCTTTCATATGGGTATCCTTCATCGTTCATCTCCTGCAGGGGGTCATGGGCGGTTTTATACCACAGTGATGACGACTTTTCCTTGGGCGTGTGTATCTTCTACATATCGGAAAGCTTCAGCAATCTCACTTAACGGATAACTCCGATCAATGACAGGGGCGATTTTGCCGGCTTTCAGAAGCTCCCCCAGGAAAACCAAATCCTCTTGGTTTACTTTCGCTATCCCCATGCTACCCATTTTCTTGCCCCCGTTCCTTGACATCAAAGACCCCAGAAGCATGGCCTGGAAAAATTGAGGCATGGTGCCTCCGGCGCAGACATAAATCCCTTGGGGATTCAGTGCACGCTTATAAGCTAAAAGCGAGTGATAACCGTTAACGGCAAAAATCAGATCGTAACGCTGCTGGTTTCGGGTGAAATCTTCCTGGGTGTAATCAATGACATGATCTGCCCCAATGGAGCGCGCCATGTCCAGATTCCTCGTGCTGCACACGGCGGTCACTTCAGCCCCGAACGATTTGGCAAGCTCTACTGCAAACGTACCCACACCCCCCGAGGCGCCTTGGATCAAAACCTTTTGCCCGGGCCGGATCCCTCCAGCATAGCGAATACCCTGCAGAGCGGTCAGTGCCGCCACAGGCACGGCCGCTGCTTCCTCGAAGGAACTATTGGCCGGCTTCAACGCCAATGCTCCT
>Ga0209341_10001381_pt1 | contig 24151 bp, 14 predicted proteins | sample RifCSP13_2_FD_184020 | JGI IMG/M metagenome (GOLD analysis project Ga0209341, IMG submission 184020) | Soil microbial communities from Rifle, Colorado - Rifle CSP2_sed 13_2 (SPAdes) (version 2) | ecosystem: Environmental > Terrestrial > Deep subsurface > Rock core/Sediment | place: Rifle... | reverse complement strand
AGCGCTGTGCGGCAGCCGCAGCGCCTCGACGCTGGTGCGCAATTGTTCGGCCACGTGCAGCGCGCCCGGCAAGTTGGTGTTCGGCAAAATCAGCGCGAACTCCTCGCCGCCGTAGCGGGCGGCCAGGTCGTCGGAGCGCTGGGCCGCGCCGGCGAGGACGCTGGCCACTCGTTTCAGGCAGTCGTCGCCGCTCTGATGCCCGTAGGTGTCGTTGTAGCGCTTGAAGAAGTCAACGTCCAGCAAGATCAATGCCAGCGAGGTCTCGACCCGCAGCGCGCGCTTCCACTCACGCTCGAGGCGAATGTCGAAGTGGCGGCGGTTGGCCAGGCCGGTCAGACCGTCTGACGCGGACAGGCGCTCCAGTTGGGCGTTAGCCTCGGCCAGTTGCCGGGTCGTCTCCAGCAACGCCTGTTCACGTTCCTTCCGGCGCTCCATCTCCTGTTTCAACCGCAGCGCCGAACGCAGCCGCGCGCGGAGTTCGACGCCGTTCACCGGCTTGGTAATGTAGTCCAGCGCCCCGGCCTCGAACGCCGCCTGCAGGTCTTCCATTTCGGTGCTCGCCGTCACCATGATCACCGGGATATCCAACACGTTGTCGGGGGTGTTGATCTGCCGACAGGCCTCCACGCCGTTCATCTCCGGCATGGCCAGGTCCATGAGGATGAGTTCAATATCGGGCGCGGCCTGGCCGCGCTTCGAGTCGTTGGGCGGAGAGGCTGTTCGCAAAAGCGCCAGCGCCTCCCGCGCGGACGCGACGTTCACGACGTCCGGATAACCTGCTCCGGCGAGGATGGAAGTCAACAGAAACCGCTGGCTCTCCGAATCATCCACGATCAAAATAGTCATGCCAGGTCTCCTTGGGCCAGATAATCTTCCAACGCCTGCCGCAAGCGCGCATACTCGCCGTCCGCCTGCGCCAGCAAGGCCTGGACCGTTTCCCAATCGGGCGCGTCGCTTTTCCCCTGCGCCTCCAATGCGGCGCAGATCGCCTGCATCTGTCGCGCGCCCACGTTGCCGCTGGCGCCTTTGAGGGTGTGCGCCTGCAGTTTCAGCTTAGCCGCCTCGCGGTTGGCGAAGGCCTGCCGCATGGCGGCGAGCAGCTGGGTGGCTTCTTTGTTATATATTTGCGTCAGCTTTGCGAGGAAAGACGCCTTCTCGAAGGCCGCCGTCTGCCCCAACCGGGTCAGCACGGCCTCATCGAGCGTCGCCCCCAGCCGGTGAACCTCTGCGGCCTGGCTTGGCCCGGCTGGACCATTGGTGCGCGCCGCCCGCTCCAATGCCCGGCGCAACTCCCTGACTCGCATCGGCTTGCTGATATAGTCGTCCATGCCTGCGGCGAGACAGGTCGCCCGGTCGTCCTGGGAGGCGTTGGCGGTTATGGCGATGACCCGCGTCCGTGGGCGCGCCGCGCCCAGTTGTTTTTCTATGGCCCGGAGGCGGCGGGTCGTTTCCGGCCCATCTATCTCAGGCATCTGCACATCCATCAACGCCACATTGTAAGGCTGTTTTTTGAGCGCCGCGAGCGCTTCGAGGCCGCTGGAGGCGACGTCGGCCCGGTACCCCAGCCGCGCCAGGAATTCCAGCGTGACCGCCTGATTGATGGCGTTATCTTCGACGACGAGGATGCGCAGGGGCAAGGACTGCGCCATCTGGGCGTCGAAGCCTCTGCGCGCCGGCAGAGCCGCTTCCACGTTTTGGGCCTCGGTTTCGCCGGCAAGCGCGCGGACCAGCGCGCTGTAGAATTGCGCCTGCCGCACCGGCTTGGTGAGAGAAGCGGTGAACTGCGTGGCGTCGGGTGCGGGCGCCCCGCTCAAGGGGGCCAGCAGGATTAATGGCTGCCGGGGCGTTCCGGTTTCGTCCCAGAGCGCCTGCGTCAGCGCGAGGCTCTCCGTTTGCAGCAGCCGAAGGTCGAGGACGACGGCGTCGAACGCCTGACCAACCTGGAGGGCAACCAGCGTTTCGGCCGCCGACGCGCTGGTTTGCACCGCCATGCCCCAGGCCTGAGCCTGTTGCTGGAGGCTGCGTCGGCTGGTCGCGCTCTGATCAACGATCAGCAGGCGTTTCCCCTTCAGGCAGGGCTGCTCGGCGGCGTGGAACAGCAGCCGGGTGCTTAGCGGAGCAGCTTCGGCGGTAAGGCTGAAATGGAATGTCGAGCCCTCGCCCGGAACACCCTCGCTTTCGACCCACATTCTCCCTCCCATCAGCTCGCACAGGCGCTTGCTGATGACCAGCCCCAGGCCGGTGCCGCCGTAATTGCGTGTGGTCGAAGCATCCACCTGGCTGAAGGATTGGAAGAGCCGGTGCTGCCGCTCGGGAGGGATGCCGATGCCGGTGTCTTTCACGGAGAAGTCTAACTCATGAGCGACGGGCGCTCCCCCGCCCGGCACGGGAGCGCTCGACACCACGAGGGATACTTCACCCTCGTCCGTGAATTTGATGGCATTGCTGAGCAAGTTGGTGAGGATCTGCTGCAAGCGGGTCACGTCGCCCCAGATGGCTTGCGGGGCCGATCCTTCGATGAGATACGCCAGATGAAGTCCCTTGTCGGCGGCCTGCGTCGCCATCAGAGTGAGGACGCTTTCAAGACACTCGCGCAAGTCGAAGGGGCGGCGCTCCAGTTCCAGCCGGCCCGCTTCGATTTTGGAAAAGTCCAGGATATCGTTGACGAGGTAGAGCAATGTCTCGCCGCCATGTTGGATGGTTTCAACGTATTTGCGCTGCTGCGCCGTCAGCGGCGTATCCAGCAGCAGGCTGGCCGTGCTGACGACGGCGTTCATCGGCGTGCGGATTTCGTGGCTCATATTCGCCAGGAATTCCGACTTGGCGCGTGTCGCCGCTTCGGCGGCGTCCCTGGCCTTTTGCGTTTCCTCAAACAGGCGGGCGTTCTCGATGGCAATGGCGGCCTGCGCAGCGAACGACATTGCCAGCTGCGCAAAGGTTGCGGTGTAGAAGCCCGGCTCGCGCTTGTCCAGCGTCAACATGCCGATCACCCGGTCGCCGAAGAGCATCGGCACACCGAGCCAGCCGTGGATCCCGGCGGAAGCGTTCAGGCCGGCGCGGAAGCGCGCCGAGACGGCGGGCGCGTCTACCAGGATGGCGGGGACGCGGCGGCGCACCACCTGGATGTTGGGCGCATCGGCGTCGTCCAGATCGAATTTCGCTCCCAAAACGTCCGCCGTGTTCTCGAACCCGTGGCAGGCGATGATTTCCAGTTGACGGCCCTTCAATTGCTGCACAGAGGCGCTGTCGTAAGGCACGACTTGCCGCAATTCGCGCAGGATGATCTCCAGCACCTGCTGCAAATTAAGTGTGGCGCTCAAAGCCTGGGTTGCCGCCCGCAGAGTCTCAGCCTGCTGGCGCGCGGCGCGCTCCGTTTCGAACAGCCAGGCGTTGTCCAGGGCAATCGCAGCCAGTTGTCCGAACTGGCTCAGGAGTTCCACGGCTTCCGGGCCGAAGGTCTGATCCGTCGTGGAGTCATAGGCCAGGCCCAGCGCCCCGACCACCCGCGAACCGGATTTCAGCGGCACGCTGATGACCGCGCGGATCGTGTTGTAACTGAAGCCTTTCACCCGTCCGGCCCAGGTATCGTAATCGCCGACGACCACGGGTTGACCGGTCTGCCAAACGACGCCGGCCGCGCCTTCGCCCGGTTTCACTTTGAACCGGATGGACTGGCTCAACGCCCCCGTCGCGACTTTCGGCGTCAGTTCGGCTTTGCCCGGCTCTGCCAGGTCCAGGTAGCCATGCGGCGTCCCCAGTAACTGCCCGGCGCGTTTGACGATCTTTTCCAGGATGTCATTCAAGTCCAGGCGGCTGCTCAGGCCCAGCATGGTCTCGTTCAGCGCGGCCAGGTATTCGTTCTGCTGGCGCAGCGCCTCCTCCGTCTGCTTCCGCTGGGTGATGTCGTGCTTGATGGCGATAAAGTGGGTGATCTCGCCGCGCTCATCGCGCACCGGGGCGATGGTCTGCGCCTCAGTGTACAGGCTGCCGTCCTTTCGGCGGTTGGTCAGCTCGCCGCGCCAGATGCGCCCGTCCAAAATGGTCTGCCACAGCGATTGATAGAACTCCGCATCATGCGCGCCGGATTTGAGCAGGCGCGGATTCTGGGCGCGCACCTCGTCCAGCGTATAACCGGTGATGTGGGTGAAAGCCGGGTTAGCCCAGATGATATTCCCCTGGCGATCGGTGATCACGACGCCGTTCGCCGCCGACTCGAGCGCGATGCTTTGCAGGCGCAGTTGCACTTCGGCCTGCTTGCGCTCGGTGATGTCCCGGAACGTGATCAGCCGCCCGGAGAGGCGACCGCGCTGATCGCGCAAGGGAGAGATCTTCAGGTCGAGGTAGCGCGGCGGCTGGTCGTCCGTGCGGACTTCTTCCTGAATCTCAAAGGTATCGCCGTAGCGCCTCGGAAGATCAGGCCAGCGCGCAAACACGGCCTCGGCGGGCCGCCCGATAGGGGAGGTGGCTGCCCCGAGGAAACGCCGGGCGGCCGGGTTGATATCGGCGATGCGATGCTGGGCATCCAGCACGATGATCCCCTCGCTCAGACTGTCAAGGATGGCCTCGCGGGCGATTGGCGCCAGGTCAAACAACTGGAAGCGGAAAATGCTCAGGGCGTAGATCAGGCCGGTGAGTGTGAAGGCGAAGGGGGTCAGATCAATCCCTGGCATGGGGCCGAGCCTGGCCAGATAGAGGATGTTTCCGATCCACGGGATCGCCGCGCCCGTTAGCAGGGCTAAAGCCTGGTTGCGGTATAGATTAGGAAAACGGACAATCGCCTGAACCAGCACGGCGGTCCCGGCCAGGATAGCGGCGTAGCTGTAGGCCACGGCGATCCAGAACCACGCGCCATGTTCGTAGATGAGAAAAGCATCCGGCGCAGTGGAAGCCGGTATGATATTGCTCCACAATAGACGGTGCCGCTCGTTCGTCGCGGCCATGCCGAGGGTGATGAGCGGAATCAGCCAGAGCACGGCGGTGGTGCGCCAGGTCAGCCGCTTGCCCTGGCCGCTGTAAGCCAGCGTGAACATCAGCCACAGCGGCGGCAAACTGGCGATGCCCAGATATTCCACCTTGGCCCACATGACCTTGGCCTCCAGGCCGAGCGCCAGGGCCTCCAGGGCGCGGGTGAAAGCCCATTCGGCCGCGGCCAATGTGAGCAAGGCAAAAGCCAGGCCGCCGGGGGTGGCCCGCCGCCGCCAGCCGAGGCCCGCCAGCCCTATGCCGAGCAGGCTGGTGAGGATGGCCGCCGAGGCGACCAGAGTAGATTGCGAACTCATACGTTTTCTTCTTGACCGACCAGCGCTTCTTCCGGTGTTATTGTACCCTCTCGGAGGGAAATCTTCCGTATAATCTGGTGTAGTACTTCAGGCGCATTTCGCACTATAATTTGGCCGCGCTCCTCATGCTTGAATAGCGCTAACATGGATCGGCGTCGAGAAAGGAGAAGGACGGACAGGGGCACGGATGAGACCGCTGAGCCACAGGCTTGCTGGTTTGCCCGTTCTCTTGTCTGCCTGAATTTTATATGAAGACACGCGTAGTCATCCTGGCCGGTGGGGAAGGGTCCCGATTGGGCGTGCTGACCGCCAAGCGCGCCAAACCGGCCGTCCCATTCGCCGGGAAATATCGCATCATTGACTTTGCGCTCTCCAACTGCGTCAACTCCGGGCTGTTCGACGTCATGTTGTTGACGCAGTACCGCCCGCACTCGCTGAATGAGCATATTGGCGCGGGCCGCCCGTGGGACCTGGACCGCGGTTTTACAGGGGGCATCCGCCTCTATCAGCCCTACAAGGGCCGCGCCGACACCGACTGGTACGCCGGGAATGCGGACGCCATTCAGCAAAATTTTTCCTTCCTCAAAAGCGCCCAGCCTGACCTGGTGCTCATCCTCTCCGGTGATCAAATCTACGAGATGAATTACGATCCGCTGATCGCCTTCCATACCGATCATCAGGCGGACTTGACGGCCGCTACCATCCGCGTCACGCGCGAAGAAGCCACGCGCATGGGCATTCTGGCGACGGACGACGACTACCGCGTGACTCAATTCGTCGAGAAGCCCAAAGACCCGCCGGGGACGCTGGCCTCGATGGGGATTTACGTATTCACCCTCCCGGTCTTGGATCGGCTGCTCCTGGAAGACTCGCGGCGCGCCGAGTCGTCGCACGACTTTGGCAAAGACATCATCCCGCGCATGGTGCGCGAGGGCATGCGCGTGTTTGCTTATCCGTACGCAGGTTACTGGGTTGACGTGGGAACGGTGGACTCGTACTGGCGCGCTCACATGGATTTGCTGAGGCACCCGCCCGCGCTGGATCTGAATGACCGTTCCTGGATCATCCACACGCGCTCTGAAGAACGCCCGCCCGTTTTGATCCAATCTGGCGCTCGCGTGGTTGACAGCCTGATCACCGACGGCGCCGTCGTCGCTCCGGGCGCGCTGGTCGAACGTTCGGTACTTTCGCCGGGCGTCTACGTCGGCCCGGAGGCGGTGGTGCGCGACTCGATCATCCTCACCGACAGTTCCATCGAAGCTGGCGCGCGCGTGGAGCGTGCTATTATTGACAAGAACGTGACGGTCGGCCATTATGCGCGGGTCGGCGAGATCATCGAGGCGGATACTTCGCTGGGCATTACCTCCGTTGGGAAGAACGTGCAGATTCCCGGCGGCGCCAGGGTCGGGCGCGGCGCGGTGATTAACCCCGATATTCCAGCCGAGCACTTCCCCCGCGAAGGCGTGCCCGACGGCGTCCACCTCATGAGCAGATCGCCGTTCACGGGTGAGCCTCAATGACGACCGAGGCTGTGGACGCCAGAACCCGTAACCCGCGCAGCGCTGGCGTTCTCCTGCATCCCACCTCGCTGCCGGGGCCCTATGGCCTTGGCGACCTCGGCGAGAGCGCCTACCAATGGGTGGACGCCCTCGTTCGCGCCGTGCAGGCATGGTGGCAGATTCTGCCGCTTGGCCCAACCGGCTACGGCGATTCGCCGTATCAATGTTTTTCGGCCTTTGCCGGTAATCCCTATTTGGTTAGCCCGGACGAGTTGGTGAAGGATGGGCTGCTCAAACCCGGCGACTTCGCGGGCGCCGCGTTTCCGCGCGAGCGCGTGGATTTTGGGCCGATGATCAAGTTCAAAGTCAAATTGCTCGCGCGAGCCTGGGAGAACTTTCAGGCCGGCGCTGCGCCTTCCCTCCGCGCGGAATTCGAGTCATTTTGCGCCGAGCGCGCCGGCTGGCTCGACGACTATGCGTTATTCATGGCGCTGAAGGATGTGCACGGCGGCGAGAGCTGGCACAAATGGGAGATGGACCTGATCCGGCGTGAACCGGCGGCGCTGGCTAAAGCACGCGCACGGCTGAAAGCAGCCGGCGACGAGCACAAGTTCCGCCAGTTCCTGTTCTTCCGCCAGTGGCATGCGCTGAAGGATTATGCGAACTCTAATGGGATCCGGCTCATCGGCGACGTACCGATCTTTGTCTCCAGTGACTCCGCCGACGTGTGGGCGCGGCCCGAAATCTTTCTACTCGACGAGCAGCGCCAGCCTACCGCCGTCGCGGGCGTCCCGCCGGATTACTTCAGCCAGACTGGCCAGTTGTGGGGGAACCCGTTGTATGATTGGCCCGCGCTGAAGCACACCGGCTACGCCTGGTGGATTGACCGGATGCGCGCCGCGCTCGATCAGGTGGATCTGGTCCGGCTCGATCACTTCCGAGGCTTCGAGGCCTACTGGGAAATCTCGGCGGGGATGCCGACGGCTGAGGTCGGGAAGTGGGTCAAAGGGCCGGCGGCCGATTTCCTGGAGGCGCTGCGCGCCGCCTTGGGCGGCCTGCCGATCATCGCCGAGGACCTGGGGGTGATCACGCCGGAGGTCGAGGCTCTGCGCGACGGCTTTAACCTGCCCGGCATGCGCATTTTGCAGTTCGCCTTTGCCGGCGCAACCGAAGACCGCTTCCTGCCGCACAACTTTGAACGCAACACAGTGGTCTACACTGGTACGCACGACAACGATACTACCCGAGGCTGGTATACCTCGGCCTCGGAGCAAGAGCGCGATTTTTGCCGCCGTTATCTGGGGCGGGACGGGCGCGACATAAGTTGGGACCTGATCCGGCTGGCGTTGTCGTCAGTAGCGAACGTGGCCGTCGTCCCGTTGCAGGATGTGCTCGACCTCGGCGCGGAGGCGCGGATGAATCTGCCAGGACGCGCCTCGGGCAACTGGGGCTGGCGTTTTGTGGAAGGCATGCTGACGGGCCGGATGCTGGACCAGCTGGGTGAACTGGCGAGTCTCTATGGACGAGGACCAATCACCGACGGCGCAAATTGACGACGGAGTGGATATACCGCCCGACGCGCCAGAGACGCCCGCCCGTGAGTCCGACGACCTCTGCTGGTGCTGCGCGGGCCAGACGATCAAGCGGCATTGCAAAATCGTCTGCACGAATTGCGGCTTCACACGGGACTGCTCCGATCGCTAAAGCCGTTCTATGGCCTTTGGACTGATCACATGCTCGAAAATTACTTTTGTCTCCATTGCCATTTTTACCAACCGCCGCGCGGTGACCCCTTCGCCGACGACGAAGTGCCCGACGAGCCGGAGGCCGCGCCGTACAAAAATTTCAACGAAAAAGCCACCGAACAGTGCTACGCGCCAAACGCCTCGCTGGGCAACTTCAATGCCATATCTTTTAACCTCGGCTCGACGCTGGGGCGCTGGCTGGAGAGATATGCGCCAGACACACATCAGCGCATCGTGACCGCCGACCGGGTTGCGCTGGAAAAGTGGGGTGTGGGCAACGCGTTGGCGCAGCCCCTGCACCATACCATCCTGCCGCTCAACCCCACGCGCGACAAGGCCCTGCAAATCCGCTGGGGGCGGATGGCGTTTGAACATCGCTTCGGGCATTCAGCGCAGGGCATGTGGCTGCCGGAGTTAGCCGTAGACCTGGAAACTTTGCAGGCGCTGTACGATAACGGCGTGCAATTCACGATCCTCTCGCAGGCGCAGGTGAGTGGCGCGAATGAAGGCGCGGGGCCGTATTGGGTCAAGCTGCCCTCCGGGAATCGCCTCGCCGTTTACGTCCGCGACGACTGGCATTCGACGCAGCTCGCGTTCAGCCTTCAGGCCCTGGGCGGGGCGGGACGCTGGGCGCGCGGCACGCTGGGACCGCTCAAGCGCAACTATGGCCGCATGCTGCTGTTGGCCCTCGACGGCGAAACGTTCGGCTATCACTTCCCCGGCGAGGAGAACTTCCTCCGCTGGCTGCTGGAGTATGAAGCTGGAGCGGTCGGCTACGAGATGACCAACCTCAATCGCGATCTGCGCGATCATCCGCCGACGAAAGAAATCGAGATTGTCGAAAATACGGCGTGGAGTTGCCCACACGGCTTGCTGCGCTGGTCGGTCGGCTGCGTTTGCACGCCGGGCGACACGCGCTGGAAAGGCGCGCTGCGCCGCGCCCTCGACAACCTCGCCAACTGCCTGGACGACGTTTACCTCGATTTTACCCACGACTTGGCCGTGGATCCATGGTCTCTGCGTGAGCTTTATTACCGGGTGCGGTTGGGGCAAATGACCGAAGGCCAGCTCCTGCACGAGTTTGGGCTGGGGCGGCTCGCTTCCAGACAGGCGGGCGCGTTGCTTTCGCTCCTGCTAGCGCAGTTTCATCGCCAGCGCATGTATGTCAGCTCGTCGTTCTTCTTCGACGACCTCGACCGCGCCGAACCGCGCTACGCGATTGCGAATGGCGCGCGCGCAATCTTGCTGACGGCGGAAGCCTCGGACGGTGATCTCGCCGCGGCCTTCCGGCGCGATCTCGCCCAGGCGGTGTCGAGCCGGACCGGCCGGACCGGCGCGCAGATTCTGGACGACGTGCTGGCCTCAGCGAGCTAAGGAGAGCGATGGAGTATGACCGAACTTCACGCGGACCGTTATCATGGGGGTCTGCGCATTGCAGCGCTGGCGTCATGGGCGGTTGGAGTCGCCATCATCTATTTGCTGGGACAGTTGATCTGGAATCTCGTCGTCGGCCCGGTGGTGGGCGGCGGCATCCTCGTCCTAGGGGTCGCGGCGGTGTTTCTTGCCCAGCCCCTCGCCTTGTGGGCCGAGAAACAACTGCTGACCCTCTGGCCGAGCGGGCGCGCGGTCCAGCTCGAGACCGGGAAGCTGACCCTGCGCGAGAAATCTGCCTCGGTGCGCCTGGATCTGGGCCAGAAGGTCAATTACTGGCGTTGGCGATTTGAGGTCCGCAACCGGCGCGGGGGGCGCGTGCCCAACGGCCACTTTTGCTTCGCCCTGCGCCTGGTTCAGGGCGACACGGCGGTGAGTCTGTATGCCTTCCTCTCACCCGATCAGGCCAGGGCCACAGTCGCGCGCTACCCCTTTTATGATCTGCGTCCCTCGGCTGACAAAAATAAAGCGACGCTGGGCGGGCGCGATGCGATTTACCTCTCCGCCGAGCGCGAGCGCTGGGACTCTGGCGCGGAACTCGATCCGTCGGATTTTGGCCGGTTGCTGGCCCATCTGGGCGCGCACCTCCCTGACTTCTCGGCCTCGCCTAATTCCTGATTTATGAAACTCGCCATCCTCTCCGACACGCACGACAACGTATGGTCGCTCCGCGCGGCCATGCCCCAGATCGCCCTTGCCGAGGCTGTGATCCATTGCGGGGACCTGTGCTCGCCGTTCATGCTCAAAGAACTCGGCGGGGGCGTCGGCGGCAAGCCGGTTCACATTGTCTGGGGCAACAACGAGGGGGATGTGCTGCTGATGACCCGCCTGCTGGCTCAATTCCCGCATGTCACCCTGCACGGCGCGTTTGCCCAACTCGGACTGGATGGCTTGCACGTCGCCGTCAACCACTACCCGGAGATTGCCAAGGGGCTGGCGGCGTCCGGGCAGTATGATCTGGTCTGCTTCGGCCACAACCACACGGCCTCCGAGGAAAGGGTGGGGAACTGCGTACTGTTGAACCCCGGCGAGTTAATGGGGCTGATGGGCCGCCGCACGATCGCCCTTTTCGATACCCGCTCACGCAGGGTGGAGTTTATCGAAATCCCCTGAGCCGCCCGTCACGCGCTAAAAATCACGCTGCAGCATGTCACCCCGCCCTCGGCTTTGATGACTTCCGACACGTCAACCGGTTTGACGGCGATTCCCTCGGTCCGCAACCGGCTTAGCGTCTTGGGGTAGTTCGCTGGGTAAATGAGTACGTCGTTCACCAGAAGCCCGTTGCCGCCGGATGGCTCCGCCTCGTCCACCTCAATACATTTCATGTCCCCAAAGGCGCTGGCCTCGACCCAGTCCCGGTTGATGAGCAATGTATCTTTTCCCACCCGCGTCACCGCCGACTTCAGATGCAGGCAGCCGTTGACGGGCACGCCTTGGACCGTGTAACCGAATGGCGCGAGCGCGCTGCGCATCTGCTCCAGGGCGGCCGGATTGCTCCGGCTCGACGACCCGACGTAGATCGTCCGGCCCACGCGCAGAACATCGCCGCCGTCCAGCGTCCCTGGCGCTTGAATGCGGACGGGCTTCCGGTATGGACTAAGCGTTTTGGCCATAGAGGCCGTCTCCAGCCTGCGCGATTCCGCGCCTGGGCGGGTGATGATCGCCAGTTCCTCCACCACCACTGCCGTGTCCTCGACGAAGACCGAATCGGGCAGATCCGGCTCCGCCGGGAGGCGGTAGACCGCGCAGCCCAATTGGCTGAGGCAGTTCTCGTAGGCGTGATGTTGCGTCTGCGCCAGTCGCACATCAATCGGCTGGCGCTCCAGATGGGTCAGTTCGCACTGATCAAAGGCCGGGCTGACTTCGCGCGTAAGGGCAATCCACATAGACTCTGCTCCATTGCGCCGGGCCGTACTTTTGCCTCAAGCGCCCCGCCCGGCTTTCTGTGCTAAAGTTTAGGCATCTTTTCCTGAGCGTCAAACCCGTTCTGCGCCTATGCCCTCCCTCGCCAACGTCTATCTCTCCTTTGTCTTCGACGCCAACACGGGCCGCTGGGGCCTGTATCCGCGCCAGGGCGAAACGCCGTTTCTTGAAGAGGTGCGCTTTGGAGCGACGTATGCTGTGCGCGCCAAGTCGCGCATCCACTGGGACGGCGCCATCCAGGACTGCCGGGTTGAGCCGCCGGTTCAGGTGGATTCCCCGCATGGTCGCCTGGCCGTGTTGAGGGCGCGGCTGTTCCCCTCCCTGGTCCGTCTAACCAAGACAAGTAGAGAAGGGGTCGGGTGGGAATTGGACGTAGAGTTCGCCCTCCCTGAGGATAATCCTTTTCTGATCTGGCGCATCGTCGCGCATAACGTGGGCGCACAGGCCATTACGCTCGACTCAATTGACCTTGCCATCGTCGGGCCAAAATTTTCCTCCGGCAGTCGCGGCTCGGGGCTGCTGGCTGGGCTGGTTACCCCGGCCGCCTCGCTCGGTCAAACTTCGGCTGGCGCGGCGCGTCTGCACACGTCTCCGGGCCGCCTCGCCTTCTTCACCAACGGCTATCAATCGTGGAGCTATACGGGCGCGCTCCAGTCCTACCGCCGCCAGCCTGTTTCCCTCTTTGGGCCGCTTGGCGACCCCAAACGCATCAATCTTCTCACGCCGGTCTTTGACCGCGTCGGGCACTTCACCAGTGATATGTTCGGCGCGCTGGGCGACCTCGATCACAAGGCGGGTCTGGTGCTTGGATTCCTCACTCAGAGCGAGCAGTTTGGCATGACTGAGGCGTTCCTCGACCGGTATGCGCCTTCCCTGCGGCTCACCGCACAATGCGATGGCGTGGCGCTCCCTCCGGGCGAGGCGCGCGCGACCGATTGGGCGTATCTCCAATTCGTCGCGCTCGACGACTTTGATCCGCTGATCGAGTACGTCGAAGCCGTGGCCCGCGAGAACGGCGCGCGGGTGCCCCTGCACACGCCGGTCGGCTGGTGTTCGTGGTATCACTACTTCGACAAAGTGACCGAGCAGGACTTCACGCGCAATCTCGAAGCCATTGCCCGGCAGCGTGAACGCTTTCCGCTCGAATTTGTGCAGCTGGACGACGGCCATCAAGCTAAAGTGGGCGACTGGTTCGAGACGAACGCCAAATTCCCGCACGGCCTGGCCTGGCTGTCCGGTCAGATCCGGGCGCAGGGGCACATGCCCGGTTTGTGGCTGGCGCCTTTCATGGTCCGGTCGGACGCGCGATTGATGCGCGAGCATCCCGACTGGTTATTGCGCGCTGCAGGGGGTCGCCCGGTGAACGCCGGTTACAACTGGTTCAGGTGGTGCTACGGGCTTGACCCGACGCATCCGGGCGTGCGCGAGCACACGCGTAAACTCATCCAGACGGCGGTGAACGCGTGGGGCTTTCCCTATCTCAAGCTCGATTTTCTTTACGCCGCCGCGTTGCCCGCGCGGCGCTACGACGCGCAGCTCACCCGCGCTCAGGCTCTGCGCCAGGCGCTCAAAGATATCCGCGCGGCCGCCGGGCCGGAAGCCTTCCTGCTCGGCTGCGGCTGCCCGCTTGGCCCGGCCATCGGTCTCGTGGACGGGATGCGCATCAGCACCGACGTGGCCCCGAACTGGAAGCCCGAGCTCTTCACACCCCCGATCTCACAGCTCCTCCGGCACGAAATGGATTTTCCCTGCGCCTATAGCGCCATCCGCAACACGGTCAATCGTGCGCCGCTGCATCGCCGCTGGTGGATCAACGATCCCGACTGCCTGTTGGTCCGGGATCACGACACGCACCTGAACGAGCATGAGATTCGCAGCCTCGCCACCGTCATCGCGCTCTCCGGCGGCATGTTCCTCGTCTCCGACGATATGACGCGCCTGAACCCGGAACGCTATCGCTACATCGCGCCGCTGATGCCGGTGCTGGGCGCGAGTGCGCGCGCCCGCCGTTGGCTGGACAGCGACACGCCGGACATCTTCGTCCTGCCGCTCTCCGGGCCGCACGGCGCTTGGCTGGTGGCAGGCATCTTCAACTGGGAGGACCGGCCTCGCGACCGGGTGGTAGATTTGCTCGATGCGTCTCTGGGCTTCGGTCCCGCTGATTACTGGGCCTCCGATTTTTGGGAGGGGGCGCACACCCGTGTGGAGTGCGGCCGCCCCCTCACGTTTACCGCGATTCCGCCGCACGGGTGCCATCTCCTCGCCCTCTGCCGTGTGACGGCAGCTCCCACGCTTGTCGCCTCATCCTTCCACTTTTCTCAGGGCGCCGAGATCGCTGAATGGCAGACGGCGCCTGCCGGGTTGCAGATGAAGATTGCGTTAGGCCGCGCGGCCGATGGAGAAATGCGGCTCTCGCTGCCGGCCGCGCCGCGCGCGGTCATGGTGGATGGCGACGCCGTTACGGCCGTCGATCTCGGCGGTGGAGTTTATGCGCTCCGATTTTCAGTGAAAGGCGCGGCGGGAGTGGAAGTGCGGTGGTAAAGGGGGGCAGAGCCGGAGGCCTCGTGCTATACTCTTGCCCATCCGTGCCGCCGGGCGTGAACCGAACGGGCACGTTTGTGATATATGGTAAGCAAGTACCAGGTTTTTTGTTGACGGAAGCAGGTCAGCGTGGTACAAACTTACAAGAACTAAATACCAGGCTTTGGCGTTTAAACAGCAAAAGAGAGTTCCACCCGTGAAACTTCCTACGCGCATTTGGACGATTGTTCGCTTGGCTTTAGCCGCGCTGACTCTCGCCGGCCCGCTGGCCCGCGTAGAGGCTCAGGCCGAACAACCTGGGCCAGCGCTGGTCGCGCGCGTCGGGTTCGACGGCTATTACAAAGACGGCCAGTGGGTCCCGGTGCGCGTCATCGTCTCCAATACCGGGCCGGATATTCAGGGGACCTTGCGCATCTCCGTGCCGCGCAATTATGGCTCGGCCGAGACGATCTTTACACGCGAGGTCGAGCTCCCGACCCAATCCCGCCGTGAAATCTTCCTCTACGTTGCGCCGGAAGGACTGATCAGCACTCTCAAAGTCGAGTTGGTCGAGGGCAGATCCGTGCGCGCCTCGTACAACCTGCGTTTGGTGCAGGCCGGGCCAAGCGACATGATCTATGGCGTGCTGGCCGGTTCCCCCTCGGCGTTCAACACGCTGGCGGATATTGACCCCGCCGCCGGTTCGGCCTTCGTCGCGCAGTTGGAGGCGGCCGATCTTCCGCCCGCGGTGAAGAGCTGGCAGGCGCTTGACGTTCTCGTGGTCTCTGATGTGGATACGGGTGCGCTTTCGCCCGAGCAGCGCTCCGCCCTCGCCGGTTGGGTCGCTGGCGGTGGGCGATTGATCGTCGCTGGCGGACCCGTCTGGCAAAAAGCGGCGGCGGGCCTGCAAGAGGTGTTGCCCCTCACTCCCTCAGGGACGCAGTCCATCAGCGAGTGGGGATCTTTAGCAGCTTTTGCCTCGGCCTTTGCGCCGGCGGGCAGTGCGGTCGTCGCCGCCGGGACGCTGACCCCGGATGCGGTCGTGATTTCGAGCGTCAACGGCCTGCCGCTCATCGCTTCGCGCCGTTCAGGATTTGGGGAAGTCATTTACCTCGCCGCCGATCCGGCTTTTACGCCGCTCAAGGGATGGGATGGCCTGGAAGGCCTGTTTCGCAAACTCCTCGCCCGGCCCAAGGATCGCCCTGTGTGGGCCAGCGGCTTCCGCAACTGGTCGCCCGCGCGCGATGCGATCAACGCCCTGCCCACCCTGGAGCTGCCCTCGACCTTTCAAATCTGCGGCTTCCTCCTGGTTTATCTCCTCATCGTCGGGCCGTTGAACTATCTGGTGCTCAATCGCCTGAAGCGCCGCGAGTTGGCCTGGGTCACCATCCCCGGCGTCGTCCTGTTCTTCAGCGCGGTGACGTACGTCACGGGGTATCAGCTGCGCGGCGCTCAGGCTACGCTGCACCAGTTGGCTATCGTTCAGGTCTGGCCCGACGCCGAACTGGCGCAGGTGGATCAGTTGGTGGGCCTCTATACGCCGCGCCGCTCCAGCTACGACCTCGAGTTTGCCCCCGGCTTTCTGGTGCGCCCTCTGCCCGCCTATGGCGGCTACGGCGCGCCGGCTTCGGTCAAGGTGGAGCAGGGGGATCAGACTCTGCTCCCCGGCCTGCTCGCAGACATCGGCGGCGTGGAAGCCTTCGTGGTCCAGGGGCAGGCGCCGGCGCCGCTCTTTGAGTCCGACCTCACGCTGGAAGTCACGCACAATACCGTCACGCTTCAGGGGACAGTCACCAACCAGAGCGATATCACCCTTACGGACGCGGTCGTCCTGGCGCCCGGGGGGTCGGGCAGCGTGACGCGCCTGGGCAGCTTCCAGCCCGGAGAGACGCGCAGCGTGTCGCTCTCGCTGCCAAACTCGCGGGCGGTTCAGACCTCGGCCAACGTCATTGCGCTCACCAAAGGCGGCCCCACACCGGCCGGCTACTATCCCCCGAGTGTATACGACACGACCATAGACGATATTCTTGGCAACACCAGTTACTATTCTGACCGGAATCTCTTCCGCCGCTACTCGCTCCTCACGGCGGCGATTGACAGTTACAGCGGCGGCGGACGCGGGAGCGGCGTGTATCTCGCCGGATGGGCGGCGGCTGCGCCGGTTTCGGCGCGCGTCACCAATCACGGCTTCAGCACGATTGACACGACGTTGTACCTGGTTGACCTGCGCCCGCAGTGGAATCTTGGTGAGCAGACGCTGACCGTTCCCCCGGGATTGATGACGTGGAGCGTGGTAGACCCCGGTCAGGCAGGGGCGCCCACGCCCTACGACATGTACGTGTATCCCGGCTCGAATTATTCTCTGCGTTTTGCGCCGGCCGCGCCGCTGGCCTTCAGCCGGGTGCATGAGCTGACGTTACATCTCGATAGCTACGGCAGCGTCGGTCCGCCCAGCCTGCTGATTTACTCGTGGGACTTCACCGAAGGGGTGTGGGTTCTGCACGACGCCCTGGCCTGGGGCGACAACGCACTTCCGGCTCCGAGCCGCTTCGTCGGCCCCGGCGGTGAGATTCAGGTGCGCGTCAATCTCCCCCAATCGGCGACGCAGGTCAGCGTCGAGTCCCTCGACTTCACGCTGGTTGTGGAGCCGTGACCTGCTCAGGCGCGACTTTCCCCCTCACGCTCATGGCTGCCACGATCATTGAGACCAAGAACCTCAGCAAGCGCTACGGCAAGCTCACCGCCGTGAATGATCTCTCGCTCGCCGTGGAGCAAGGGGCGATCTACGGTTTCGTCGGGCCGAACGGCGCAGGCAAGACGACGACGATGCGGATGTTGACCACGCTGCTCCAGCCGACCTCCGGCGAAGCCTGGATCGCCGGTTGTTCCGTCGCGCGCGACCCGCGCGGGGTGCGCCGGGCCATCGGCTACATGCCGGATTTCTTCGGCGTGTACGACGACATGAAGGTGTGGGAATATCTCGACTTCTTCGGCGCGTGCTACGAGATCCCCGAGGCCCAGCGGGCCGGATTGATTGACGACCTGCTCGAACTCGTGGACCTCGGCCACCGCCGCGACGACCAGGTGGACACGCTCTCGCGCGGGATGAAGCAGCGCCTGTGTCTCGCCCGGACGCTGGCGCACGACCCGCAGGTGCTCATCCTCGACGAGCCGGCCTCCGGCCTCGACCCGCGCGCGCGCATCGAAATCCGCGAGCTGCTGCTCGAGCTCAGCCGGATGGGCAAGACGATTTTCTTCTCCACGCACATCCTGGCCGACGTGGCCGAGATTTGCACGCAGGTCGGCATCGTGGAGGCCGGGCGGCTCGTGGCGCAGGGCAGCCTAGCGGAGATGCAGCGCCGCTTGACGCCCCACCGCCGGCTGCAAATCACGCTGTTAGGGCAGCTCGACGAAGCCCAGCAGGCTTTGCTCGGGCGCGAAGGCGTGCTCGAAGTCCGCGTCCCGGAACCCAACCACAGCCGCCACCATCCTACGCTGGAGGTAGACTTTACGGGCGACGATCAGGCCGTCAGCGCGCTGCTAGGATATCTCGTCAGCCGCCATGTGGCCGTCCTGCATTTCACCGAATCCATGCACGATGTGGAAGATGTGTTCATGCAGGTGACGAAGGGGATTGTGTCGTGAATGCTTGCGATGATTTCAATCATCGGGAATTGAGTCTGACCTATGACGGTTGAAGTTGCCGCTCCTTCCGCTCCCAAAAGACAACCGCGCACCCTGCGCGAGGCGCTGACCCGCAACCCGGTGGTGCTCAAAGAGCTGCGCGGGCGCATGCGCGGAGCCAGAGCGTTCGTGCTGCTCACCTTCCACATCCTTGTGATGAGCGGCTTCATCACGCTGCTGTACACCGCCTACACGGCCTCGGCCAACACACCCTACAGCGGCTTTGACCGCCAGTTGCTGGGCAAGATCGTCTTCGGCGGCGTCGTCGGCATGGAGCTTTTGCTCGTCTGCTTCATCACCCCTGCCTTTACGGTGGGCGCCATCAGCGGCGAGCGCGAGCGGCAGACTTACGATTTGCTCCGCACCACGCTCTTGCCGGCCCGATCGTTGGTGCTCGGCAAACTGACCGCCGCCATGTCGTTTGTGCTGCTGTTGTTGCTGGCGGCGCTCCCCTTGCAGAGCCTGGGCTTCCTGCTCGGCGGCGTCGCGCCGGAGGAAGTGGCGATTGCCACGTTGGTGCTGATCGTCACCGCTTTCCTGTACGGCTCAGCCGGTATCCTCTTCTCCACGTTCATGCGCCGCACGCTTGGCGCGACCATCCTGACGTACTCGTTCGTCCTGCTCACCACGCTGGGCCTGCCGATCTTGCTCCTGGCTTTGCTCCCCATCTTTAGCTTCATGGGCTACAGCAACACACCGTCGGTCGTCATCCAGGCGGTCATGTACTATGCGCTCGGCCTGCTCATCGTCACGAACCCGCTCGCGACGGCGGTGACGACGGAGGCCATCCTGGTCGGCCAGCAAACCGTGTTCTACTTCACCGTGCCCGTGGTCGATCCCAACACCGCTAACTCGGTAAACCTCCCGATGGTTTCGCCGTGGTTTCCATTTTCTGTGTTTTGCCTGATCCTGGGTGCGCTCCTCATCCTGGTCAGCATTCAGGTTGTCCGCCGGGCGGAACGCTGACGCCGCCCGTTACGTCTTACTCATATGACCAACGCCCACCTCCGCGAACTCGACAAGCATCTGGACAACTGGCTCATCCGCCTGCGCCTGCGCGATGCTTTCATCTGGTCGCCGCGCGGCCTCATGGCGGGGCTGGCGATTGGCCTGGGGTTTTCGGTCGTCGCGCGCTTGCGGCCCCTCCTCCCTGTCCCAACCCTCGTTCTCCTGTCGTTCAGTGCGGCGATCGGCGGCTTCGCGCTGGCGCTGGCCCTCGCCTACTTTTGGCCGCGCCCCCGCCTGGGCGCCGCGCGGCACTTTGACCGCCTCTTCAGTCTGGCGGAAAGGACCTCGACCGCGCTGGAACTGGCCGCCGGCCGGGATTCCACTCCTGATTGGCTGGCGCGCGATCAGTGGGCGGATGCGGCTCGGGCGGCGCGGGGCGCTGACCTCAGGCGGAGTCTGCCTTTCCGGATTGACCGCCGCGATCTCTGGCTGTTCCTGATCGTGATCTTGTCTTTGGCGCTATCCCTCTATCTGCCTAACTCTCAGCAGACCATCCTCGCCCGGCAGCAGGCGGTCGCGCAGGCTATCGCCGAGCAGGTCGAGCAAATCGAGGCCATCCGTGAGCAGATCAACAGCGATCCCAACCTCACCGACGAGCAGAAAGAGCAGCTCACCCGCCCGCTCGACGAAGCGCAGCAGCAATTGCAGAGCGGCGACCTGACGCAGGAGCAAGCCGTCCAGATTCTGACTCAGACACGGCAGCAATTGCAGGAACTGGCCGACCCCAATGTACAGGCGCAGGCCCAGGCCTTGCAGAAGGCCGGCCAGGGGTTGAGCCAGAACGCGGCAACGAATTCCGCGGGCGAGGCCTTAAGCCAGGGCGATCTCCAGGGCGCGGCGCAATCACTCGCGAATATTGACCCCTCGCAGATGAGCGAAGCCGAGCGCCAGGCCCTCGCGGATCAACTGGAACAGACGGCTCAGGAACTGCAGGGCACCAATCCCGAACTGGCCCAGCAACTGCAAGCCGCTGCCGAGGCATTGCGCCGGGGCGATGCGGCCGCTGCTCAGGCAGCTTTGCAGGAGGCCGCGCAAACCGTCGCGCGAACTGGGCAGGCCGCCGCGCAGGCGCAGGCCGCGGGGCAGGCCGCTGCACAGGTAGGCCAGGCTCAACGCGCCGTAGCCCAGGCTGGTAATCAAACAGGGCAGCAGGGTCAGGGCCAGGGGCAAGGCCAACAGGGGCAAGGCCAGGGACAAGGCCAGGGTCAGGGGCAAGGACAAGGCCAAGGGCAAGGACAGGGCCAAGGTTCAGGTCAGGGTCAAGGTCAAGGGCAGAATGGCAGCGGCGTGGGCGGCGGCGCAGGCCGAGGTGAGGGGAGCGGTCAGGGGCAGGGAGGCCAGGCAGGCGCGAATCCCATTGATCAGGGCAACGGCGCCGGCAATGGCGGGGTGAGCGATTACGAACCCATCTATACGCCGACGCTCCTCGGCGGCAGCGGCGAGGGGACGCAGGTGGATCTGCCCGGCTCTGGAGATCCCGGCAGCGAAGTAGTCGGCGAAGGCCCAACCAACCCGCAGAACAACGGCGAAGTGACCGTGCCGTACAACGAGGTGTACAGCGCCTATAGCGACTCCGCCCATACGGCCATGGACAGCGGCGAAGTCCCGGTTGACCTGCGCGATATTGTGAGGCAATACTTCAGCTCGCTCGAACCGTAATCCTTTCCATGAAAAGATCACCCAGCAAAATTTCCTCACGTCGAACAGCACGTTCAGGTGAGCAGCCGGAGACGGCTGAGGTTGTCGAGACCCCGATACCGCTGCAGGACACTCAACCCTCACGCCCGGTGACGCGGCCACCCGCGCCCATCGAACCTCACAGCCCTCCTCCAGTCGAGATCCCCGATATCACCGTTCAGCAATTCCGCGAGGCCGCCGCCGCGATAGAGACGGAGGTCGGCAAAGTGATCGTCGGCCAGGGCGAAGTCGTGCGGCACGTCCTCATCTGCATCGTCGCGGGCGGCCACGCCCTGCTCGAAGGCGTGCCGGGCCTCGGCAAGACGATGCTGATCAAAACTTTGGCGGATGTGTTCGACCTGCAGTTCGCGCGCATCCAGTTCACCCCTGACCTCATGCCGGCCGACATCGTCGGCACGGACATCATCGAGGAGACCGGCGACGGCCGCCGCCAGTTTCGCTTTCAACCCGGCCCGGTCTTCGCCAACCTGCTCCTCGCCGACGAGATCAACCGCGCGACGCCCAAGACGCAGTCGGCCCTGCTGGAGGCGATGCAGGAGCACGCCGTCACGGTTGCCAAGCGCACTTACAAGCTGGATGAGCCGTTCTTCGTCCTTGCCACGCAGAACCCGATTGAAATGGAGGGGACGTACCCCCTGCCGGAAGCGCAACTCGACCGTTTCCTGTTCAAGGTCAACGTGGACTTCCCCTCTTCCAATGAATTGGTGGAGATTCTCGCCCGCACGACCGGCAGGCAAATGCCCACCCCCGGCAAGGTCGCAGACGGCGTGATGATCCTGGCGATGGGCCGCCTCGCCCGGCAAATCCCCGTCGCCTCGCACGTCTCGGAATTCGTGGCGCGGCTGGTGGTGGCCTCACACCCCGAAAACGACGCCGCCCCGCCGATGGTCAGGCAGTTCATCCGCTACGGCGCCTCCCCGCGCGGCGCGCAGGCGATCATCTTGGGCGCGAAGATCACCGCCCTCTTTGCCGGGCGGCTCAACGTGGCCTTTGACGACGTCGCCGTCGTCGCCCCTGCTGCCCTGCGCCACAGGCTCCTCTTGAATTTCGAGGGCCAGGCGGAAGGGGTAACGACAGACGAGGTGGTGAAGGAGTTACTAAAGAGTGTGCCAGAGGCGGTGAAGTGACTGAGATTTATGGAGGATGACGGGACAATCACCGTGCGTTATCTGACGACATGAACTGCCCTCCTCTCTAATGCCCATCCCTACATTGTTTGATGAAAAAACGTTGCGCAAGCTCGACCGCCTCGCGCTCGTCGCCTCGCAGATGCGGGCCGGGCAGATGAAGGGCGACCGCCGCTCGACCAAGCGCGGGACCTCGATTGAATTTGCCGACTACCGTGACTACACGCGCGGCGACGACCTGCGCCGGGTGGATTGGAACGTCTACGCCCGTCTCGAACGCCCTTTCATCAAGCTGCTCGAAGAGGAAGAAGACCTCGCCGTGCATCTCCTCCTCGACGCCTCGCGCTCGATGGACTATGGCGCTGACGAGCAGCACAAATTCCGCTACGCCCAGCGCCTCGCCGCCGCGCTCGGCTACATCGCGCTCGCCGCCGGTGACCGGCTGATGGTGACGGTGCTCCCCTCTCTCGGCGGCGCAGGCAGCGGGCGTGAGCGGAATGGCAGGCAGTATGGCCCGGCGCGGGGACGCGGGCACACCCTCCGCCTTCTGGGCTTCCTGGAAGACCTGCAAACCGGCGGCATGACCGAGCTCGACTCCGCGCTCCGCGCCTATGCGCTCGGCGCCAGGCGGCCCGGCTTGGCCTTTATCCTCTCCGACCTGTTCTCGCCCTCCGGTTATCGCGACGGTCTCGCGCAGCTGCAGGGGCGCGGCTATGAAGTGAGTCTCCTGCACCTGCTCGCGCCAGACGAGATTGACCCGCCCCTCGCGGGCGACCTGCGCCTGATTGATTCTGAAACCGGCGACCCGCAGGACGTGACGCTCGACGGCGGCCTGCGCACGCTCTATCGCAAGCGCGTGGCCGCGTGGCAGGACGAGATCGAGACCTATTGCCTCAAGCGCGGCACGCACTACGTCCCGGTCACGACCGACACCGCCTGGGATGAGTTGGTGTTGTACCACCTGCGCCGGCGCGGGTTGATCAAGTGACCTGTCACTTCGCCATGTCATCCCTTCACCCCTGCTCCCCCGCTTTCCCGTTCCTCTGCGGCCTGCGTCTATAACCCCCATGTCCTTTCTCGCTCCTCTCGCCCTCCTCCTCGGCCTCCTTGCCGTCCCTATCCTCATCCTGTACATGCTCAAGCTGCGGCGCAGGGAGGTCGAGATCTCGTCCACGATGCTTTGGCAGTTGCTCCTGCGCGACCGGGAGGCCAACGCGCCGTGGCAGCGGCTCAAGCGCAACCTGCTGTTGCTTCTGCAACTGCTCTTGCTCGCGGCGCTCGTGATCGCCCTCGCGCGCCCGTTTCTCAACATGCCCACCGTGGCGAGCGGTACCGTCGTCGTGTTGCTGGACGCCTCCGCCTCGATGAACGCGACCGACGTCGAGCCGAACCGCTTCGAAGTCGCCCGTTCGATCGCGCGCCAGCTCATTGACGGCCTCAGCGCCGACGGCAAGATGTCGCTTATCCTTGTAGGACATCAGCCGGAGGTGCTCGCCTCGGCCACGGGCGACAAGCAGGCGCTGAAAGAACCGCTGGGGAAAGCGAAACCTTCCGAAGGCCCGGCGGACTGGGAGGCGGCCCTGGCGCTGGCCGCGGGCACGGTGCGCGCGGCCAGGGCGAGCGTCGAGCGGTCAACGGTGGTCGTCATCTCCGATGGCGGCCTGCCTGCCGAAGGCCTCCCGCCGCTACCCGGCGAGGTGCGTTATGTGCCGGTCGGCGCGTCGGCAGATAACCTCGCCATCGAGGCCCTCGCTCTGCGCTCGACCAGCACCGGCCCGCAGTTGTTCGCCAACGTCGCCAACTATGGCGACGCCGACCGCACGGTCATCCTCTCCATCTACGTCGCCGGGCAGTTGTTCTACGCCCAGCAGCTTGTCGCGCCGGCGGGCCAAACCGCCGACTTCGTGCTCGCCGATTTGCCGGACGGCCCGGCCGTGTATCAGGCAAAGTTGTCCCTCCCGGCCTCGCAGGGCAGTGCGGATGAGCTGGACAAGTTCTCGCTTGACGATACCGCGTGGGCGGTGTATCAACCGCCCTCGTCCGGGCGTGCGCTGTTAATTTCGCCCAAGAACATTTTTTTGGAGCAATTGCTCGCCGCGCTCCCCGGCCTTGAGCCTTTCCGCCTCACGCCTGGCGCGCCGCTTCCCGCCGACCCATTCAGCCTGTACGTCTTCGACAGCGTCATCACCGATACGCTCCCCGCCGCCGATTTGCTGCTGGTTAACCCGCCATCCAAT
>Ga0209341_10001379_pt1 | contig 24174 bp, 24 predicted proteins | sample RifCSP13_2_FD_184020 | JGI IMG/M metagenome (GOLD analysis project Ga0209341, IMG submission 184020) | Soil microbial communities from Rifle, Colorado - Rifle CSP2_sed 13_2 (SPAdes) (version 2) | ecosystem: Environmental > Terrestrial > Deep subsurface > Rock core/Sediment | place: Rifle... | reverse complement strand
CTCAAAAATGAACTTGATGTAATAAAGAGCGCCATACGAAACAAGATAGCTCGTCATGAGGTATCACAAATAAAACACGGCAAGGACATTGCATCAATTATTGACTAGTTCTCTCTTTGATACTTTTTATCAAATCTAGGACTCCATCAACATCATCAGCTTCTGGTGATAACTCCAAGTATTTGTTTAATGATTCTAGTGCTTGATTATAATGGAGTAATCTTGCTTCTAAAATGCCCTTGTCTCTTACTTCTTCTGCTGCATTTGGTTCAATATTGAGGATGAAATTGATGCAACGCATTGCCATTTCATAATTAAACGACTCGGTGTAAGAGTTTTTGAGATTTCTAGAAATACGTATAAAAATTTTTTCTGGCTCTATTTCGTCTAAGAAATGTGGTACAAACTCTACTTCTCCGCCATAACTTTTAGTAAGGATCTCATGAAGGTCGTCCTTAGTAAGTACCCTGCCGCCTCCAAAAGGATCAATGATCAATTCTTCTGTATGTTTCACAAGAAAATGACTTGGAAAACCTACAGGGCGTAAATCAAGTCCTATGTGCCTGGCAAGCTCCATATAGATTATAGATAACGTTATTGGAATGCCAACTTTTCTATCAATCACTACATTTATGAAATTATTATCCGGATTATAGTAATCATCGGTATTTCCAGAAAATCCAAGTGTGTTAAACATGTACTCGTTTAATATGGAAATAAGATATGTGGGGTTTTTTACGTCTGATATTATATCCCGCAATGTTTTGCCCATTGAGTTCAATTTATCTACATATTCAGTTATGCTCAAATTGGGATATCCAAAAACCTGTGCAAGCTTGAGGCATTTTTCTACAAGTGAATGTCTGGGATCTGAGACATATGACACCAGTTCCGCAACAAATGGATCAAAATCCTGACTCATAGCGTTGAAGATAGATCTCTGGGTTTTTTAGCTCTCTTGTGGTCGGTGGATTTCCAATTAGAGTGCGATATGTGTTCTTACCAAGTTTTGCAAATATTGCTTCTGTAAAGTCCTTTCCCATGCTTTTTCTTACTTGATATGTGGTGATATCGCTATTGGCAAATGTAACAAGATAGTTTTGAAAGTCTTTGTCATCTTTTAGAATATTTTGCACTGCAAATTCTGCCATTCCCTCCATTGTAGTAAACGCTGCATGATGAATCTGTATTGGCTTTAGCCATCTTTGATAGATGTCTAGTAATTGAGGAATCATTTCAGAAATTTTTGGATCTACTGTTACTTTGGTAAAAGTCATTACGTCAGGACCTAGTACCTGAACAATAAACGTGTCTGGGTTTAACACAAAAAAGAGATTGGCTCGTCTAGCTATTGGGAATTCTTCTGGGATTGGTGGTATTTGCAGATATTCAGAAAGTTTGTTTACAGTTGGATTATCCAAAGCCAGAATTATCTTTGCAAGTTCTTCATTTATTGCATTGACCTCTCTTACAGCTTGGCTGTTTATCTCTTGAAGGTTTGTTTGGATTGAGTGAATCTGTTCTTCAAGTATTGTCATCATCAATGCACCAACATATCCTGAATTCACATGATCAAAATAAGATTCGTATGGCTGACCCTTCTTGTGTAAAATTATCTGCGGATAACCCTCAAGAACAAACTTGTTTAAAAATATCTTAGAATCAAGACAATCTCCATAAGTGGTGGATATTTTTGAGATGTATGATTTTGCATATGTTGAATAAACAAGGAACCTTGCTGTGTTTTTTTTCATAAGCTCAACCAGTTTGTCTATTTTTTCAAGAGCTATTGCTGTGAAAAGATCATCCACAAATCCAACTGCATCTTTTGTTGGGAATACCTTTCTTCCTTTTAGTTTTTTAAGTTCAACCAAATCTAAAAATTCAATTTTTGTTTCTGGAGAAACCTCAATCCCTGTAAACTCTGCTACTTTTTCTACCATCTTGGGAAAAATGGAATAAGCCAGAACCTTGATGTCTTCAAATTTTATAGGAGATAGTGCTTGAACGGCAATAGAAGACGTAGCAGTTATTTCTTTTTCTTCACTTATCTCAACAGACAACTGATCCATTAATGCTAAAGCAAATTCCTCAAACTCTTCCATCTTAGACTTTCATGTCCAGAACTAATTTAACATTAATTATTTTGAGTATGCGTGGTATGAAAGAACATTACTGAGTATATATAATGGAAACATGTCGAACCATTCATGACTCAAACAAAGCCAATAGTAAGCATTGTAAATGTTGTAGCTTCAGCATCTGTTGATCAAAGAATTGACCTCAATGATATAACAAAAAAATTCCCTGATACAGAATATCATCCTGAACAGTTCCCAGGATTAGTATTTAGACAAAAATTACCAAAGACCGCAACGCTGATCTTCAGCTCTGGTAAGATGGTTTGTACTGGAGCAAAATCTGAAGAACAGTCAGTAAACGCAGTCAAAAGTGTGGTACAAAAACTTCGAAAAAGCAAAATAAAGATAAAAAATGAACCAGTTATAGTAATACAAAACATCGTGGCTTCTGTAAATCTTGGTGGAAAGGTTCATCTAGAAAAAGCAGCAAGAAGCCTGCCCCGAAGCATGTACGAGCCAGAACAATTTCCTGGATTGATACATAGGATGCTTGATCCAAAAACAGTGATTTTGATTTTTGCATCAGGAAAATTAGTTTGTACTGGTGCAAAAAAGGAGACCGAAGTGTACAGATCGGTTCATAACCTGCACACGATGCTTGAGGAAAAAGAATTAATGATATACGACCGATGATTCTTTTTTTTTAGCTACAAGTTTTCTTCTTTTATGTAATGACAAAATTACTCCGATCGTGACTAGTGTTCCAGCTATTATAGAATAATGTTGGAAGACTCCAGATAGGATTTGATCGTTAATACTGGCACTTTCTCATGAGACAGTGTGTTCTCTCTTTTTCGATGAATTTTCTTAGCTTTAAGACAGTTCTTATTGAACATACACATACACAATACGTGCAAGCAAGATGCAAGGTTGGATTCAATTTTACTACAGTAGATACGCCTTATTACATAGGTGGAATGTGTGATCCTTTGATTGATCTGATAGATTTTGAAAAGAAGCTTCCTGCCCACATCAAAAAGTCACAGTATAAAAAAGATAAAGGTTCAGCAAGAGTATCTGCAGAATATTTCATTACTTATGAAGATGCAGATCTTCCAAAGCAAGAGGAAGAAGGATCTTTTGCAAAATTTGTTTGCAGAGATCCATACGAAGAGTTGCTTGAAAACGACATTGAACTAGTAAAAAACCTCATAAAAAAGACATTTGGTGTAAGCAAGAACCAGAATGATAAAATTGAACACAAAATAATACTTGAAGATCGTAAATTAATCAAGGCTTAACTGACTCTGTCTATCAAACCAACTACTAACTAGCCTATTGCACTTTGTCATTTTACAAATGTAAAGTACTATTGTTTAATATGTAAGAACATTTTCTAAAGTAAAATGGAATTTAATTTTGGAACCAAAGTGGAAAAATGTCTTTATGTGATCAGACAAAAATAAAGTGATAATTCCATTATGAATAAAAATAAATTTTCAATACCAAGCAATAGAAAACTTGTTGCCATCAGTCTAGGGATTATGGTGACTATAATTGCAATTGCAGTATTATCAATCAATCCGCAAGATCCAGTTTCTTCAGGCTATTCTAGAACCATTGAATGGAGACACATCCATGGGTTAGGAATTGAGCCAGCAGATCGTACTATTTTGTATATCGCAACTCATGGTGATTTTTACCATAGTCACGATGGTAGTCCACCTTTCAAGGTAGACATTGTACGAGCAGATTACATGGCATTTAATGCACCCCCAATTACTGGTATTCCACTTTATGCAAGCGGACACCCCTCAACAGGTGGAAACACTGGTCTGATAAAAAGTACCGACGGCGGACAGAGTTGGGAAAGTGTTGCCAAAGTTTTAGAACCGCCTGTAGATTTTCATGCGATGGCAGTAAGCAAAAGTGATCCTAATACCATCATAGGGTTTGATAGTGCAGGTCGTGGTTTGTTCAAAACTATTGATGCTGGTAAGACATGGGAAACACTGCAATATCCAGAATATGTTTCAGCACTTGCTATTTCGCCAAATGATTCTCAGATTATATTTGCTGGGACTGGCAAGGGAATATTCCAATCAACTGATGCTGCAAAAACCTGGACTCAACTTGATGAATACAAGGGAATAAACATACTTGCACTAGCATTTGATGAAAATGGGGTATTGTATGCATCAAATCAGTTTGGTCTTTCAAGGACTGCAGATCTTGGTAAAACATGGGAAAAAATCAATGGACCAGATCTAACTATAACAAGTATTGCAATAGATGCGCAAAACAAGATAATCTATGTCTCTGGATATTCTAGAGATGGCTATCAGGAAGTTTACAGGACAAAAGACGATGGTTCAAACTGGGAAATAATTGGAACTAACAAAGTACTCTAGTATTTACTTACGTTTTACTGATTTTATGTCACTTTATAGTCATGATATTATGCTCGTGAAATGTGCAGATTGTGATTGTCTTCCTGACGAATGCAAGAATAGTCAGTCAGCAAAATTGTGTCCTAACTGTACACAGGATGAATGCTGCTGTTGGGATGCAATTAATTCTAAACAATAATTCTACGAAAACTGTTTCCTAAAGTTTTCTTGATGATACAAGGTAAAGTGTCACAGGATCCTCACGGTCTTCTTTTATCTCAAGTATTTCGAAGCCCGTTAACAGATTTTCTATTTCTTGTTTTGTAAAGAATCTAATCTGAAATCCGTTAATATCATAAATATCATCATCAACCTTAGTACCTTTTGCATAGAATTTGTCATTATGATTTCTTACTGAAAAGAAATGAAATCCGTTATCTTTCAATACTCTTTTAACTTCTGAAAGTATGAATTTTAATTCATCAAAGGAGAATCTCATACTGAGAAACATGTGGGAATAGACTGCATCAAATGAACCACTATCAAATGGTAGAGGCTTTTTTGCATCATAGACACGTGCATCTACACTCAAATTCTTTTGTTTTGCATGTTCAAGTAAACTATCTATTGCGACCTTTGAATAATCTAGTGTAGCAACCTCGATACCTTTAGATGTAAAAAATAAACAGTCTCGTCCCTGACCACACCCAATCTCTAGTATCTTTTTGAGATCATTCTTTTTCATTAGATTATAACATGAAGCAGCAAATTTGCTTGATTCATCACCAAAAAACGAAGTGTCTTTTTCATACACATCATCCCATACATTAGCCATATACGAACTAAAAATTATGGATTATTTGTTATTTTATATTTTGACAAGGCTACTTTCTTTCATTTAGAGTTGGACAATGATTGTTTTTAGAGACTGCTGATAAATTGTATTATCATTTTGAAAATTTATGGATTAACAACAATCCTCGGAATCGTCGGAACTAGACACCATCGTTCTCATATTGTCCGCACAAAAAATGAATAAAGATGGTGCGAAACCTAAACATACCGGGGGTGGGTTTCGAACCCACGACCTCCAGATTATGAGTATTACCCTTGATGAGGAGACTGGCACTCTAGGCCAGGCTGAGCTACCCCGGCACAAATTACGCCTAACTTCTTGATGCAATTAAATGTAGCTTACTGGACGTTTGCAATTTTTTTCCAATCAACATCTGTCTTTGTAATCCACTGGAATTTCTTTTGAAGGGCTGAAGTGTAAAGCTTCTCCCATTCTAATCCAACTTGATCAGTCCAAGCTTTGAAGACTCTAGGATCGATGTAGTTTCGAAGCGAGGTTCCCAAGTTGTAATCTCTTGTTTTCTCTGTAAGTTCAATTGTAAGCTTCATCTTTTCCTCTCGAATCTCTAGTTTTTCTTTTTGTTTCTCGGTCTTTGGCGATGTCCCTTTCAGTTTCTTTAAAGCATCTCTCTTTTTCTGTAATGATTCTTCAAAGCTTTTTGGAATGGTTCTCTTGTGATTACATGTAACGGCAGCCTCTAGATTTGCAAGTTTGGCATGATATATCTTCAAATTTTCTGACTTTGAATCCAAATCATCGACTTGTTTGAGATAGTCTGTAACTACTGAAGTTGCTAGATAAGTTCTAAAGACTTTGGCAGTCAGTCCTTTTACTATATTCCCAAGAAATTCATTTACATGTCTTGATGTGATGTCATGAAATATTTGTTCGTCTGGTTTTTTCTTTTCGGTAAACTTTTTTAGGTTTTCATAAAAGGTTTTATCCTGGCTTTTTATGGGGTATGATTTCTGCCACCTTACGCTATCCTTTCCAAGAAAATCAAACTCTATTGCATCTGGTTTTAATTTGATGTGTTCTACTCTTAATGTAGTTGCACCTACCGTATCTGCTTCATCTGGATCTTTTTCGTCTCCTACTCTCATTGCAGTTTTAAAAATTAAATAACACACAGTAGCAACTCTTCTTACTTTTTCGTCACGATCTGTCATCTCTTCTACAACTTTATTCAATACTTTGTCAATGTGCTCTGAAAGCTTTATCGCTTTATCATACTTCATTTTATCTCGGTCTTGTTTTAGATCAGATGTATCAGAAAGCCACACATACTTGCGTTTTTGTGTAAGATAATCCTCCCAGCTTGCAAGCCACATGAAATCCTTCTCATGAATTATCTTTCCCCAGTTTCCTTCTGGCACTTTGGCTTCGTTGCCCAGGTTTAATGTCACATCTTTTTGAACAATTCTTGGTTTCCATCTTCCCCTCAAGGGGTGGTCGCCTCTACCAATAAAAAGGCCGGGAGGCTCTGCCATCCAATTAGCCACATCAACTTGTTTTCCGTCAATTATTGCGACTCCGTACTTTGCCTTCATTTTTTCTTTGATCTCTTTTCGTTGTATCGCAATCCTCTTTTTTTGGTCTTTATCTAGCATTAATTTAGAATCCTTTTCTTTGTCCACTACTTTGTTTGCTTCAGAAAAATCAATATTAGAAAGTGAAATGCCTTTGTGTTTTGCCGGAAGGACCTTTACAAAATCTTCTTGAAAGTTTTTACAAAAGACCTTATCTTGGACATAAGGAGTATCTTTTTTCTTTGCCCACTGGTAGACCATCTCCTCTTGTTCCAAATTCAATTGTATTTTTTCTCCCTTTATCTTGATAGTAATCCCCTTTGACTCAAAGGATGGGGGAAAAGCTATACCATTATGTTGCAAAGTTTTCCATTTCATTTTGAAATATCACCAATTCTGTTCCTAAATCTGTTGACTTTGATAAAAATTGACTGTGCATGTATATCAATCTAACCACCTACTTGCGATATGGCATTAGTGGACAGATTGGAACAATCCAAATAGATATTGGCTAATAGTTTATTGAAAAAGTACGAATTGGTATATTTTAGGAGCTAAAAAGCTCTTTTTTGATATAATTTTCAAACTCTAGATCCGTCTTTGCTTTTTTTGCTTCTAAAAACATGACAGCATCATTTCCAACTACATACCTTGGAAGCGGATTCTCTGACTTGATTGCTTTGATTATGGTTTTTGCCACCTCTTGTGGAGGGGTGCCCATCTCAGCCATCATGGATATGCCCATGATGACCTTTTCTGTTATTTCCTTATAGGCAGAGTCTGGTTTCATTGATTTTTTCATAGATGACATGAAATTTGTCTTTATGACTCCAGGCTCTATGATTATTGTATTGATTCCAAATGGAGAAAGCTCGTACCGCATTGACTCACTTAGTCCCTCTAGGGCAAACTTTGAGCTGATATAAGCTGGAGAAACAGGAAATCCTATTTTGCCTGCAACCGAACTAATATTTACAATGGTTCCTGATTTTTGGTTACGCATTATGGGGATAACTGCTTGCGATGTTCTTACTGCTCCAAAAAAGTTTGTTTCAAACTGTGCCTTTAGATCATCCATAGAAAGATCTTCTAGGCAACCAAAGAGGGTATAACCAGCATTATTCACTAAAACATCAATTCTGTTTTTTTCTTTCATTATTTTGTTTACGGCATCTTGAACAGTTTTATCTTTGTCAACATCAAGCTCAATTACTTCTAATTTCAAATTTTCTTTCTTTGCAATTTCGTTTATCTGGTTTCCTTTTTTTGTATCTCGCATTGTGGCATATGTGTAATACCCTTCTCGTGCTAAAGCTAACGCAGTTTCAAAACCGATTCCACTTGAACTGCCAGTTACTATTGCAATTTTTTCCATGATAGAGATCTGAAAGTGGGATTAATAATTTGTATTGTTGGAATTATTTTTTATCACTAAACCAGAGGTTTATCGCCTTCTACAGGTTCTGAAACCTCGGTTGTAAAACTTCGGCAGCAGCAAGTTTGTGAAGGTATTCATTGTTATTTCCGCATCTGTAAGAAAATGTACACCGTGGGCATCCCGCCTCATTTTTGCAGGGACACTCTTTCACTATGTGAAGACTACGCTCAAAGGCCCTTTCTAGCCTATCATAAAGTGCCTTGCTTGCCCCACTTCCCCCTACTGCAGAATCATAAACAAAGATGAGGCCTGATGTTCCAAGAGATATGCCGCCTAGGTCTTGTGAGACACCACCTGTTATCATATTGCTTCCTTCTATGATGACATGTTCTGTTGCATGATATGCGCTCGCTTCCACATATTCTTGGTTTTCTGCTTTCTTGATTTCATTTGTTGGTCTTGGAGCTTTGAAAACAATTCCCTTCGTGACAAAATCATAGTCTAATGGTCTTTCCAAAAGAACTCTTTGTCCTTGTGTGACTTCATAGCCAAGTTCAATGTTGACATAACCATAAACTCGCTTTTGTATGTGTAACTTGCAAAATGCAACTTCGACACCGTTTGCTTTTCTTTTTTCATAAATCGTTTCAATTGTTGGCCACTCTTCTGTAAGGGCTCTAGTATAATACGGATAATCTCTTGGAAGATATTCTAATCTAGCATACATTTTTTCAGGATATCCAAGCTCTCTTACTTTGTAACGTGTCCCTGCCAGAAAATAAACTGCTGATTCGTGCAACTCCTCAAGTGCAATTGGAAGGACACGTTCTCCTACTTTTTTTCCATTCAAAAATATGTCAATTGATTTTCCAATTCCTCTGATGCTGTAGTCATTTAATAAAGATTCAATCTGTGTATAATTTGGTACGTATCTGTTCTCAATTAAGACAAGATTTCCTGCAGCTACATGTCTTTCAATTATTTCTAAATGTTCTTTTAGTTCATGTTTTACAATTGGCTTGTCTGCTGCCATGGCAAGTATTTGGAACTCTTCCACAAAGGGATTTTTTGGATCGATGTAGCTCTTCTCTATGTCCTCAAAGTAGTCCTCTGGATGATTTTTGTAATATTGTGAGATTGGGTCATTTCCAAGCACCAAAAATGCATAGCCGTTCTGGCCCTTTCTTGCTGCTCTTCCTATTCGCTGTACTAGCCTGTTTACAGGAATCGTAGATGAAATTACTCCATCTACATCACCCACATCTATCCCAAGTTCAAGGGTTGGCGTTGCAGAAATTGCCATAAGCGAATCATTTTTGAATGCGTTTTCAACTGATCTTCGATAATTTGCCATAAGGCCTGCTCTGTGAACCTTGATGTCCACTTTTTGTTTTCTTGCCTGCATTGCCAAGAGCTCAGAGTTTAGATGCGAGTTGCTAAAGACAAGTGTCTTGTGTTTTTTTGACGTTAATCTTTTTACAATCTCTACCATCAAAGCGCGTTGGGTTCTAAGTGATGGAAAAAGCATACTAAAATCTGTCTTGCCTTTTTTTCCAGAACCTGATACCAATTTCATTTGTACGCCAAAGAGCTGTTCACAAAATGGTAACGCATTATCAAGTGTTGCAGAAGATGCGATGATTTGCATCGTTTGAGATATTCTTTTTAGTCTCTTGATGATGTAATGCACGTTTGATCCAAATATTCCAGAATAGACATGAGCTTCATCTACAACAAGAAATTTTATTGTATTTAGCAAAGTAGCAAACTTACTTCGATGCCACAAATGATAATGAATCACATCAAAATTTGTAATTATTATCTGTGGAGGATTTTCAAATATTTTTTGTCTGTCTGATGTTTTTACATCGCCGTCAAAGACAGCTACTCCTATTCCAAGTCTGTCTGCTATTTCTTTAATCTTTGGCAGCTGATCCTTTGAGAGAGACTTGGTTGGATAGACAAAAAGTGCCAAAATTCTACCTTTGGAATTTTCATCAAGAATTTTTTGTAAAATAGGCACAACAAACGCTTCTGTTTTGCCTGATGCTGTGGGCGCAGTAATAATAACATTATTTCCACGCATTATCTCAAGTATGGCATCTTCTTGGAATTTGTAAAACTGTTCAATTCCTTTTTCTTCTAATACTTTTGCAATGTTTTCATCCAAACCTGATTCCATGACTTTGCAACCCATCTGGGGGTCTGGTTCAGAAAGTGTCCTAAAATGTGAAACAAAGTGTTTTCTTGAAAACAAAATAGAACTTGTCAGTTCATCAAGTTTAGCATCTCCTATCATTTTTTTTATCTCATCTTCGCTTTGCACAATTCCGTCCTGTTCAAGTGCAGTCTGCATCTTTTTCCTAGTCAGTACTTTGCCATCATCAAACCTATTCAGAAAATCAAGATATGCTTCATCTGTGTTTTTCTTATAATCAACAATGTCTTCTAATCCACAACTAGAACATCCAAACATCATCTTCTGATTGAATGTTTTTTGCATTTCCATTCTTGATTTGCATTTAGGACAAGAGTACATTATATCATGACAGGTTTTATGATGGATTTAATTTTTGGTTGACTGGATTCTTATCACAGGTTAAACCTTTAAGCAACGAATCTGATTTTGACTTGTTGAAAGCGCTTGTTACCGGTGCAACAGGTTTTATTGGTTCCAAACTTGTCACAAAACTTGTTGATAGGGGAGTTTCAGTTACATGTCTAGTTCGTTCAGGAAGTATTTCAAATCCTACAGTAAAGACAGTAAATGGCGATCTCACATATCCTGATTTTATACTTCCTGATGAAAAATATGATATAGTGTACCATCTTGCTGCAGTCTGGCCAGGTGAAAAGGACAAGAAAAAAGCAAGAACGGTCAACTATGATGGCTCTGTAAATTTATTCTCAATAATAAAAGAAAAGGCAAAGTTTCTTGTGTATGTATCAGGCCTTGGGGTTTTTGGTGATCCTAAAAATATAGTTGATGAAAATTCTCCACTACAACCGCATACAGATTATTCCAAGACAAGGCTTGAAGCACAAAAGTTTCTCGACTCTAGCTGTAAAGAAAATGCAATAGAGTTTAGTGTTGCATATCTTGGAGATGTTTACGGGAATGGTGGTTGGTTCAAATCAATCATGGTTGACAGGCTAAAGAATGGAAGTTTCAAACTTCCCGGTGGAGGAGAGTATTATCGAAGCTTCATACATGTGGATGATGTTGTTTCTGCACTAGTTGGTATGGCAGAAAAAAATGTCATAAACCAATCACTTGTAGTAACAGATTCAAATCCAGTTGTTTTCAAAGATTTTGTTAATTTTGTTTGTGATGAGCTTGGAGTGAAACATCCTGGTTCAGTTCCTGCACTTTTGGCAAAAGCAGTAATGGGTGGAGATTTTGTAAAACTACTTACAACATCAGTAAAGACATCTAATGCAAAAATTGCAAAGCTTTGCGAATTTGAATATCCTTCCTACAAAGAAGGTGTACATTCTGTTATTTCAGAGATGAAGACCGGTTAGGTTATGTTTTAAACCTTTACTGTGTATGAAGTAACTAGCGCGGGATGTTGTATTTGGATTAACCTTAACAGAACCAAATTTCATAATGTCTATAAATATGATAAAGGAAATTCTATTGTGACAAAGAAGGAATCTGATTCTGAGGGAAAATCAATTACAGATAAATTTCGTTCATTAGCTGTTAAAACAAAATCCGCCAAAAAGTTGGTTTCTGAACAGTTTGATTATCATAAAAAAGAGTCCAGTGATATGAAAGAGATCTTTGAATCAGATAATCTCGTGTTTTATAAAACCGAAGAGTTGGTAGTGGTTCTTAGAAAATTAGGTGGGTTATACGAATTTTTAGAAGCGTTTCGTAAACTAACCAAAGAAGGATACACACTAGTTTGGGCAGAACCAACTAAACAACTTCCAGGAATAGCTAATGCTCTTTTTAACTTGGGCGCGTTTTATTATTTTCAAAACTTAAGTATTAAAAAAGAAGACAAGGATCCTTGAATTTGACTACTGGCATAACAATTGCACTAGTTTTTGGAATAATATTACTATTTTCATTTCAAAGCAACTTTGCAATTGCTCAGCAATCCACAGATTCAAACTTTGCAGCTAAAGGAAAAACAGCATATTCAAGCCATTTTCCAGGAATAATAATATGGACACAGATAAAGGGCGTAGACGGTACTTTTGTGTTTCATGGATTAGATAACGAACTAGTTGTGTTAAGAACAACTTTGACTCCATCAGGTGAATGTGATCAAGGTTTGTTGTGTTACGATAGTACTGTAAACAACGCAAAAAATAGTCAGGCAATTCAGGTTGGAGATACTTTCAAAATAACCATTGACTCAGCTACTAACACCGAAAACGTTTCTTTTCTTTCTGGTTTTCTTGAGAACGTAGATGTAAAAATTAGTCTAACAAAGATCAAAACAAAATCTAGCTCTGTCATAACTGAAACAGAAGCAGAAGAAAAGCGTCCTAACATACTTGTAGCTGTATTAGATGACACTGGTTTTGCAGATTTAGCTTTTACCGGAAGTGAGATTCCAACTCCAAATCTTGATTCATTGCGAAAAGAAGGAAAGCTATTTACAAATTTCCATACCTTGCCAACATGTTCGCCCACTCGTTCAGTGTTGATGACTGGGGTTGACAACCATCTTAATGGCTTTGGATCAATGTCGGAATTACTTGCAGATAATCAAAAAGGCAAACCAGGCTATGAGGGGTATCTTAATGACAATGTCGTTACTATTCCTCAATTGCTTCAAGACAACGGATATCACACATACATGACTGGCAAGTGGCATCTTGCGTATGGAAGTTCTGATCCAACACAAGATTGGGAAAAATGGATTGGATATGATCCTCACGCAAGAGGATTTGAGGAAACATTTATCGTTGAAATTCCTGGTAGCCACTTTACTAATTTAGGAGAAGCTCCAGATCATGTTCCAATAGCAACAAGAAACGGAGAACAGGCAGAATATCCACAAGAGTACATCGATGATGTCTTTACTGATTACATGATGCAATTTATGGACAAAAATCATGGCGACAAAAAGCCAATGTTCATGTATTTGTCCTTTTGGAACAACCACTGGCCAATTCAGGCACCACAAGAATATATCAAAAAATATGATGGGGTTTATGATATTGGCTGGGATAAAATAAGAGAACAGAGATTTGAAAAACAAAAGGAACTTGGGTTGATTCCTCAAGACATGGCTTTGCCGCCCCGAAATTCGCTGGTTCCTGCATGGGATTCGCTAAATGCAACACAGCAAAAACAAGAAGCAAAAAAGATGGAAATATTTGCAGCAATGCTTGACAGTTTAGATAATAATCTTGGTAGAGTTATCAGTCATCTCAAAGAGATTGGCGAATATGATAATACCATGATTCTAGTATTTGCTGACAATGGGGCAGAAGCTACAGATCCAACAAAACCGGTTAAACATGGTACAGATCCACTTGAATTTGAAAATTGGTTAGAAACAACCTGGGATAACAGTTTTGAGAATTGGGGCAACGGCAATTCGATAATTGGAATTGGTCCTGGTTGGGCACAGGTTGGCAGTACTCCACTATACAGAGAAAAAGGATTCGAAACTGAGGGTGGAACAAGGGTTCCTATGGTGATTAAAATGCCATATGACGACGAGGAAACTAGTACAAATGCATTCTCTCGAGTAATAGACGTCTCCTCAACCATTCTTGACTATGCTCAAGTAACACATCCAGGAACCACATACAATGGAAAACAAGTCCATCCTATAGAGGGAAAGTCATTGAGACCCATTCTTGAAAGTGATGTTCAAAGAATCTATGGTGAAGATGAACCAGTTGGTGCAGAGCTCTTTGGTAATTCTGCATTGTACAAAGGAGATTGGAAGGCACTCTATCTAGTTCCACCGTTTGGAGATGGAAAATGGAAGCTGTATAATTTAGCTGAAGATATTGGAGAACTAAATGACCTTTCTGAGGAACATCCAGACTTGCTTGAAAGCATGATAAAAGATTATGACGAATATGCAAAAAGAGTGGGGGTAGTTACTCCAGAAGGGCTTGAGATTCCCCTTGCGACAGATACAGGTTAGGAAACCACCAGCGATAAAAAAAGATCAAAACAAAATCTTAAGGTACATTAACAAAACAGTAAGGCACTTCATGGAGCTGATGAGTTTTTCTTTTCACAATTCTCATTGAATTCATCAATATCATGAAGGTATCCAAAATAAACTGCCGTTTTTACTACTTCTTCGTCAATTTCAGGATCTACTAGTGCATTAAGATATGCTGCAGTCCCGGATCTTGCAAGATGGTTTATACCCGTACCCTTTGCACTAATTGCTTCTTTTAACGTGATGTCAGGATCAAAATAATCTTTTCCAAAGATTACATCAAAGTCGTCGTTATAATCAACACCTACAATTTTCCACAATTCTAAATGATTCTCCCAGAAATCTGGAGAACACCCAAAAACAACACTTTTTTCTTTAGTTGACAGTGTTAATAATGAACCAAGCAATATCACTGAGATTATAAGCATTGTAAATAATGCTATTTTGATTATTTTCATTTTCTGAAATTTATGAGACGATTAATTTAAATATTAAGCAGGGACGTGTTAAAATTAATAATTGACAAAAATAAATTCATCAAAAAAACAAATTCTATGTTTTTCAACGATTGTTCTACTTTTCTTAATTGGAATTGCACCAGTCTTTCCCTTTGTTGATGCATCTGTTGATGCCGATACTACATGTAGAGAAGGAATGGTTCTTGTTTACCGTACAATAGCCAATGATTATGTTTGTCTGACTATGGACTCAGCCAAAAGTTGGCAGACACTTGGATTAGCTGAGATAGTTGGAAGCACAACAGAAGAAAAACCAAATGAATCGAATCCATCTCAGGTACAGCAGACGGATCAGCCAAACATTGTTGTAATAATGGCAGATGATGTTGGTTGGTTCAACATCGGGGCATATAATCAAGGCATCATGTCTGGCAAAACTCCTAACATAGACAAGATTGCAGCAGAAGGAATGCTGTTCACCGATTACTATGCTGACCCTAGCTGCACTGCTGGACGTGCGAGTTTCATCACAGGCGAATTGCCAATTCGTACAGGTCTTACTACTGTTGGACAAGCGGGATCTCCCATCGGTCTTCCTGCAGAAGCTCCAACCTTTGCTACTGTTTTGAAGTCGATGGGATACTCCACTGGACAGTTTGGCAAAAATCACTTGGGTGACTTAAATCAGTTCCTACCAACTGTGCATGGATTTGATGAATTCTTTGGTTTTCTATATCATCTTGATGCCATGGAGGATCCCTTCTGGCATTCATATCCACCAGACCAGAACATGATTATAGGTCCACGCAACATGATTCACAGCTGGGCAACTAATACAGATGACCTGACTGTCGATCCGCGTTGGGGAAAAATAGGAAAACAGATGATAACTGACGCCGGTCCGCTTCCACCAAAGCGTATGGAAACATTAGATGATGAAATTCTTGGAAACGCCATTAAATTTATGGACAAATCACAAAGCCAAAACAAACCATTCTTTGTCTGGCTTGCCCCATCACGTGTACACATATTCACGCACTTGAGCCCTTACTATGAAAAGACCATGACACCTGAGAATGGTTGGTATACAGAAGAGGCTGCCATGGCCGAACTTGATGATACAGTTGGGAAAGTAATGAACTACCTTAAAGACAAAGGTATAGACCAGAACACTATCGTAGTTTTCACTACTGATAACGGTGCTGAAGTCTTCACTTGGCCAGATGGCGGGATGACACCATTTAGGGGCGCAAAAGGCACTATTTATGAGGGTGGAATGCGTGTGCCGGCGATTGTGAGCTGGCCCGACCATGTTCCAGCTGGCAAAGTTGAAAACCAAATTATGTCAGGGCTTGACTGGTTCCCTACCTTTGTTGCAGCTGCTGGTAACCACAACATCGTTGAGGAGCTCAAGAATGGAACAAAGATAGGCGATACTACATACAAAGTTCATCTTGACGGATACAACCAGCTTGATCTTATAACAGGACAGGGTCCAACAAAACGCAATGTGATCTATTATTTTGCTGAATCTGAGTTTGGAGCAGTACGCATTGGTGACTACAAGTTCAGGTTTATCGAACAGCCCGGCGGTATTTTTGGAAGCAAAATCAAACCCAACGCCCCTTCCTTAACAAATCTTCGCCTTGATCCATTCGAACGTGCAGAATTTCCGGAAGGTAGCATGGGTTCACTTTTCTACGGTGATCAATTCTACTTCCACGAATTCTGGCGTTATGTACAAGCACAGAATCAAGTTGCAGAGCTTACCAAAACCTTTATCGATTTCCCACCAATGCAACATGGTGCGTCATTCAACCTTGATTCGGTTAAGGCACAGATTCAGCAGGCAAGGAACGCAGGAGACTGAGCAATATTTTCCATGTCGTAACTAGTTCTAACCTTTGGCTTGTGTACAAACATATACCACTTGAATATTTTTACGGATCGTAAAAACCGAGTTAATTACTATAAGTGAAAGAAAAAAATTTATTCCATTGCAATCGGCATAACTAACAACATAGCTGCTACAGTCGCAGAAAATGCTGCCATACCAATTACAAGACAGACTAGGTTTAATCGTTTAGAAGAAAATCTGGTCGTAATGCTGCCGATAAACAGTATTGAGGCATAAACTACAGTTAAAAGGGCGTAATTGTCTGAATTCTGGTTGGCCTGTTGAGCCTCTTCAATCTTTGACTCTGCCACATCAGTTTGCTTCTCTGCTCCTTCAGCGAAGGTTTTCTTGTACTCTGCCATGACAAATGGATGTGGAGGTGCGCTAGGATTCTCCAAAGGATTTGTCTCTAGCCAAGCTTGAACTGCAACCTTAAATTCTGGACGAAATCTTTCAAAATAAAATTTGGCAAGGTTCTGGTCCTCGTTATGGAGGGCATCAATGTATTCTATGAAGGTCATGACATCTATAGTACTATACTGCGCTTGCTGAAGAGTTAGTGCGGCAGCTTGTCGACTAGCCCTATTTGAATCAGCTAATCGAAAAGTCTGAATACCATTCCATAATGTGGACTGGTAGGCACTCCAAGCGGTAGAGATCACAATCAATGCCAACAGCATAGCTGTTAGTATCTCCATCCTATGATCATTCGATCCTGTTTTGTCACTCATTATCATCTTTTCCACTTTTTTTCTTATTCTCAAGACCTGCTGCCAATACAACTTCGTTGCCAAAACGTGCTTTGAGAGAATCAACTGTATCACTGTAGCCATCCTGTAAGAGACGTTTTATCGTGTTTGAAGAAAAATCAAAAATTTTATTTGAGATCGAATAATCATCGTGTTTTCTTTGTATTCTAATTATTTCACCCATGTTAAAAGCTCCCTCAACACCATCACGGTACTTTGTTGCTTTTACTCCCTCCAGTCGTTCTTGGACAGGTATTGGTCTGTCAAGTAGATCATCAATCATCTTCTGGGTTGCGCCATGATCCTTTGCCAACTGGATAAACTCTTTTACTAGTTGTGAATACATCTGCCAAGATAACAATACAGTCTCATCACTTTTGGATCTATCACCAAAAGATATATCGGAATTTCTATTCACTGAACCATCATGATCCCAAGGAACCTTGTCAACTCGTGCAGGGTGTAAATTTATTTGAAATATGTTAAGCTTTGGCACGGCATCCTTTACTTTCTTTCCAAAGTACCAATATTGTCGCTGAGCCACAACAACTTGCATTAATGGAGTATTAGCTAGAATGCCTCCATCCCAGAAATACCGTGTCTCTTTTTTATAGCTCTTTGTTTGAGGATCATAACGCTCCGCTTCAATTTGACTATAATCAAAATTTATGGGCACTGCAGCACTCGCAATAACATGATCAGAGGTTATTCCTTGAGGATATTTTATAACGTGTTCAAATCCAATTACTTTTTGGTTCTCACTAGACACCTTATCGTTATCCTTCTCTACAATTAATCTGCCATATCCTGATTCTCTACTACCACCTTCTTTTGCATAACTATCAAACACTACCGGCAAGCTTTCCATTACATCTACCGTAACCAAAAGCAATCTGGGTTGATTGTCCTCACGACTAGTAGCAATAGGAAACTTTGCAAATCTTTCAAGACTCTTTTTTAGCGGCTTATTGTCATACCGATACCATAAATTAAAAGGATCAAAGAATTTCTTATCGGGTTCTGCATGAGGCGGAGAAAAGACATTGGGTGCTCCTGTCATAGCAAATTCCTTTGATGAATAGTATCTCCTTGCCGTTTCTCCTTTAGCAACGTCAATGAAAAATTTGTTCCAATATTCCCACCAGGACATCATGTAATCAGCGAATTTATCCGGAAGAGATTCTGTTGAAATGTAATTCCAAAAGTCAATTAGTCTTTCAGCTGATCCTTCCCATGTCTTTTTTTCTATCACATAACTTGTAAGAATTGCAGAATTTATTGCACCAATAGAAGTGCCTGCAATAATGTCAAATATCTGTCTCTCAGTACTTCCTTCTTTCTTGTCTCTATATTTTATGAATTGATATCCTACCTTGTAAGCCCCAACTTCATATGCTCCAAGTGAGCCTCCGCCTTGGAGAATCACTGCTCTTTCTGCTTTTGGGATTGATGCCATACCAAGAATCAGAGGTTCATTTGGATAAAAGGTTATTTCATGATTTTCAATTGCAACAATTAGAATACTAGTAATATGCATTAACACTTGGTGTATGATGTGACAATGGATATTCAAAAATCTAAGAGGATAAGAACAATAAAATTTATCATAGGAGGAATTGCCGTTGGTTTCTCTGGATATCGTTTTCTCAATGTTGCTAACGCATCATCTATTGCCGTTATGTATCCAGGACTAGCTGTGTTGGTAATTGGAATTGTTAACATACTTAAAGGAATTTTAAGCAAAGGAGATTCTAAACTGACAAGAACAATCGAGATAGGTATAGGAATTATTGCAATCGTTGTTGGACTCTTTCTTAAGGCATACATAGCTGATACATCAACCCAATTGACTTTGTTTATCTCCTTATTTCTAATCATTCAGAGTGTTGGATTTATTGCGACAGGAATTACTCAAAGTGGTAAGTCAAAAGCAGCTAGAATTCCAAAAATCATAATCGGGGCTTCCATCATTGTAACTCTAACAGGATTGTTAGTAGAATACCATAATTTGTCAATAACGATGATAAATATTTTATTATCACTTAATCTATTTACCAATGGAATGGACTTTATCACAAATGCAATCAGTCATAAAATAGTTAAAAGATCTTGATCATTAATAACTGATTTAATCAATCTATAACCAAGGACATGACAATGAAAAAAACCCCGATATGGTTTATTTTGAGCCTTTTTGTTGCATCGGGCTTTCTGGTTGCATATGGTCAACAAAATGGTACGGAGGACACACTATCAAATGATCTTAACAATACTTCCCAGAAAAATCCTCTCGAACAAGTTATTTCTCATTATGTAGAGGGAGTAAGATTCAAGGATGTAATACCCGTAGCTTTGGGAATTTTAGCATTTAGTTATTTTATTTGGAAATCAAGTCAAATTTTGACTAGACGTGAAGTTTTTCTGTTAAAACAAAGATACTCAGCTGAAGGAAAAGAGATTTCATTAAGAAGAAAACGAATTTTTTACGTTGTAGAATATGTTGTGGTTTTTCCTATAATGCTTTATGGTTGGATAGTAGTCTGTTTTTTCTTCATGTATGCCCTAAACACTTCGCTTGGATTTGATACTTTGACTCTTATTATGGTAGGTATTATCACTGCCACAAGAATAGCGGCACACTGGAACGAAAAGCTTGCTGAAGATATTATGAAATTTTTGCCATTCAATTTACTATTCACACTTCTTTTCAACCCAGTCTTAGATTTTCAGACAATAGTTAGTACGGTAGGAAAATTTCCATCAATAATGCTTGAATTAACAATTTTTATTGCATTCATTGGTATTTTGGAAGGAATTCTAAAGTTGATTTATTTTGTAGTGACTAAAACTCGTAGAACTTCAAACGATCTTAACTCTCCAATCGCAAAAACATAGAAATTGCATCCGAACTACAACCTCTGACAAAAAGTCGTCGAATGATGAATTCAGAAAGAAATCTAAAATCTTCCAATATGGGAAAGATTTTAAAATAATTTTAATATAAAAAAGCAGTGAACCTCATGATGTATTGAAAAAAATTAACGATAATACTTGTTGTTGATATCACTACCATAAAAACACAATCATCTTATATATCGGAATAGCAAAAGTCTGATCTTGACAAATCAAACTTTAGCTATTTCAATGGGCACACTAGTTTTTGCAGTAATATTGTTGTCCTCGTTTCAAAACAACTTTGCAAATGCTCAACAATCTACAGATTCAAATTTTTCAGCTAAAGGGAAAACAGCATATTCCAGTCATTTTCCAGGAATAATAATATGGACACAGGTAAAAGGCGCGGATGGCACTTTTGTGTTTCATGGAATTGATGATGAACTAGTTGTGTTAAGAACAACCTTGACTCCATCAGGTGAATGTGATCAAGGTTTGTTGTGTTACGATGGTATTGTACACAACGCAAAAAATAGTAAAGCAATTCAGGTTGGAGATACTTTCAAGATAACCATTGACTCAACTACTAACACTGAAAACGTTTCTTTTCTTTCTGGTTTTCTTGAGAATGTAGATGTAAAAATTAGTCTAACAAAGATCAAAACAAAATCTTAAGGTACATTTTCAAAACAGTATGACAACTTATGGATATGATGAGTTTTTCTTTTAAGGGAATATTTTCTATTCTAGAACAAAATAAACTTATTATCTTCTAAGTTTGCACTCTATTGGGTTCTGAATTTTGGGATTATTTACTAGAAAAGGGTTGGCATTTGAGAAATTAAAACTGTCAAACTCAAAAATTACTTCAGACAAATTTACTACAATTACACTTAATCTAAAAAACCGTGAAAAAAAATTTGATAATATCTTGGTAACTACAAAGACTGATGATCTAAATAATCAATACCTGAAAATAGACAAACCATCGCTTCAACTTCCATCTCTGGAATTTCCTAATAGAAATACTGGCGACCATAAAATAACAATAACTCCATACAACATTACTCTAAATAAAATGACATTTAAAATAACATTGGATGTGTTTTCAAACAATAACCCAAAATCACTTTTACGAAAAGAATTCAATCTCAATGTAACAAAAAAAACTTGAAAAAAGCAGCATGGGAAGATTATGATATCATATATTTTAATATGCAGTAATCCTTATGTTGGTTCCGCTTCTATTGAAAAAGATTGAATTTGTTCGCTAAATCAATGGTTTTTGTAATCGTTCTCGTTTTGGCTGCTTCATCGATTTATTCCGTCTCTGCGCAAAGTGATATTGGAAACACGATGGACAAAAAAGATCTTACGGACAAAGTTCTTGAATTTGATAATGTGCTTGGTCCAACCATTACCGCGACATTAACTGGACTTTCACTCACCGGTGCGTCATTTCTACTTAACTTTGGAAAAATTAATAATGAAAGTGATGAAGCACACATTCATCGGGCAAGAAAATTTTTCATCAAGGCTTTCTTTATGTTTCTTATTTGTACTATACTCTTATTTGCTTTTGATTTTCTTGAGATAATAGATGAAAGAGCAATTGTCCTGATCACCATTTTGGACGTAATCATAACATATGGGCTTTTTGGGGTTGGTGCTATATATCTTGGAAAAACGGCAATAGAATTATACGTCACATATGGAAAATAATGTCTCAACACGACTGGTTAGATCATTTCCAAACCATAACCTTTACGACACACACCAAGGAGACATGATTGAGAAAAATTTCTAGATTACTACGCGAATTAGTAAAGATTTTTCTATTATGGAAAACTTACTCATATTGATTGAAAGTCAACGTTTCTCTAAAAATATTTTTGGTGTCTATATTACTTGTTATTGGAACCTCATTTGTTATATTTGTTGATGGTTCGTCAATCCCATCATGGATCAAAAATAATGCAAAGTGGTGGGCAGAAGGACAAATTACAGAATCAGATTACATTTCATCTCTTCAATATCTTGTAAATCAAGGAATACTCATAATTCCTATTACTGAAGTTACTGCTGCTTCGACTATTTCCGATAACGAAACAGCACATTCATTTGTTGTTCATTTTTCAAATGGTTTGATTAGTAAACCTATCACCATCTCAACTTTTTCCAAGTTTCAAATAACAAGTTCTACTACTGATGAAACAAGAGGTTCATTCTCAGTTTACAAATTCTCTGATAATCCAGAATTTTACTTGGAGTCACTCCCCAGTGTTGATAAAAAAGATTTTTACATAGGAGTTGATCGCTGGATGACAAGAAGCAGTACAATATCGCCCTTCGATGTAGATATAGATGTTGTATCTGGAGATGGGAGAATTATACAAACATGGGAATTCTCAAAATGTGAGTTAACAGGTTATGGCACCTATCTTCAAGATCTCATAAACTTGTATCAGTTTTCTAACAACAATGAAAAAGCAGAGATTAGAGAACGTGCTACCTTTATTTGCCAAGGGCTAAAATTAACCACTCCTTGAATTGTTTACGTGCCTAACTAGCTTAATCTAACTGAGTTTAAAGACAGATCAATTTTCAGCTGTACAAGCTTGGCTTAAATGTATTATTTTTCTTTGAAAATTAAATGATGGCAAAACAAAAAATCATCAACTAAACATTAGTGGCAAGTCGACGATTTCCAGTTATGCCAGATATGATGCTTCCAATTCCATTAAAGAGCAACCCTATTGAAACAAACATCACCATCAAACCAAGAGTCAAACCTGGATTTGCATACAAAATTGCTGACATTGCAATCACAATTCCTCCAATAATGATATTTGCAATACGTGAACCTTTGCTTTCATTCTTTGATGCAATTCCGTTTGCCACTAGTCCAGCTCCATGAATTAGAATGAATATAGTAATTATCATTATCAGTGTCAAGACTACCGCTATCGGATTTGCTAATGAAAAGAATCCACCAGCAATAGAGATAATGCCTATTACAATACTAATTACGCGAGGACCTTTTGATAATTGTTTAACTAAAGCGCCTTCGATAACTTTTGAAATGCCAACCATTATCAAAGATATGGCAAGTAATGTTACAAAGAAAAGAGTGGTAACATCAGGATTAGATAAAACCATTCCAGATAGTGCTATAGCAATTGCTCCAAGTACAATCTGGGCTATTCTTAACCAAGTTGGAGATTTCTCAAGGCTAACTGACACGGTCCTAGATGCGTGTAGTGGTAGATTAAAGCATTATGTTAAATTATTAAAGACAAATCCCAGTTTAGTTATGCTGATCTATCATTCAGAAGTTCTTGAATGTATAGAACCTAAAATAGAACTTCACAAGCCCATGACTGTACCATATAATTGACATATAATATCCTAAAATTCTAATTTCAATATGGGTCTTGGAAGCTACTGGGGTGAAGTACTTGATGTTTTAAGAGATATTATTCCAGTTTATGACAAGGTAAATTCCTTTATCTCACTAGGAAAGGACGAAGAATGTCGCAGAAGAGGATTATCAAACAGGGTAAAAGAAGGAAACTCAGTTCTTGATGCTGGCTCGGGATTTGGCAACATGTCAAAGACTGCACTAAAACTTTGTAACAACAATTTGCAAATAACACTTTATGATCCATTAACGCCGATGCTAAAAAATACAAAAAAATTTTTTGAAAAGAGCCCTGATCTCACATCTGGGGTCTTTGAGCACATCCCATTTCAAGATCAAAAATTTGATGCGGTGATTTGCGGCTATTCTTT
>Ga0209341_10001377_pt1 | contig 24187 bp, 25 predicted proteins | sample RifCSP13_2_FD_184020 | JGI IMG/M metagenome (GOLD analysis project Ga0209341, IMG submission 184020) | Soil microbial communities from Rifle, Colorado - Rifle CSP2_sed 13_2 (SPAdes) (version 2) | ecosystem: Environmental > Terrestrial > Deep subsurface > Rock core/Sediment | place: Rifle... | reverse complement strand
TGTCCTTCTGGTGCAAAAGGACATGGCAGAAAGGGCCGGCGAAATCCCGGCAAACGCCTCGACTGCAGACATTTCGTACGCGCTCGGCAAGGCTGCCAAGGAAAACGCCAGGTACCCTGAAAAGTCGTTCTTGGTGAAAGCGTACGAGCACAAGGCGCCTGTGTACATGCCGGCAATAGGCGACTCATCAATCGGCCTCAACATGCTGCCCCTGTTGCTTGAAGGCAAGGGCGTGTTTCCAAACACCATACTTGATGTCGCCGAGTCTGCTGCCATCCTGTGGAAGAGCGAGAGGTCAGGCGGCCTGGAGCTTGGCGGCGGAGTGCCAAAGAACTTTTTCCAACAGACGGGGCCGGCGCTCTACCAGATACTGAAGATTAAGGAGGGCGGCCAGGACTACCTCATCCAGTTGACCGACGCAAGGCCGGACACCGGCGGGCTCTCTGGCGCTACGCTGCAGGAGGGCAAGAGCTGGGGCAAGATCAAGACCTCGCACAAGGGGAACGTCATCGTTTATGGAGACTCATCTGTCTACTTTCCGTTGCTCTGCAGCTACGCGCTGTCAGTCTGCAAGTCGCGCAAGCACAAGGAGATATACGGCAAGAAGGACGTGTGGGTCAGGGAAATGAAAAAGATGTACCTGAGTCAAAAGTAGGACTCTGCTTTCAAGGTCCACCTGCCGCCCTTTGACGTCAACTCGATTTGGCCCACCAAGTTGCCGCCCGAGTAGACCTTGCCAAACTCGGCGCTCCCGAACATCGACGACAGAAGGTCCTTCTTTTCGTGGTAGCCCGACTCTATTGCCTTTATGCGCAGCTTGCCGCTGACCTTTTTCATGATGCTTCTCGCGACAGACCACTCGCCCTTCCACGATATCAATTCAAACACGCCGAACTTGACTGACTGCATCGAGTAGCCCTCCAGCTTTGCCTCGAATTTCAGCTTGTTCTTTTTCGCGTACTCGTTCATCCAGTCGACAGCTTCTTTGCCCTTGCCCTGCTCGACTGCAAAGCTGTCCGCGCCTGCCACGGCATGAAAGCCTATTCGGAGTTATTTAATACAGTCGGGCCCTTGGTGTTGTGTTGAATAACTCATCAGCATATCACCTACTTTTGCCAGAACAAGCTTTATGGTAGCATGAACAACAATGTCTGTTGACGGACGAGAAGAAGCCAAAGAAAAGAAGGAAGGTTAACTGGCATGAATACAACGAGTCGCTGGTAAGACGCGGCGAAGTAATGTTTGATACCGATTTTTTAGAGAACTGGCGGGCAGAATTGAAGGCGATGAACGAAGGAAAGGAAGGCGCCAAATACCACTATCCGAATTCCTTGATACGGCTGCTCGCCACCGTACACGCATACCTGCTGCCGTACAGGCAGCTGGAAGGGTTCCTCAACGTGATGTCAGAGCACGTGCAGAAACTGAAGGTGCCAGACTACACGACGATGTGGTGGAGGGTGACAAGGGTAAACGTGAAACTAAACCCGGAGGTAGACCTAGAAAAAGACGTAACGATAGCAGTTGATTCCACTGGCATCAAGGTGCGAAAGAACGCTTCTGTACTTCATGCACACGGTGCATGCCAAGGAAGATGGTAGTGGTGGAACAGCTAAAAGATGTCAAGAAATGGAAAAGGAGGCACGGCTATGGCATGCGATGGATTGCTGAATCGGCATTCTCTTCTCTAAAGCGAACGTTTGGTGAGTATGTGACATCTGCCAGGTGGAATAACATCGTAAACGAACTGCTTCTAAAAGCGTCCATCTATAACACGTTCATGAGCAAGGCGTCAGCCTAGGCCAGACTGAAATCTGTGTTTGTTCATGGTCTAGCTATTCGACACACCAGCCCTTGGCAAAATAATATAAATACACATTTTCCACACTGAAATGTGCGGGCTTTTGTCGCAGTCGAAGCCACCAGCGATGCAATCGGCAAACTGCAGCAAGAGATGATGGCTGCATGGAGTCCAAAAGAGGTCAAGCCGGTTGCGCCGGGCAACTTTCACTTTACCCTCATATTCCTGGACGAGATTTCAGAAAAGCAGGCGCAGCAAGTGCAAGAAGCGCTGTTGGGCATGTCGTTTGAGCCCTTTTCGCTGACGTACACGGGTGTGGGCGCCTTCCCCAGGCCGAGCAACGCAAGGGTGGTCTGGGTCGGGATCGACGAGGAGGGTAAGAAGAAGCTTGAGGTTCTTGCAGGACAGGTCATTTCTAGGATGCAGGCGATAGGCTTCGTGCCTGACAAGCCGTTTTCGCCCCACCTCACCATCTTCCGTTCAAAGAACAGGCATGTGCGAGTCGGCGTGGAAAAGTACGCCGGCAGGACCTTTGGAACCGACATAATAAACAGAGTGTACCTGAAAAAGAGCGAGCTTGCGCCGTCCGGCCCGACATACTCGAACGTTTATACCGTGAATGCTGCAAAGGAGGCAAAGGAATGACTGCGGACATGCTGGCAAGGGCGCTTGCGACGTGCGACCCCACCGCAAAGGAAACAGAGAAGATAACCGCGGTAGCGGAGAACGCTATGAGTCTTGTCAAAGGCAGGGCTGGCCCCGAGGTGACGGGAGTCGTCTACGGCGGCTCTTTTGCCAAGGGCACCTGGCTCAGGGGCGACGCCGACGTGGACATTTTCGTCAAGGTCAGCCCGTCGTTAGACGAGAAGAGATTCGAAAAGCTGGGAGTCGAGCTTGGCATGGCCTCCCTGAAAAATCACGGTGCGCACCTGCGCTACTCGGACCACCCTTACGTTGAGGCGTTTGTCAAAGGCGTCAGGGTCAATGTCGTGCCTTGCTACGACGTGGAGAAAGGGAAGTGGAAGAGCGCGGCAGACAGGTCGCCGTTCCACACAGAGTACGTCCAAGGCGCGTTTGACGCGCAAAAGCGCGCCCACGCGCGGCTCTTGAAGAAATTCCTGAAAAGCGCCGGGATTTACGGCGCGGAGATATCCACCGGCGGGTTTTCGGGCTATGTGTCTGAAGTCTTGGTGGCAAAATACGGCTCGCTTGAAGGTGTGCTGGCAGCGGCTGCGGAATTAAAGCAGGGACAGGTAATCGCAATAGGCGACTATGACCGCGACGTTGTCAAGGGGTTCTCAAGCCCTCTTATCATAATCGACCCCGTGGACCTCAGGCGCAATCTTGGGACTGCCATATCACCCGAGTGCGCCGGCAAGTTCACGCTCGCAGCGCGGGCGTTTCTGAGAAAGCCTTCAATCAGGTTCTTTTCGAGGTTGAAGGCAAGGGTAAACAAAAAGCTGTACCCGCACGTGCTGGTCGCCGAGTTTTCGCACCGCAAGCGCAGCCCTGACACGATATGGGGTCAGATGAAGAGGAGTCAGAACGCAGTTGCCAAGCAGCTGGAGATTGCAGGCTTTGCTGTGATACGGTCAACGTGCGCCACCGACGAGGAAACGCACGGCGTTTTCGCGTTCTTGCTCGAGTCCCACATGCTTGCCCCCTACACGGCAAGAAAGGGCCCCGAGATATTCAGGGCAAAAGACGTCGACAGCTTTGTCGCAAAGGCCAAGAGCCCACTTGCAATATGGGCCGACAAAGAGATGCGCGTCTCCACCATAGTCAAGAGAAAGGAGACCGACGCCGGCCGGCTTGTCCGGTCTCTTTTGAAAAAGGATGGGAGCGGCGTCGCAAGGGGTATGGTGACCGGGAATCTCAAGATTTATACTGGAAACCGCGGGACAAATGCCCTGGTGAAACAGGCAGTTGACGAGCTTGCATCGACAGAGGGCCTCATTCTCGGGTCTTGACGCAAGCGCGCCAGAGCTTGCCAAGATACTGACTTATCCGCGGGTTGATGAAAGCGACTATTCGGCTCGCCTAGGCGAGCTGCGCGGCCTCGGCGTCTCTTCGATCATCCCCGGAGGTGACACTATTGTCTCTGGCATGAGCATCGCCGGCAAGGGCTGCGTCGGGCTCGTGGTCAGGGCAAAGGTTGGTAAAAAGATGTGCGCGCTGAAGATACGCAGGGTGGACGCCAACAGGCAGAGCATGGCAGGCGAAGCCCGACTCCACAAGATAGCAAACGACGCCGGCGTGGGCCCGCGCCTTTATGACTATACGCAGAATTTCATGCTTATGGAGTTTGCTGAGGGGCCGAGCATTGCAGAGTGGGCCTCAGGTGCAGGCAAGGACGAGGCGCAGCAAACGGCAAAATCAGTGCTTGAGCAGTGCTACCTGCTTGACAGGGCCGGCCTCGACCACGGCCAACTGAGCAGGCTTGACAGGCACGTCATCGTTGCCAAGCGCGCGACGATAATCGACTTTGAGACCGCAAGCACCGAGCGCAGGACCGCAAACGTCTCTGCAGCCGGCCAGTCGCTCTTTGTCGCCGGGGCGGTCGCAGCTATGATTGGCAGGGCGATGGGCAAAATTGACAGGGAAGCCGCGATATCCGCGCTGAGGGCATACAAGCGTGACCAGACCCGCAAAGGGCTGAAGGCGCTCTTGGACGCGCTCGACCTCTGAGCTATGTTTTATAATCAAGCGCTGCCAAGCTTGGGCGTTGGCCGAACCCATAATTGAAATACGCAAGCTGAAAAACGTGAACCTGAAAGGGGGCGTACTCGTTGACGGCTTTCCAAGCGTCGGGCTTGCAAACGCGATTGCGTCCGAGTGTCTGATACACTCGCTCAAGACAGAATTCGTAGCGATGATAGACTCGCCCGCTTTCCCGCCGCTTTCCATCGTCCGCAACGCGATGCCGAATTGCCCTGCACGCGTTTACGCAAACGAGGAGCTGAAGCTTGCCATGTTCGTGTCCGAGCTGAACCTGGACGCGTCGCTGTTCAGGCCGGCGGCAAACCTCATGCTCGAGTGGGCCCTCCACAGCAACTGCGACCTGATAGTCAGCGCGGCAGGCCTGCCGTACGAGGAGGGCGAGGCGGCCGACGCGTTAAGCCCGCAGGTGTACGCTGTCGGGAGCACTCTCCACGCGCTCAGAAAGGCCGCCGAGGCGGGGATCTCACCGGCGCTTTCCGGCACCGTCTCCGGCATCCCCGCGATACTGCTCAACGAGGGATCGTGGCGCAACTATGACGTTATAGTGCTCCTTGTAAAGGTGGTGCGCGACGCGCCGGACTTTCGTGCCGGCGCGGCCATTGCAGAAGCGCTGGCCAAGCTTGCGCCGGGGGCAAAGTGCGACGTGGTGGCTTTATTGAAAGAAGCAGAGGTCATAGAAAAGACCCTGAAAAAGATAAGGAGTGAGCAGGTACCGCCTTCCACAAAGGAGCAGATCTACGGCTGAAAGAAGCGATTGCCCACCTCTCAAGGGCCGACGCCCGGCTTGGCAAGATAATCCGGTCGGTGGGCGACTACTCTATCTCTGCAGGCGGCGAGCCGTTCCAGTCGCTTGTGGAGGCGATAATGTACCAACAGCTTGCAGGGAGCGCGGCCGATGCGATACACGGCCGGTTCATGAAGATATACAATGATAGGTTTCCCACTCCGGCGCGACTTCTCAAGACCCCGCAGGAAAGGCTGCGCGGCGTCGGCCTTTCCGGCAAAAAGACAGAGTACATCCGCGACCTTGCGTCGCGCGTCCATTCTGGCAGCATCGACCTTGCAGGGCTTGCATCATTGAATGACGAGCAGGTAGTCGAGCGGCTGACAGAGGTCAAGGGCATCGGCAGGTGGACCGCCGAGATGTTCCTCATATTCTGCCTGGGCAGGTCCGACGTGCTGCCGGTGGGCGACCTTGGGCTGAGAAGGGCGATGCAGAAGGCGTACGCCCTGTGGACGCTTCCGACGCCTGAAAAGATGGAGAAGTTAGCCGGGCCGTGGCGGCCCTACCGCTCGATAGCCACCTGGTACCTCTGGAAGTCGCTTGACAAGTTCAAGACTATTGGCTAGTCAGCTCTTTTGCAAGCGCCCTGACAAGCTCCACGTCAAGGTCAAGCTGCTCTGCGACTAGCTCGTCGGATATCCCCGAGTCGAGCAGGTTGCGCATGGCCTCCCTCTTTTCCTCGGTCACCACGTTTGCGGGCGGCGACAGCAGGAGCTCTTTTTCGACTGACCTGACGTAATCCCTCACCTTGGCCACGACTTGGTCCGGCGCGGCGTCAGCCTCCGTCGAGATGACCACGACGTGATCCTTGACAGGAATGCTGATGATGTTGACCTTGTCGTAGGTGTAGACGACTGACTTTAGCTCGCCGAGCTCTCTTGTGAATATCTTGCGCAGGTCGACGATATAGGCGGACTGCGCCAAGGATATCTCGGTGCTCTTGTCTGAAAGCTTGTTAGGGGTTTCTTCCCTCCTGACACCGGCGTACAGGTGGCCGGATTTTTCGACCACGCCGGCAAACCTGATCCGGGGGTCAAGCGCCAGGACGTTCTTTGAAAACTGCTCGGCTCTCATTTAACTCAAACGTGGAGCCCAAGAATATAGGTTTTATGTAACAGGGGAAAAAGGCCCCTAGGCCTTTTGCGGAGCGTCCTTGACCCTGCCGCGGCCGGTCTTGCGTGGAGCAATGTTGCCGACCTTGCGCCCTGGCGGGGTGCTCCTGCTGACGGACGACTGGCGCCCGATGTGTTGGTGCCTTCCGCCTCCGTGTGGGTGGTAGACCGCCGCCTGGGCGATGCCCCTAACAGTCGGGTACAGCCTGCCGTGCGCCTGCATGTATTTCGCGCGCATGCCGGCCTTGAGGAACGGCTTTTCCTTTCTCCCTGCGCCTGCCACTGCGCCGACCATTGCCCTGCACTTTGCGTTTAATGTGAGGAACTTGCCTGACGGGAACTTTATGGTGACGCCTTCGGTGCCGTGCGCAAACACGATTGCGGACGAGCCGGCGGACTTTATCAGCTTGCCTCCGTCGCCGGCGTTCTTTTCGATGTTGCACACAACGGTGCCGTCAGGAACTGATTCAAGGGAGAGTATGTTGCCCCGCGATGCGGCGGTGCCGGTGCCGACCTCGATGACGCTCCCGACGGTCGTTCCCTCGGGCGCAGGCACGTACGAGTACCTGCCGTCGTCAAAGAATACTTTTGCCAGTGGCGCGTCCCTGCCACGTTCGTGCACAATGTCAACTACGGTACCTTGATGATGCTCTTCTAGCTTGAAATTGGGATACTTTGCCGGTGCTATCTTGCCGACCGTGATTGCGCGAAACTGCTTGCCCCCGTGCCCACGCCGGCGAACCAGTGTTCTCTTGCCCATTTACCGTTCAGTGACAGAGCCCGCGGATAGGTGATTTTAATCTTGCTCTACTGCTTGGGCATTTGGGCCATCCATTCCTCGCCGGCCATTTTCATCTGCTTTGCAGTCAGGTTGCGCTTGCGGGTCGCAAGGCCCCAGACGTGCCCGAACGGGTCTATGACGCTCCCGTGCCTGTCGCCCCAGAAGGCGTCCATCACAGGCATGGCGACCGTCGCTCCGGCCTTGACTGCCTGGTCAAAGACCTTGTCCACGTTCTTAACGTATACGTAAAGGCTAGAACTGACGCCTCCCACGCTCTGCGGCGAGTAGCACTTCATGTCAGGCATCTCGTCGCACATCATCAGGTGCGAGTCGCCTATCTGGAGCTCGGCGTGCATGACGGTCTTTCCGTCGGGCAGGTGCATGCGGTGGAGCTCCTTGGCCCCGAAAGCCTTCTTGTAAAACGTTATTGCCTTGTCTGCGTCCTTGACTACTATAGACGGCGTCAGAGTGCGGTATCCCTTTGGGATTGGGCTTGCCTTTGCCATGCGCGTTTCTGCCATTTCACTGTATTAAGCATTATGCACATAGATGACGTATTATTGCCGCCTGCCTCAAGCTCTGCTGCCAATAATTCCCCTATCCACAAAAAATATATGATTTAAAACACCGTTTTAATCCTGTAGATGACCAAAGCCAGGGCCGCCGCTGCAAACCAGAAGCAAAAGGGCGTCTCTCCACCAAAGCCCAACCCCAGATGGGGCAAGGAGGAAGAGACCGAGTTTTTCGCTAGAAAAGTCAAGCTTTTCAGACAGGGCAAGATTTCGGAAGACGATTTCCGTCGCTTCAGGCTGCAACACGGCGCCTACGGCTCGCGCTTGCACGCCGATTACAGCATGGTCAGGATAAAGATCCCTTCGGGCGAGATAACCCCGGAGCAGGTCGAGAAAATCGCCGGCCTGTCGGAAGCCTTCTCGATAGGCTCCGCCCACGTCTCCACGAGGCAGAACATACAGCTTCACTGGGTCCAGCTTGAAGACGTAAGCGAGGTTATGCGCGGGCTGGTAGAGTCAGGGCTTACCACCAGGGAGGCGTGCGGCAACACAGTCCGCAACGTCATGTGCAGCCACTTTGCCGGCGTCTGCCCCGACGAGGCGTTTGACGCCACGCCATACTCGATGGCAGTCGCGAGGTTCTTCCTGCGCAACCCGATGTGCCAGAACCTGCCGCGCAAGTTCAAGGTAAACTTTGGATGTTGTGAAAAGCACGGCCTGGTAAGAGTTGCAGACATTGGCCTAGTCCCGGCGATAAAAGAAATAGACGGGAAGCAGGTCAAGGGATTCCGCATCTACCTTGGCGGCGGGCTTGGGGCCGCGTCGTTCATAGGCCACCCGCTCGAGGACTTCACGTCAGAGGACCGTGTGCTGTCTACGTGCATGGCAACTGTGCGGCTGTTTGACAGGAACGGCAACCGCGAGAACATGGCCCGCAACCGGATGCGCTACCTGGTGCACGAGACCGGCTGGGAGAAATTCCAGAAGATGGTGCTCAAGGAGCGGACGACAGTTGAGATGACCACGTCGCTTGCGACCGCAAAGACGTACGACGCCGAATCGCAGGTAGACAGGCGCGTGCTCCCGAAATCTAACGGGATGGTAAAACTTCCAATGTTTGACAAGGTGACAAAGGACAGCCCGGCGTTTGAAAGGTGGCTGCACACAAACGCGGTGCCGCAAAAGCAGGAAGGTTTTTTCACGGTGTTCATCACACTTGGCGCAGGCGACATCACCGCAAGCCAGTTGCGCGTCCTGGCGTCTGAAATCCGCGAGCTCTCTGGAGAAGGCGTGGCAAGGACTACGCCTCAGCAGAACTTTGCGGTGCGCTACGTGCGCGGCAGCGACCTGAGAGAGTTCTTTGACAGGCTCTCGACAGCGGGCCTCGCAAACCCCGGCGCGCTCACGATTGCGTCGACCGTGGGATGTTCCGGGACGACGTCGTGCAACCTTGCAATCACAAACTCGCACAGGCTTGCCAAGGAAGTGCAGCGCAAGTTCCTAGAGCTCGGGCTTGACACCGACGACAGCCTCCAGGACGCGACCATAAAGATAAGCGGCTGCCCCAACTCGTGCGGCCAGCACGAAATAGCGACGGTAGGCTTTTTCGGCGGCGCGACCAGGATAGGCGACACGATGTCGCCGACATACACTATGCTGTTTGGTGGAAGTGCCGGCGAGCAAGGGGAACTTGGCAAGGCGATTATGCGCGTGCCGGCAAAGCGCGTCATTGACACCATACTGAAGATAATAGAGACCTACAAGGCCGAGCGGGCAGAGGGCGAGACCCTGCACCAGTGGATCGTGAAGGTCGTGAGGGGTCAGGGTTCTGGAATTATCAAGAACCTCGACGACATGAAAAAGGCCCTCGTTTCCACGATTCAGCTGCCGCCGGCCGAAAGCGACCCTGACGCCTACCGCGACTATGGAAGCGACTCCAAGTTCGTTGCAAAGACAGCAAGGGGAGAATGCGCGGCTTGAAAAAAGCAATGAGGGCAGAGGTTAAGCCCAGGCCCAAACAGAAGGCTAAATCCGTAAAGAAAGTCAAGGCTGCCAGAGTCGCAAAGGGCGCGCCCAGCTTTGTGCAGCTACCAATTGTGTGTGACGCTGATTTGCTGCGCACGCTTGTTCGCAAAAAGGCGGCACGTGTAGTGGACGTGCGCAGGGCAGAAGACTATAACGCCGGCCACATACCGACTGCGGCATCGCTGCCGCTTGCGCGCTTGCTTGAGAACGACACCCCAGAGCGCGTCGTGAAGATCTTGGAAGAGTTTGGAATCACGGAAAAGATGCCGGTCGTGGTATACGACGACACGTTTGGCGCTCTGGCCGCAAGGATGGCGTGGACGTTCCAGTACGTCGGCCACGCAAACACGGCGCTCCTTGAAATGACGTTTTCGCAATGGAAAGGGCTCGGCCTTGAAGTCGAGACGAAGCCAAACACGTTCAAGCCTACCAGGCATCCTCTTGCAACAAACAAAGAGATGTACGCGGACGCGTCCTACGTGGAATCGGCGCAGTCGCAGCAGGGAAAACTGCTGGTCGACTCCCGGGAGCGCCTCAATTTCCTGACAGAGCACATACCCACCGCAACGAACATACCCTACACCATGCTTGGATCAAATGGAAGCATACTTCGCAAGGCCGACGAATTAAAGCGCATGATAGAAAACCGCGGCATAACGCCTGACTCTGAAATAATCACCTACTGCGGCAGCGTCGGGACGCTTTCGGGGCTTGCGTACTATGCGCTGAAACTTGCCGGCTACAGCAACGTCAAGCTGTATCCCAAGTCGTTCAAGGAGTGGAAGTCGCTTGGCAAGCCCAAGGACGAGTTCAGGGAAGCTAACTACTGGGATCTGTCGGCGGAATAAAGATAAACCTGCTTTATTGGAGAACAAGCGTTGTCAAGGCTCATAGTGTGCCTCACCGGGATGCCCGGCGCAGGCAAGTCCACGGTCGCGTCATACCTGAAGGAAAAGGCGTTTTCCGTCATAACGATGGGCGACGCGGTGCGCGAGGAGGCAAGGGGTCGGGGACTGGAACCCACGGACGCAAACTTGGGCTCCATGATGATAAAGCTCAGGCAGGAGCTGGGCCAGGGCGCGGTCGCGCACCTGATATTGAAAAAGCTAGAGAGGGACAGCAACACCAACAATCTGGTGATAGATGGCATACGCAGCATACCGGAGATCGAAGTCTTGAAAACTGTCGGGACTGTAAAGCTTTTGGCAATTCACGCTTCCCAGGACACGCGCTTTAAGTATCTAGTCAACAGGGGCAGGTCTGACGCGCCGGCGTCGAGCGGCGAGTTTGCCGGCCGGGACAAGCGCGAGCTGTCAGTCGGCATCAGCGAGCCAATCGCGCTTGCCGACGAGACGATATCAAACAACGAGATAACTATCGACGAGCTGAAGGAGAGGGCGTGGGCTATAGTGAACGGCTGGCTGGAGGAGGCAAAATGAGAAAGCCGCCCGTCACGTCGTTAATCGAGGTAAAGGTCGAGGCATCGGTCAACCCATCCGAGGACCCGGATAAGATCATTGACGCGATGAACAGCATAGTGAGGTGCTCGCCCGAGTTCCGATACGGGAGCAGGGTCATCGGCAAGACCACAGGCGCGGGGGCACTTGAAAAGATATACGAGCAGGTAAGGTCAAGGTCCGCGATGGGCGTGCTGAGGCGGATGCTGCTCGACAACAGGGCGGGGACTAGCACGTGGTTCCTCCTCAACAAGCAGGCGGCCACCGCAGGAATTGCAGTGGTCATCGAGGATAAGGGGGAATCTCCCCTGGGGCCCATCAGGGTCACCCTTGCCTGCGAGGAGCTAGACACTCTCACGGACTGGCTAGTTCCCGACCAGTAGACTTTTTTAGCCCCACTCCGCATAGGGGCATTATGGAAGCATACTGTGTCAAGTGCAAAGCCAAGCGCGAAATGAAAGACGCCAAAAAGATTACCATGAAAAACGGTAAGCCTGCTACACAGGGCGTCTGCCCAAAGTGCGGCACCAAGATGTTCAGGATAGGCGGTTAAACCCTCTTTTTTCATTTTTATTTTCTTTTTCTTTACATATAATAGCCGAAGGCGTCAAGTGATAACGCTTGATAAAGATAGAGGGCCTTGTCAAGCGCTACAACGGCCTGACCGCGGTAGATGGCCTGACGCTTGACATAGGGCAAAACGAGGTATTTGGTTTGCTGGGCGCAAATGGCGCCGGCAAGACGACGACCATACACATGCTCGCCACCCTGCTAAAGCCCACTTCGGGCACTGCGACTGTGAACGGCTTTGACATAGTAAGCCAGCCCGCAAAGGTGCGCGAAAGCATCGGCATAGTTTTCCAGGCCCCGAGCAGCGACGACATGCTCACCGGCTACGAGAACCTGTACATCCACTCGCTGCTGTACAGTGTGCCGGGCAATATCAGGAGAAAAAGGATAGAGGACGTGCTGGAGCTCGTTGGGCTGTCAGAGAGAAAGCACGACAGGGTCAAGACGTATTCTGGGGGCATGAGGCGCAGGCTAGAGATTGCACGCGGGCTCCTGCACAAGCCAAAGGTGATGTTCCTCGACGAGCCCACCCTGGGCCTCGACCCGGCAAGCAGAGAGAGCATGTGGAAATACGTGCGCAAGCTGGTCAAGGAGGAAAAAGTCACAATCATACTGACCACGCACTACATGGAAGAGGCGGACTTGCTGTGCGACAGGATTGGCGTTATTGACAAGGGCAGGATTGTCGCATTGGACACGCCGGCAAAACTAAAGGCGTCGCTTGGAGGCGACATCATCCGCATCAAGACGCAGGACAGAGGCGCGGACGCGGTTGCAAAAAAGTTTGATTTCGTGCAAAAGGCCGAGTTTGTCGACGGCTTTCTTGTGCTGTCGGTCAAGGACGCGAGGCGCAGCCTGCCGGTCCTCTTGCAGAATATAGATGCTGAGTCGGCCGAGTTTTCAAGCCCCACTCTCAACGACGTGTTCATACAGCTGACCGGCAGGAAGATCAAGGAAGAGGCAGAAGGCGGATTCATGGAGAGGTTTGCTAAGTATGATTGAAGCTCACTTAGCAAAGGTGTACGCGATATGGCTGCGCGAGTTCAAGGTCTTCTTGCGCGAAAAGAGTAGGCTGGTCGCGTCGACGTTCACGCCTATCTTGTGGCTGTTCGTGATAGGCTCTGGCATTGGATCGGCGGCCGGGTTTGATGTCGGCCTTGTAGACTACCAGACGTTCATCTTCCCGGGAATAATCGCCATGTCAATCATATTCACGTCGGTGTTTTACGGCTCGTACATAATCTGGGACCGCAAGTTTGACTTTTTGAAAAGCGTGATGGTCGCGCCGGTGAGCAGGGGCACGGTGTTTGTAGGAAAGACGCTTGGCGGCATGACAACCTCGCTTGTGCAGGCTTTGATGCTTCTTGCGATAGGCGCGGTCATAGGCATACCACTCACGCCTGTTTCTCTCGTGCAGGCAGTAGCCGTCATCCTGCTTATGTCGTTTGGGCTCACGTCGCTTGGGCTTGCGCTTGGTAGCTACATGTACAGCCTAGAGGGGTTTCAGATGATTGTGAGTTTTGTCGTGTTCCCGCTCTTTTTCCTGTCCGGCGCGCTGTTCCCGCTTGACAACCTGCCAGGGTGGCTTGGCGTGCTCACGACTATAGATCCTGCGACCTACGGTGTAAGCGCGCTCCGCGGCATGATGCTTGGCATAGGAAGCGCCGATCCTCTCATCGACTTTGCGATACTGGTCGCGTACACCGGGGCGCTCGGTCTGTTTGGCATCCTGTCTTTCCGGCGCATGAAAGCGGTGTAGGTTTAATAGAGGTCGGTAATCCTGTTTTGGCAGGGGGCCATAGTCTAGCTTGGCAGGATGTCAGCCCGGGGCGCTGGAGGTCGTGGGTTCGAATCCCACTGGCCCCATTCCTTTAACGGTTCTTAAATTGGACTCTAAACCATAAAAGAGATGAGAAACGAAGGGTTTGAGCCGGCCATCATCAACGGATCAGGCAGAAATACTTGGAGTCCCTAACCAAGACCCGATTGGCATGTTCCTGTATGCCATAAGGGCTAAGGAGACGAGGCGACAGTATACCTCAAAGCTAAAGGCATTCTTTGACCACCTCGGTCTTGAAGGAACACTAGATGAACAGGCAAGCCAGTTCGTTAGGGAGTGCGGCAAGGACGGAAATTGGGCCCTCAACTCAGTGATACGCTTTATCAACTTCCAGAAGGAGAGGGTTACAAACAGCGAGATAACTGAATCTACTCTCAGGAACTATTACAAACCAATCAAGCTTTTCTGCGAGATGAACGACATCCAGCTGGCCTGGAAAAAGATTGCCAAGGGCATTCCTCGTGCCCGCAGCGCAAGCAACGACCGGTCCCCGACCATCGACGAGATCCGAGCCGTTCTCAATTACCCGGACAGAAGAATAAAACCCATCATCCTAACGATGATATCATCAGGTATCAGACTTGGCGCGTGGGACTATCTTCGCTGGGGAGAGATCGAACCTATCATAAGGGGCGAGGAGGTGGTCGCAGCAAAAATCAAAGTTTACCGCGGCGAACCAGACGAATACATGACATTTGTTACGCCAGAAGCTTATAACGCGCTAAAGGAATGGATTGACTACAGGGCACAGTCGGGAGAAAAAATAACCCAAAACTCGTGGGTAATGAGAGACTTGTGGGATGCAGAGCATTACCATCGCGCGTTTCTTGCCCATCCTGTCAAGCTGAAGAGCAGCGGGATAAAGCGTCTAATAGAGAGGGCGTTGTGGGCCCAGGGCATAAGGAAGCCACTCGAGAAAGGTAACAGGAGACACGAGTTCAAAGCAGATCACGGCTTCAGAAAATACTTCAAAACAAGAGCTGAACAGGCAATGAGACCAATCAATGTTGAAATATTGATGGGCCATTCCACCGGCATCTCTGACAGCTATTATAGGCCAAAAGAACGTGAACTATCAGAGGACTACCTCAAGGCTATACCCGAGCTGACGATACTCCCAGAAAACCAGCAGCACCTACAGATCAGGGAGCAAGAACAGAGGATATCAGAACTTGAAAGGAACCAGGCAAAGATTAAGCATCTTGAGTATGGGATCGATATCCTTGGCGCGTTGTTTGCAGAACAACACGTGAAGAATGACATTAGGAAAGAGCTTGAACACCCTACGCACCACCATACGGAAGAACAGATTCAATGGTTGGAGAAATTTAGCAACAAACCTCCAGACGCCGAGGTCTGGACAGCATACATGAACTGGGGAAAAAGAGGATCAGCAGTTTATTCCGATAGACAGGCTGAAAGTTGAATCCCCATTCGTCAAATCTTACCTTGAACAGCTGATTCCTTTTTTCTTCTTTCTTCTAGTTCTTGCATCAGCTCTTCGCCAAAGTCATACTCTACTTCACCATACAATGCGAACTCGATGGCTGCTTTTACAAAATCGTTGATTGATTCTCCCAGTAGGTTGCACCGTTCCCTTAGTTCTTCATGTAGCTGGGTTGGAATTCGAGCCGAAACAGTTCTAGACACTTGTTTACACCTGTTTACAACACATGAAGTGATTTAACGTTGATTGAACTGGCGGGGCCAAAAAGATTCGAACCAAGAAAAAGCGATTGACGAATAGTCACCGGGAGCCCAAACGAGTTCATAGACTAGGAGCAAAAAGAGTATCCCCCCTTTTTGTGCTCAACTCTGTGCTCTTTTTCGTTATGACTAGGTAATGACTTGGGTTATGATTTGTTGGAGATTGCTTAAGCGTCCATATTAGTAGCAGTTGATAGACACTTTAGGTTCTCCAATTGTTATGGGGGTTGAGGTAGAGTTCTGAGATGCACATCATTTGCCCCACGAGGCGCCTTGAACTCTTGACATGGGATGTTACCACTGCCATCTTCGTAACACAATACAACGCCCGTCATTCGAGTGGCAGCCATATGGGCGTCGTTAATCTTCAAGGCACCAGAAAAGTCTTGGAATAAAGGATCAGGTGCCTTTCTAGACAACCATTGAGCCTGCTCAGCGAAGCCGTCTTGTTCTGCCTCAGGGCCAAAGAAAATTCCCAAACCCTTAGTTCCTTGCGGCGCAACATGAAAACCGCCGACCTGAGTTCCATCTGATGTGAAATTTGCAATACCGCCGCCATTGAATTTGAAGAAAATTGAAAATGGTAAGTTTACGCACACCTCCTCCCCGATAGGCTCGCCGTCTTTCGTCCATGTATAACAGAGAAGGTACTCGCTCAGAGCAGATGCCGTCTGCCATGTCGTAGAAAGCAGGCTCACCAACAGCCCAACCGAAATGGCTGCAACAATAGCTTGTTTCCGTGACTCCAAAACACCGCTGTATGCTATCATGTCAAATTACCGAGCTAATTGTAGTTAATAAATATTAGTGTGGTTTCTCCGCTTTTCCTTCAAATGGAGGGCAGGATGAAGTTCAAACATGAAGATATTACCACAAATTAGCGACTACATTGAGATTCCTATTACAGGTCAGATGCTTTCCTTCGAGAAGTGATTTAGCGATAATGGCATTGAGTCATTAAATTGTTCATTATTCAACGATGTCAATAATCCAGTCCACAACCTCTTGCGATCTGCATTAAGATTGATTTCCCTTGTAACGTTTCGTATTACGCCAATTTCTCCAATTTTATTCTGAATTACTGATGACCTGAGTTTTGTATTACGTAATACGTTAAGCCTAGCTTGCCTCACACTTCTGGTTCGAATCGCATGCTTCTCTATCGGAGAACTCTTGTAACATAAGTAGTGATTATGTCATGTTCAATCTCGACTTACTCCATTACGTTGATGTGGACATAGGTACATGGCAAAAAATGCCATCCAGTTGGCAACAATTATGGACGGAACTAACTAGGGAGAACAATTGCTAATTGTATTCTTTCCCGTGTTGCCTGCACAAGTATCATTTCCATTACCGCCATCTATCATATCATTACCAAAGCCTCCTGTTATGTTATCATTATCATCGTTGCCATCTAATTTATCATCTCCGTTCTCCCCTGTGATCGTATCATTACCCCCTCCACCAGACACCACATCATCACTGTCGCCTCCGTACAATGCATCATTCCCATGGTTACCGGCAATTCGATCTTTTCCGTTTAAACCATAGATAGTATCATTACCACTTCCACCTATAAGACAATCTTCAGCATTACCACCTTTGATTGTATCATCACCAGCCAATCCTAGTATCAGGTTTCTTCCATTTCCTCCAGTTAAGGTATCGTGTCCTGCAGTGCCAACTATGACTTTTGTGAACTGGCTAATGGGTCTGCCGCAGAAATTCGCAATAACAGCGGAGGCCTGTGACAAATTGTTGCTTGTATCAACGTCGGGGTTACCGAGTAAGTCCTGACCTGTAACAGTTGCCTGATTGGTAATAGTCTGACCAGATGATGAGAATGGTACCTCGAATACAAATATCTCCGTGGTAGAACTCCCAGGATCTATCTCGTTAAGGTTTCTGGTCTGAGAGGTACCATCCGGGAACGTGTCGATCAACACAATATTAGTGGCTGGACCGCTTCCGATATTTTCTACCCTCACGGTGTATGTTAGCGTGTCACCTGGCAGTGCGTTACTCTGATCCACCGACTTTATCACCCTAAGATCCATGCTGGCACTTTCCGTCCTATCTTGCACGAGTCTCTGGTACTCTTCGAATGTTATCTCACGGTCATCAAGTAACTGTCCTGCACCAGAACCTGAAGAAGGTATACCTAAATTCAAACTACTCCAATCATCATAGCCAGTCATGGGTTCAGACCTTATGCCATTATCTTCGCAATCATCATGCCTTTCTTGGAAGTTGTCTAAGTTAGCAGCAACAGTAGTCTCGATTATGCCGTCCCCATCCCAATCCAGCGGTCCTTCGCTAGTAGTTTCCCCTGCTCCATTTCGATAGGGTTGATCTTGATCGCCATCTGAATCCCAGACAGTAACAGCATTCGCGTAATAGGTCCCAGCTGCGCCGATGCCAGCCTTCTCATCCAGATTGGTTTCCTGGAGGGACGGTAATGCTGATCTAGAGTAATCTATGCGATCCTCATACATAGTGCCTCCTGCAGGATTTGGAACTCTGAACCGTATCCCTGCCTGAAAATTGTACTGCATAACACTCACATAGTTGGGTTTACAGTTGTCCTCAACATCGCCCCCATGAGCTAGAGAAAGGCTGTGTCCAAGTTCATGAACGAACGTTCCCGCCTGTTGGTTTCGGTCACCATTCAAAGGTGTCCAAAGCCCCAAGGATACCACGAATCCAGCTCCTCCATATCCATAAGAGAATCCGCTGCTGGTGCCATATTGGGCCTCTCGAGCGTGGACCCAAGCATTGTATAGGAAATAAGGTTCCCGTGCATCCGTGAAGTGGTTTTCCTTAATAGTTTTGAACTGTTCGCCACTGGTGGCGGTAGCCTCAGTAATAGCGTCATCCACATCCACCACCAGATTTATTCCGCTCACTTGAGTAGGAAAACCTGCATAAGGACAACCTGGCATAGCTTCAACTGGTGCATTATTGAAGACATCAACAGCATCCTGTATAGCATTATCCATTGGTTCGTGGGTATGTCCCCCAGGGAGACTGCTCATATAGTCAATTTCAACCGCCACTGTCTTACGACAGGGGTCCATTGGAAATCCAAATCCATTAGTGACCTGAACCAAGCTACCATTTTCATTACGTATTCCTAGGATCTCTATCCCATTAGGAATTCCGTCTTCATCAAAATCGCCGAAGTAATTTACAAAAATCTCGAAATGGATCGTGGCGGTGCCCCCTTCATCATATCCAGACAACGGTCCTGAGGAGAATCCTACGTTGTCAGGTACATCCCCTGACCAACTACCAGTACTCAAGTCAAAATAAAGAAGGAGACCGAATTTGCCGGGCGTTGGGTTTATATCGAGAAAATCGTCAGGATTAATAAAGAAATCTGAATCCACTAGCGAAATTCGTATTGGGATCGGATCTGTTCCTAAAGTTACTTCACGGGTAAACTTCCAGTTAGGTTCTTCTTCATTGGGAAAGGTGTACCCGACACAGCTTGCAATGCCGAACGAACAATCTATTGTGTCACTTTGCTGTACACCAAGATCAGCAATGTTGACGTTAGCATAATAGTCACCAGGAGTACCATCAGCGTCCGAGGAAAATGGCTGAATGACCTTCGTTATGATAAATGTTACCTCAACCGTATCTGCGTGAGCAGGTGAAATCATCGTAACGGTATTTGAGATAACGAACCACGCCAGTACTATCGAAAGTATCCTTGGGTGACTCTTGCAGACCAGGTTTATTCTCTTCAGCTTCAAACGTTCCTGCATCAGGTGAAGACATTTTGATGAAGGTTCTATATGAAAGGGAAGCACGCAATCACACTGATTTACACTGATTCGAAAAGCCGGTTATCAGAGGACTGTACTGAGAGATTTAGGTTGTTCCCTTTGTATGAACGACGATTTTGATATTTCTAGCAGATGCAGTCAAGTCCGTTACCAAATTCCACTGACTGTTAAAGAATCTGCAAATAGACTTGCCTAAAAGTTTTGACCATTTCAGGCCGAATGAGTGCTCGAAGGATAGACAAAGGTTGCCAGAATGATCGGTGTAGTGATGGAAATGTGAGTAGTTTCCTGCATAGAGAGAAGTTTTGTAAAATACGTGTTCAACCAGATTTTCGGGGGTGAGGGGAATATCGTTTTGAGCAAGTATGGCAGCGACTATGTGGCCCCCAGAATCCAGCGATTCTTGAAGGGATTCTTCATTCATTTCGTTAATTACGTGCTTCCAGGTCTCCACAGGTATAACTGTGCCACCTGACATTTCAATTGCGCGATAGCAAAACAGCCATCTCATTAACACATTGTTTACCTTCTGGTTTACGCTGATATTTTCCGATTCAGCATCAAAGCGCAATTGCTTCATTATTTCCTCGCGTAACGATAACGTAATGTTGGATTTTATTGCAGACTTTTCATGATTTGAATTAATTCGGGCCAATAATGTGCATGTTCCTTGTATTCGACGGCATATTTAGCAATTTCTGTTAGAATGTGTGATACTGTTGCGGTCCTGCAACGTGAGGTGAAAAAACAACGCGCACTTTTCTAGACCATTTCGAATCAGTGTAAATCAGTGTGATTGCGTGCTTCCCTTTCATATAGAACCTTCATCAAAATGATTTGACATGTTATTAGAAGCGAAATTCTTAGGACTCAATTCGTTCAAATACGCATTGCCTATTTCTGTTTTTGCGATCGCAGCCCTTATCTTTTCTAGTCCACAGAGGATTTTTCAGGAAGCATACGCCACAGGCGGTATCATTGACGACAGTACTTGTGTATCTACGTTCGGAGGTACATGGAATGTAGACACCTGCACAATCCCGAACATTACGGTCGGACCTGGTGAAGTACTTGAAATTCCTGATGGAGTTGAGGTCTTTGTTCCTTCGGGCGTAACCCTCAACATCAACTCCGGTTCTCTACTGGACATCAACTCAGGCGGCACACTCACCGTCGCGGGCACCCTTAACGTCAACGAATCAACATTAGACGTTGACTTTGTCGGTACCCTTAACGTCTCCGGCGGTACCGTCTACGTCAATGACAGCAGCTTCTTCGACGTCTTTGGTGACGTCAACGTCGGCTTAGGTGGCAGTGTCAATGTCAACTCCGGCGGTACCCTCACCGTTTTTATCGGCGGCAAGCTCATCCTCGACGGCGGTACCCTCGAAATCAACAACGGGGGCACCCTCGAAATCAACAACAGCGGCGATCTCATCATCAATGACGGCGGTACCCTCGACATAGTCGGCAGCGGCATCCTCAACATCAACAGCGCCCACCTCCAAATCAACTCAGGCGGTACCCTTAACTTAGTCGGCATCCTCAACGTCAACTCCGGCGGCCTCCTCAACGTCAACTCCGGCGGCGGCCTCATCATCAACCTCGGCGTCCTCATCATCAATAGCGGCGGCGGCCTCCTCAACGTCAACTCCGGCGGCGACCTCATCATCATCAACCTCGGCGCTCTCGTCATCAACGGCGGGGATCTCTTTCTCTCTGGCGGTACCCTCGACATCGAAAGCGGCGGTACCCTCGACATCGAAAGCGGCGGTACCCTCTCCATCCCAATAAACGGCGACCTCGACATCGAAAGCGGCGGTACCCTCATCATCAATGACGGGGGCACCCTCGACATCTTCGACAGCGGCCAACTCTTCATCAACAACGGCGGTACCCTCAACGTGGGAGGCGTCCTCAACGTCAACCCCGCTGGCGGTCTCTTCCTCGTTGGCGACCTCAACATCCTCGACGGCGGTACCCTCAACTTCAACAGCGGCGGTCTACTCAACCAAATCATCGACGGCGGCGAGCTTAACATCAACGAAGGTGGCACAGTCAACATCGACCTAGTTGACCTTGGCAGCTACAGCGCCCTCCAGATCACAGGCGGGGGTACGATCAACATCGACGGCGGTACCCTCAACATGAACTCCGGCGGGCTCATCATCATCAATAGCGGCGGCGGGACCCTCAATGTCAACTCCGGCGGCGACCTTATCCTCAGCGGCGGCGGCATCATCATATTCGGCGGCGACCTTAACATCAACTCCGGCGGCGACCTTAACATCAACTCCGGCAGCGGCATAAACATCGACGCCGGCACCCTCAATGTCAACTCCGGCGGCGACCTTAACATCAACTCCGGCGGCACCCTCAACATCCTTAACGGCGGCACCATCAACATCAACTCCGGCGGCGACCTTAACATCAACTCCGGCGGCACCTTCCACATCATCTGTGCTGATGGAAGTGCTTTTAGTACTGCTAGTGTTCAGGTTGCTCTAAGCCTTCTCGGCTGTGGTAGCATCGATGTAGGGGTGCTTACTGGAACGCTGGTGACTACATTTGCAGCTGCAGACGGTTCCACCGCAGTTGCTACAATCGAAGCAGGCTCCACTCTGACGTTTGATCCCACTAACTTTAGCTTCAGTACTCCAGAAACGAATCAAAGCCCAGTAAGCGTCACAACAGGTGGAATCACTTTTGAGGTCGAGGCAGGCGAAACAATAACACGGCTTCAAGTTACCATAGATATCAAGCCAGGTGACTCCAAGAATACCATCAGCATAAAGAACGACAAGACCGTTAATGTGGCTATTCTCGGTTCATCAAGCTTTGATGTAAATACAATAGTCATCTTCCCACTGTCTACTGATGCACCCAAGTTTGGTGGCGCTAACCTTAGAGCACCGGTCAGAACCAGCTTTGAAGATGTCAATTTCGATGGGTACGTCGACTTGGTTCTAAAGTATAATTCAGGAAAGGCCAATCCGTTTGGATTTAGCCCAGGACTCGGTCAGGGCTGCATAACTGGCAAGTTGATAAATAACACTCCTATCGTAGACTGCGACATTGTCAGAATAGTAAGGTAAGTGCCAATGGTAGTATCGATTCAGTAGACCGGATTAGTCTAAATCGTGCCACTATGGCATTTGGAGTCGCGCCGTATTGTGAAGTGGGAGGTATCTCGCCAACGCTTTACCACCCAACTGTTTTGCCCGAGTGAGTCCTATTGATTATGAGGCCAACATAATCGCTTATTATGCTAGACCTGCAGGAACCGTTTAGCAAAAGTAGTGATTATGTTGAGTTTGCTAATGTCAAGAATGAAAAAAAGAGGAAAGAGGAAAGAAGAAGGAATGGTTAGGGAAAGCCCTAACACCCAATTGCCTGCTTGATCTCGTTTGCGTCACTTATTAGGTCAGATGCTTGTCCTGGAGTCAGTTTCCCAGAGCTCAGCTTTGCATTTACGGTTGCGATAAAGTCATCAAGTTTTCCACATGCAGCCGAGTCATTGTCGGGGTTGCCATCGTTCAGTATTTTCTGGACCTGCTTTAGCGGGGCCAAGAGGCTCTTTTTGACGTTGTTGTTGGTGATGGTGCCTTCTATTTCTTGAATCAAGTCTCCTGTGAGTTCAGCGGGGTCACATGGGAGAATGACGGGCTGAGTGCCGAGAATCGACACCTGGGTAAATGTTGCACCACACCAGATAGTTATTGTGCCGTCGTTCTGGACTCCTGTGTTTGCATGGAATGTGCCATCGGGAAAGACTTCAATAGTTCCATTGTTCAACACTCCGCCGTCGCTATTTGTGAAGGTGTTGTAAACTGCAATAAATTCCTCATTCTGGAGCATTGAACCCGGATAGGTGGACAACCATCCAAAATCTAGTATCAATCCCTCATTGAGCAGGTCGGCACCCTCAAAAAGATTTACGTTAGAATTGTTGTTTAGTGTGGCTGAGAATCGGTTGATTAAAACACCTCCATCTTCGTTGGTGCTTACGTTGATGCTTGCGCCAAGAGCGTTTTCCAGCTCCTCGTGGTTGTCAAGAGTTCCCCCAACTATCTCGATGTTGCCGTTATTACCGACCCATCCATTGTTGACGAGGTTAGCTCCAGGATATAGCCACAAGAACGCTCCTTGTTGAATATGCAAAGTACCTTGAAGATTGAATTCGCTATTAAGCACTACAACATCGCCATCATCTAGGATTATGTCGTCAGTTTCTCCAGGACATACGCCATCTGCCCAGTTGTCACAATTCTCCCAGTCTTGATCAACGGAACCAGCCCACTCGACAGTTGCTGCACTTGCATCTTTTGCAGATCCAACTGTGAGCACAAAAATACCCGCAGCTGCTGCAATCAATAAAGTCTGTACTAACCTTTCGTCTGAATTACGCGACATTAATCCTGAAGCTATCTGTGTCGTATTTAAGAATATGAGATGAAAACGGTGGTTTTCTATAAGACAATTCTAGAAGACTATTTTTTCTTCCTTGGAGCTAGAATAGCTGAATTACGAGATCGGTTTTGAATGATCTAGACTGAGTCCGATCTGGCTTCTACTTCCTAACATAACATAATTAGCCATTATGTTGAAAGAGTAATCGCAACCATCAAGAGGTGGAAGAAATAACCTTTTCAGTCACACGTTTGTGTGGATAATACGGCCAAAGCAATGAGAAGCGACGTTTCCTCTTCTTGATTTTCTATAATACTTTTCCACTCTTACTTTTATAGAACCTTCTCCTGTTGTCGTATGACATGGTAGAGAAACTTTTCGTGAGCAAGTTGCAAAATCCATTATTGACATTCGCAGCAATATTGCTGACATCAGCCGCATTGGTACCCGCCATTGGAGGAAGCATAATGTACGCAGAAGCAACAACAGAGGTCTGCGATTTTGGAGTAGACACAACCGTACCAGGCCTTACGGTGCATTCTGGCGAGAAATGTACGGTCGATGGTTATACTCTTACCAACACCGGAGTATTCGTAATTGAAGCCTCTGGAACGCTCAAGATTTCCGACACCGGCGGATTTGATAACGCTGGAGGTTTCGTCTCTAATTATGG
>Ga0209341_10001372_pt1 | contig 24231 bp, 13 predicted proteins | sample RifCSP13_2_FD_184020 | JGI IMG/M metagenome (GOLD analysis project Ga0209341, IMG submission 184020) | Soil microbial communities from Rifle, Colorado - Rifle CSP2_sed 13_2 (SPAdes) (version 2) | ecosystem: Environmental > Terrestrial > Deep subsurface > Rock core/Sediment | place: Rifle... | reverse complement strand
GCCGTGACATCGCTCGACAGACCATGGCCGTCGCTTGCGATGTCGTCGGCCGGACGAGGTCGGATCACCGCTTGCGCCGATACGTCATGGCGACCACTCCGTTCCCGTAGGTCTTCGTCCGGACGAGTTCCAGATCCTGCCGCATGGTCCCGGGGGCAAAGAGCGGCTTGCCAGCGCCCAGCAGCACCGGATGCACGTAGAGCTGGTACTCGTCGATCAGCCCGGCCCGCGTGGAGCCTGCACGACGCTGGCGCTACCCTGGATGTTGATGTCCTTGCCGGGCTGCGCCTTGAGCCCGCGCACCTCGTCTTCGAGGCCGTCGTGGACGATCCGCGTGTTGTTCCACTCGGCGGTCTTCATCGTGCGGGAGACGACGATTTTGGGGACCGTGTTGAGGGCGTGGATGATGGCGGGGTCCTCCCTTCCTTCTGCCGGATGAACGGCCTCGCCCTCGGCGTACGGCTTCGCGTGGGGCCAATAGCTCGCGAAGATGCCGTACGTGACGCGCCCCAGCACGATCGCCCCGGTTCTCTTGCTCAGGACGTCGCGGATGTCGTTCAGCATCGCCCGGTCGAAGCCCTCGGCGACCCAGCTCATGTCCTCGTTCTTGCCGACCATGTAGCCGTCCTGCGTCACGAACGTCGAGGCGACGACCCTGCGAGTCTTCGGCGCGGACCTCGGCTCTCCGATCTTTCCAGCGTGGTTCGCCATGCCGATCGCTCCCGGTCCCCGCGGCCTACAGCTCCACGAGCCGCGCCAAGTTCTCGAGCGACTGGCTCCAACCCATCGTGGCTCCCTCGAGAAGAATCGCCTTCGGAATTCCCTCCTGCACGATCCTTACTTCCGTCCCACCGGGCACGTCCTTGAACGTGACGGTGACCCTCATCTCGCCCTGCATCTCCGGATTGTCACTTTCGAACTTGTCCGTGTAGCGCAATCTCTCGTTGGGCTTGATTTCGAGGTACTTGCCGCCGAAAAAGTGGGTGTCCGTCTTGTCAAGGGAGGAGAAGCTCATGCGGTGTGAGCCCCCGACCTTGGGCTCGAACTTGTACACGTGCGCGGTGTACCCGTTCGGTGGGATCCACTTTGCAAACGCGTCGGGGTCGAGGAACGCGTTGAACACGCGTTCGCGCGGCGCCTTGAAGACGCGCCTCAGTCGCACGGTCCCTGTCGTCGTCCTGGTCTTTGACTTGGCCGTTGTCATGGTTGTTCCCCCTGGTTCCAGTTTCTCCGCGATGCCGTCCAGCATGTCCTCCCAGAAGATGCGATACTGCACAATCCACGAGAACGCCGCGGAAAGCGGGGCGCCCTTGAGGGCGCATCGGCGCACGCGGCCCGTAGGCGTCTGCTCCAGGAGACCAGCATCTTCCAGCACGCGCAGGTGCTTCGAGATCGCCGGCAGGCTCACGTCGTGGGGCCTCGCCAACTCGCCTACCGTGCAATCGCCTTCGGCGAGCCGCTCGAGGATGGCCCGTCGGATCGGGTGGGCCAACGCCGCAAAGATCGCGTCGAGGTCAAGGGCGACCGTAGCTCGGTTAACCATCTGGTTAAGGAATACGCGTGTCGTATATTTAACTATTTAGTTAAATGAGGAGGCCGGCATGGTGAACGGAACGCCCGGCTAAGCCATCCCTAGAGAGGCGAGGGCGCGGAACGCGAAGTCGGAGCCCGATCACCGACGCGACGCACAACCTGGTCCACGCGGCACCGCAGCGGCGGGTCCGATCAGAATTCCTTGGGGAACCGGCGGGCCACGATGACCATGTAGTTCAGCGGGCCCATCATCCCCATCGCGTCGGGCAGGGAGCCCGCGATCCGGAGCCTGCCGGTTTGGACGAGCTTGTCCACCTCGATCTCGCCCTTGCAGAGCTTCACCCAATCGTCGTAGTGGCCTTCGAAGCGGAAGTCCGCCGGCGTATCGGGCGTCGCGTCCTCCGCGGTCACCGACCCCGCCCTGACGTCGAGGAGGAACGACCGCTTCTTGTCCACCGCGGTGCAGACGATCCGCACGTCCCGGCCTTTCACTCGTGCGCCCCACTCTCGGTCGCTCGAGAGCTGTCGGGCGAGCTCCTCGAAGAACTGCCTCGTGTAGAACTGGATCATCGGAAGCGCCCAGTAGGCCAAGACGGGGCTAGGCAAGAATACTTCGTCCGTAGGTCTACGGAGGGATACATACATGTGCCGCCCCGCTCCCCTTTGATCCCTCGCGATCGGGCGTGGGCGGCCGACCTTCGGCGGCCCGAAAAGGGACGCCGTGACGCCCCACCCGCGGGGCGGATTCGCTGGCCCCGGCTCCCGGGAGGGCGGCTCCTCCGTACTTACGATACGCTTTAGTATCGTAGACCGGTTTCGCTGGGTCGGGGGGCAGGGCAACGAACCGAAGGATTCTGCTTGTGGTATCGCTCGTGGTGTTATTGGGAACGTCATCCGTCCTCGTGGGGTCTCGATCCGGGGCGGCGGCCGTGGGACCCATCGGCCCGGTCGGTCCGAAGACGATCACGGTGGACGGTGATCCAAGCGACTGGACGGGGACCGCGCCGACGGACAACACGGCAGCGTTGAGCAACGGCGAGTTCATCTGGAACGACACCGCGGGGGACGACACGGGGAACGGCGCCTACACCTATCCGACAAGTGGGGATTTCAACCCAGAGCTCTTCGACGTCCGCGAGCTCCGGATCACGGCGGATTCAGGGAGCCTATACGTGCTCGTCAAGGTCGGGAACCTGACGAACGCATGGGGAGGCTCGGACGGCTTTTCGACCGTCGCGGCGGTCCTCCTCATCGACACGACCTTGGACGGTGGTGGTACGCTCACCTCGAGGCCGAACGTGAACATCACCGCCGGCCAGGGCTGGGAGTACTACGTCAAGATTGGAAACACGGGCTGGCAGGCGGAGAACGCGAAGATCTTCGACACGGCGGGACACTGGGCCCCGATTGTGAACAAGGGGAACGCGGCGCTGGACTCGATTGAGGTCTCCATCCCCCTGAGCTTCATCGGCAAGGACGGTTACGACATCGACGGCGCCACGTGGGGATTCATGTTCTTCCTCCAGAGTCACGCGGGCGAGAACGCCGATGGATTCCGGAGCGTCACCGCAGCGGGAGCCGCGTACGACTTCGGCGGCTGCGACAGCGGCGTGTACATGTGTCCCAAGATCGAGGACGTCGGGTTCTCCCTGAGCAAGGCCGCCCAGGAAGCCGAGCTCGGCACCTTCGCGACGGACCATCCCGCGACGATGTCGTCCTCCGCCCAAGTCATCTTCGCATCCTCCATCGGCTTCGTACCCGACACCACCCCGCCGGCGATCCTGAGCCCGACGGCGACGCCGACGTTCAACCAGGCCGACATCTCCTGGGCCACGAACGAGACGGCGAACACCACGGTGTGGTATGACACGAGCGTGGCGCTCACGAACAAGCGGTCCATCGACGAGTTCGTGACGAGCCACTCCGTCACGCTGTCCGGTCTCATCCCGGTGACGACGTACTACTACCAGATCGAGTCGTGGGACATCGCGGGGAACAAGAACACGAGTTCGGTGGACGGCTTCACAACCCTGGCCCTGCCGCCGGCGAACCTCGCCTCCTGGAGCGGCGACACCTTCGTCTGGGAGGACACCCGGGGCGACGACACGGGCGACGGGAACTATGTCTACCCGAACGAGCCCACGATCAAGTGGCAGGGCCGCGGCGACATCTGGTACGTGAACATGACGCAGGAAGCCGGCTGGATCCACTACTCCGTCCGCGTGAACGCGAAGCCGGAGACGATCTGGCATCAGCGCATGGCGTCCTTCGCGATGTTCATCGACCAGGATCACGTCGTCGGGAGCGGGGCCCGGGACACCGGTGTCGTGCAGGAATCGGATCCGGGCTACAGCCACCCGATGAACCTCAGCGTCGCGCAGGACTTCGCATGGGAGTACATGGTGCTCGCGACGTTCCAGAACCTGAGCGAGTTCACGCCAGGCGACTACCGCGGGGAGATGATCATCCGCAACAACGTGTATGACTCGGTCTCCCGCACGTACGGGCTCGTGTACATGAGCACGAACCTGGGAGCCTCGCTATATCCAACCGCCGGCAAGGTGCAGGCGAACAACGGGACCCAGCTGGACTTCTGGCTGAACCGCTCTGTGATCGGCACGTCGGACAACTGGACCTACGTCGCAACGGGAGCCCTGTACGACGACGCGGGCAGCGGATGGCCCTCGGGCGGCATCCGGCAGATCCGCCCGGCCGCGGCGACATGGGAGGGAGGCGGGTCGAACGGGGCCATGAACCCGAACGTGTACGACCTGGCTTTCTACCCGACGACCTCGAGCCAGGAGACGGACCTCTCGGAGTACGTGTCCACGGGGTTCACGGGGGTCAGCCACGCCATTCAGGTCAATCTCACCGCGAAGTGGTACTCCCTGCTCTCCGTGACGAACGTGCTCGCCATCAGCTCCTCCGTTTCCGTGAGTGAGGTGCGAGCGGGCGAGTCCGCAGGCCTGGTCTCCTTCGTGACGAACCGGAACGTGCCGATCAACGGTGCGACGGTCACCCTGACGCCGAGTCCTGTGTCCGCGGTGGATGTCGTCGGTTCGCCCACGACGACGAACGCCTTCGGGGCGGCGCTGTTCACCATCCGCGGAAGGACCGTCGCGGTGGACACGACGGTCGCCCTCACCGTGGCGGCGACCATGGGCTCGAACACTATCACGAACGTCGTGAACCTCCTCGTGAGGGCGCCGCCGCCTCCCGTGATCACGCACAACTACGCGGTGTTCCTCGCCATGACCGACGGAGTGCTCGCGACGGGCGGGTCGAGCTCGGTGACCGCGACCTTCACGGACAAGGGGGCCGCCATCGTGGGAGCTTCCGTCTCCCTTGTTGCGAGCCCATCGACCGCGGTCGACGTCACCGGATCGCCCGCGACCACGAACGCGCAAGGCCAGGCGAGCTTCACCGTTCGCGGGCGATACACGGAGACCGACATCACGGTGTCGCTGACTGCGACCGCGACGAACGGCACCGTGACGACGGCGTCCTCGTCGCTCGTCGTGAAGGGCTTCGTCCACGTCTACTCCCTGTCCGAATCCGCGACCGTAACCGTCGTGGCCGCGAACGCATCGACGAACCTGACTTTCACATTCAGGGATGCGGGGGTGGCCCGCGCCGGGGTCCAGGTCACGATCGTGCCGTCTCCGGCCACGGCCTTCGACGTCGTCGGAAGCGTGTCCAAGGCGACGGGCGCGAACGGCCAAGCAACCTTCGAGCTGAGGGCGAAGCCGCTCGCGAGCGACACGGCGGTGGTCGTGACCGCGACCGCGACGAACGGCACCACGGCCGTGGCGACCGCTACGGTGAGCGTCGTGGCCCAGGGCTTGCCGCCGGCGACTCCAACGCCCCCCGTTACGCCGCAGGGCGTGGCCATCGAGGTGTTCGCGGGAGTGGCCGTGGTCCTCGCGGTTGTGGCGTTGGCTTTCGCCTACATGTGGATGAGGGCCCGACGCGTGAAACCTCCGGAGGGGGGGTCGGGCGAGGCGTAGCCCCCGGCCCTTTTCCCCTTTTCTTTCGCCGCCGGGAGGGAGACGGATGCGAGCAGCCCTGGAACCGTCCCGCACGAAGAGGACCGAACGGAGAGCGGTGAGTCTCGCCTTCGTCGTCCTGTTGACCGCGTCGCTGTTCGTCGGGATCCCAGGTTCCGCCCAGGCTCATCCGGGAGCCGCGCCGGCGCCGGCCCAGTTGAACCCGCTGAACCTCGCCCTCCTCTGGCACATGCACCAGCCGCTCTACAAGAACGTGGTGACCGGCCTCTACGAGATGCCGTGGGCCCGAGATCATGCCGCCACGGAGTACCTGGACCACCCCGAGATCCTCATGGAGTTCCCCTCCGTGAACGCCACGTTCAACCTCGTGCCCTCCCTCATCTACCAGATCGAGGACTATGCAACGAACAACGCGACGGACAACCACATCCAGCTCGCGCGGATCGACCTGACGACCGCGACTCCTGCGCAAAGGCAGCTCATGGCCCAGGAGTTCATCCGCCTCGCGCCCTGGTACTACACCCGGAACACGACAGACGGACGCATCGTGAACCCCTGGTACGACACGTACGCGGCGTTCCCGCGGCTGAATGTGCTCGTTGGGAAAGTGAGCGCGAACCCCCTGAGCCTGAACGACACGGAGCTTCAGGACCTCGAAACGATCTACTTCCTGCGCCAGATCAGCGTCCCGTACGCGGAGGGCCGGTACAACCTCTCGGACTACAATCAGACGGTCCTCGACCTCTTCGCCAAGGGGACAGGGTACACCCAGGCGGACACGGAGACCGCGCTCGCGATCCAACGCGTGATCATGTCGAAGATCATCGGCATCTACAAGGACGCCCAGGATCGCGGGCAGGCGGAGATCATCACGACTCCCTATTATCACCCAATCACCCCGCTCCTGATGAACGCCACGGTGTTCTCGGACGACGCGCTGCACAACGTCTCCAAGGGGATCTGGTCGAACGACACGCAGTATCAGTACGAGAACGCGTCCGCCTTCTACGCGGCGCGCTTCGGCCACGCCCCTGCGGGAGTGTGGCACAGCGAGCAGTCCGTCTCGCCTGACGTCATTCCGTACGCGAGGGACGCGGGGTTCAACTGGACCTCCTCCGACGAAGACGTCCTCTGGCACAGCCAGGTTGGCGGCCAGCCCGTGGGCAAGAGCCTCCTGAACCGGACCGTGGCCTATGACGTCACCGTGGCGGGCCGGACCATGGACATCGTGTTCCGGGACACGGAGATCTCGAACCAAGTCTCCTTCACCTACGGCGGTCTCCCGACGAACCAGTCCGTCGCCGACTTCATGCAGAGGCTCCAGAGCATGCATGACAACCTCACGGACGCAGAACGGGCGAACCGTCTCGTCACCCTCGCGGCCGACGGCGAGAACTGGATGTTCCAGGCGGGCTACCCGAACGACGGCCGCGACTTCCTGACCCAGCTGTACGAGAACTTGACCGCGGCCCAGACCGACGGGTGGCTCCAGACCTGGAAGATCGGGGACTTCCTGTCCCAGCCCGGACGCGTGAAGGTCGCCCTGAGCACGCTTCATGCGGGGAGCTGGATTGACGCGAACTTCCGGACCTGGAGCGGCGAGGAGGAGGAACAGGTGGGCTGGGCTCGCCTTGCCGCCGCCCGGCGGGCGGTAATCAACTACACGGAGCGCACGGAAGGCCGGAGCTTCGTTGACCCGTCGAGCGGCGCCACGGTCAAACGGGCATGGGAGGCCATCTTTGCCGCGGAGGGGAGCGACTGGTTCTGGTGGTACGGGGACGATCAGAGCTCCGGGGACGATGGCAAGTTCGACCTCATGTTCAAGGCCCACCTGATCACCGCCTACACGGCGATCGGCGCGCTGCCCCCCGTGGACATCCTCGCGGTCTGGGGATCGAACGGGACGCCGACCCAGCCCGGCTCGGTCACGGAAAGTTCGCCGCCGCCCACGATCGACGGCGCGGGCGCGGCGGGGGAGTGGACGAACGCGACAGGCTGGACGAAGACGGCGTCGGGCAACCTCCTGAACCTGAAGGGGCTCTACGCCTTCGCCGACGCTTCCTCCATGTATCTGCGAATCGATCTCAACGGGAACGCGGCTGCGCTTCGCGGTACGACAGGGCGCGACGTGGACGTGTACTTCTCGTATCCCGTCCGGCTCGCAGAACGGGACCTCGAGGTCAACCTGAACCACTATGGTGTCAACTTCGCGACGAAGAACGGCGGATTCACGTTCGACTGGGCGACCCGATACCGGCTGCACCTCGTCTTCGCGCAGTCCCTCTCCACCGGCGTCACGCCATGGTCGCTCTTCACCGCACAGGAAGGGCCGACGTATCTGGGGATGGGCGGCTGGGTCTACGTGAGCGGGAGGGACGACGGGGCGACCGTCGGGTCCGTGATCGAGGCGCTCGTCCCGCTGTCCGCCCTCGGGCTCGGGCCCGGGGACCTGGTCCGCCTCGTCGTGGTCACCTCGAACGGGACGGCGGACGTGGACATGCTGCCTTCCGCAGGACCGGGAGAGGTTCGCGTCCTCATTCCGAGCCCGGGCCCTCCCATCGCGGTCTTCGAGGACCCGGTGGGGGATGACATTGGGGATGGCGACTACGCGTATCCGCAGTCCAACGACTACCACTGCAACGACGGAAGCCACTGCGAGGACAAGCTCTACGACATGACGGGTATGAACATCTCCGACGCGCCGACCTCGGCGACGTTCCGCATCACGTTCCTGGACCTCGGGCTGAACCAGTGGGCCGGTCCCAACGGCTTCTCCTACCAGATCGTGAACATCTACATCGACACGGACCGCGTGCCCGGCTCCGGGTATGTGGCCATGCTCACGGGGCCCCATGCGGAAGTGACCCCTGGGTTCGCGTGGGAGACCGCGATCCAAGCCGCGGGCTGGAGCGACCAGCGAACCTACGTGACTCGGGACCCTGCGGTATCCCAGCGGCTTCAGTCCGGCCTGCTCGTGAGACGGCTGCCCGGCACGAATAGCATCGATGTCACCGTGCCGAAGGCGCTGCTTCCGGCCGGCGACCCGAAGAACTGGGGTTATGTCGTCGTGTCGGGTTCCCAGGATGGGTTCGGGTTCGACTACTGGCGGGCCGTCAACGCGTTCGCAGGAATATGGGTCTGCGGCGGTGCGGGGCAGCCAAGTCGGGCCATCGGCACGCCTTACGCCTCCCGTATCTTCGATACGATCAACACGAGCACCGTAGACCAGACCGCGGCCCTTGCGAGCTACACGAACGGCGCCCTCGCTCAAGTGCCGGGGGTGACGGTCGAGCTCAAGGCGCCCGGAATCCCGACCGTCCGCGTTTCGCCTGCGGCGCCCTGGCACAAGGATCAGGTCGTCGCCCTCAACTGGAACGCGACGCCGAACCCGGAGACGAACCGGCCAATCCAGGGCTACGACGTGAGCGTGTTCTACAGCGCCTCAGACCAGGTGATCCCGCCGATCGTGGGGACCAGCTCGAATAGCACGACGTTCACCGTGACGAAGGAGCTGAACATCACCATCCGTGCGACGGCGTACGACGGCCTCGCGAGCTCCGCGCCCTTCGTCCAGATCTACGAGGTGACGAGATCGCCTCTGCCCCCGCCCGTGAATCACGCCCCGCTCATCACGAACGGGACGGTCGAGCCGGGCAGCGGGGACGAGAGGACCATGTTCCTGTTCTCGGTCCGCTACGTCGACGCGGACGGCAACGCGCCGAACGTGTCCCTGGTGATGGACGGAGTGCCCACGGTCATGGCCTACGTGGGCGGGCTCAACAGCACGGGCGCGGTCTTCCGACTGACGATGAGCCTTGTCGTGGGAACCCACACCTACAAGTTCGTCGCGGACGACCGACAGGGGGCCGCGAACTCGACCGTCGAGACCCAGGTCCTCACTCTCACCGTGACCTCCAGCGGAGGCGTTCCGCTCGTGCTCGTCGCGGGAGTCGGCGCGGGCGCGGCGGCGATCATGGCGGCCGTAGCCTTCCTCATGTGGCGGGGCCGGCGCCCACCGAAGGCAACGCCCGCCGAGGAATTGTCCGAATCGTCCCCTGTGGATCAGGGATTCGAAGGGAAGGAAGGTGGGTAGATGGAACCTAAGAAGCTGTACGTCCTCGTCGCGGCGATCGTGGTCGTCATCGCAGCCCTCTCCGTGTCCGCATACTTTCTCCTGTCCGCGCCCCCCGCCCAGCCGCCCTCCCACGTCTACGTCGTCGAGGGTGACTCGGACTGGTTCGATTTGCCCGCGGGGGTGACGACCACGATCTCAGCCCACGTGACCGACAGCGGGGCGCCTCTCTTTGGCGCCCGGGTGAACGCGACCGTGAGCCCCGACTCGGAGGGTAGCCTCTCTGCCGCAAGCGCGATCACGGACACCGCCGGGAGCGCCCGGTTCACCTACACCGCCTACAACCGGACCACGAACACGACCCTGACGTTCACGTTCACGGCAAGCCTCGGCGGCTCCCCAAGGCAGGGCACCGCGGTGATCCGCCAGCTCGCGTTCGGCTGGCAGCCCACCGCAGCCCGCGCCAAGGGCGTCGTCATGCGCGACACGGACCGCCTGGCGATCGCGAACGCGACGATCCAGGTGAACCTGAAGAACATGACGGGGCTCGCCGCGGACACCCAGCAGTTCTATTCCAACAGCTCCGACGTGCAGGGGCGGTATCTCGTGAAGGACATCCCTCCGCGAGAGTCGCTCTTGCAGATCTACAAGTCAGGGTTCAAGTCCCAGCACCAGAACATCACCCTCGTCGCCGGGCACAACACGCGCGTGGACATCCTCATGGAACAGCTGACCGGCAAGGTCCTCACGATCTGGCACACCTACTCGGGCAAGGAAGAGGACGAGTTCAACAAGATGGTCGGCCGGTACCGCGCGAACCGGACCGACCTCAACGTCCAGGTGGAGTTCCAGCCTTTCGCGGGCGCACCGGAGAAGTTCATCGTCGCGGCGACCGCGGGGAACGCGCCGGACGTCATGCGCTTCCAGAACGACCGCCTCGGCGAGGTTGCGAGCCTCGGGTATCTGGAGCCCCTGGACTCCCGGCTCGATCCGGCGACGATCCAGCGCTTCACCTCGGCCACCCTCGCCGCGATGCGGATCGAGGGGAGCGTCTACGCGCTGCCCGCGACCCAGGACCTGCTGGCTGTCATCTACAACAAGGCGTTGTTCGACGCGAAGGGCGAAGCGTATCCCTCCGACACCTGGACCACGGACGACCTCATCCGGATCGCGACGAACCTCACGACGGGCACGCAGTACGGCTTCGTCACGCCGCAGACGATCGGCTTCTACTGGTTCCCCTGGCTGACCGGATACGGCGGCAGGATCTTCACGGTGCCGGATACGTCGCCCATCGCCGGCGACGCAGATGTCGGATTGAACACGCCGGACGCCGCCAAGTCGGTCCTCTTCATGCAATCCCTGGACAAGGTCCATCAGCTCATGTTCTCCAATCCCGGAGAGGACCCCATGCTCACGGACTTCCTCCAGGGGAAGGCCGCAATGATCACGACGGGGCCGTGGAACATCCCCGCGATCGAGCGGGCCCAAGTGAACTACGGCATCGCCCTCTACCCCACGGTCACTGCGACGGGCCAGCACGCCCGGCCCGTCCTTGGCGTGAAGGGCTTCGGCATCTGGAAGCTGAGCTCCGTGAAGGACGACGCGTTCGACTTCCTGAAGTTCATCACGAGTCCAGGTGAGCAGAAGAAGTTCGCACTCGGCGTCGGCGGCGTGCCAGGGACGAACGATATACCCACCGCGCAGGCCGCGTTCACGGACCCGGAGATCCAGGCGAACCCGGTGATCGCGCGATTCCTCCTCCAGGCGACCTACTCGTCGGAGTTCCCTTCGCGGCCCGAGATGGCGAGCGTGTGGGGTCCCGTGGCGGACGCGCTCACCTATGTCTACGATGACACAGTGCACTCCGCCGATCCGAACGACCCTGCCTCGGTGCAGGCCGCCCGAGACCAGCTGACCACTGCGGAGCAGCAGATCTACGGCTGAGGCGATGGCCCGAACCCCCTGGACGCCGCAGCATCACGTCGCGGCGGCCGTGGTCCTTTCGTGCCTGCTCGTCGTCCTGCTCCTTCCCCCGGTCTTCGCCCAGCCGCAACCGCCGGCCGGGTTGGAGGTCACGGGAGTCGGCGAGTACTCCGTGAACGTGACCTTCCGCCCGAGCCCCTCCGCGAACGTCCTGTCGTACCGAATCTACGTGAGCCAAGTCAATGCCACCACGGTGCAAGGCCTCGCGGCGCCTCAAGGGTTCGATCAGCCCCTCTACGACATCGTACAGACCACGGCGCCCGCGAACGTCTCGACCCTCGAGCCCGCCCTCTCCGATCCGCGGTTCTGGTTCCAGAACGCCACCCAGACGGAGTGGACGCTCGGATACGCGTCCGGGTTCGTCAAGTTCGTTCCCTCGAACTTCACGGCTCTCGCTTACCGCCTCACCGGGCTCCGGGCGAACGTGACCGTGTGGATCGCGGTGACCGCGGTGGACGGCGGAGGGGAGAACACCACCGTCACCCCGGTGCCCGCGGTGCCCCTTGCCCAGCCGATCCCCGAGAAGCCCCACAACGAGGGGATCTACTTGTCCTGGGGACTCATCATCGCCTCCGTCCTCGTCGCCGTCGCCCTCGTCGCACGCCACGAGGGGCGGAAGAACCGAGCCGCGTACCTCTACATCCTGCCGCCGCTCGTAGGGCTCGTCGCTCTGACCTTCTACCCCGTGATCTTCGGATTCTTCATCAGCTTCACGGACCGCATCGGCGAACAGAACCCGACCTTCAACCTCACGGGCCTGACGAACTACCTCCGGGTGTTCGACCAGCCGGATCTCGTGATGGTCGCGACGACGACGCTCGTCTGGACCCTGGTGAACGTGTTCTTCCACGTGTCCATCGGCCTGTTCCTCGCGGTCCTCCTGAACCGCAAGCTCCGCGGACGCGTGGTCTACCGCGCCCTCCTCCTCCTCCCTTGGGCCGTCCCATCGTACATCACGACCCTCGCCTGGCGGGGGATGTTCGACGCCCACCAGGGCCTCATCAACAGCCTCATCGGCCCGTTCGGCTGGGGGATCATGGGATGCAGCGGCCCGTGCCAGTGGCTCACGGCGACGAACTCCCCGCTGCCCCTCTTCGCGGTCATCGTGACGAACGTCTGGCTCGGCTTCCCGTTCATGATGATGGTCTTCTCCGGGGCCCTCCAGGGCATCCCTCCGGAGCTGTACGAGGCCGCGGATGTCGACGGACTCACGCCGTGGCAGAAGTTCCGCCACATCACCCTGCCGCTCCTCAAGCCGTCCCTCGTGCCCGCCTCCCTCCTGGGGTTCATCTGGACCTTCAACATGTTCAACGTGATCTACCTGATGACCGCGGGCCGTCCGCCCGTGCCGGGGATGAGGGCGGGGGCCACGGACATCCTCATCACCTACGTGTACCGCGTCGGCTTCCAGCCGCCCTTCGAGCAGGGCTTCGCGGCGGCGTACAGCGTGGTCATCTTCTTCATGCTCCTTGGGTTCGGCCTCTTTTACACGAAGTACACAGGCGCCCTCGAGGCCTTCGCGGGCGGCACCTCGACTCGCAGGAGGGCAGTCGCCGCGACCCAGGGATTCCTGCACCGGCGAATCACCATCCTGGGAAGGACCTGGGACCGCCGGGTCTCCTCTCCCGTCCGAGCGGCGATGAGCCCGGATCAGCCCGAGCACGTCCGCGTGCACAGCGGCCTAATCGGGGCAATCGGCATCTTGGGAGTCCTCGAGATGGTGTATGGCGTGCTCGCATACCGGTCGATGGCCTTCTGGTACATTGTGGACATTGTCCACGCGAGCTGGTTCTTCGTCGCTGGCTTCGGCCTGCTCCTGGGCGCGGTTGGACTCGCGGTTCGACAGCGAGCCGGACGGAGGATCGCCACCTGGGCCCTCCTCTTGGAGTCGATCGGAGCATTTTTCGCCTTCCTCTCGGCACCGTTGAGCCTCCCGACCTTGCGGCTGCCTCTTGCACTGCTCCTGCTCGGCCTCCTGGCCCGGCCCGTCGTCGAGTACACCGGGGGCACCGATCCGTGGACGCGGCTCCTGGATCGGGTCGCCGCAGGCCGCGCTGGGTCAAGCGCGATCCTCGACCGATCGCGGAACCGGAGGCGATGGCTCAACGTCCCCATCCATATCTTCCTGGTGTTCTTCTGCATCGTGACGATCCTCCCGATCCTCGTCGTCGCGGGCACGGCCTTCGGGCAGTTCCCGGCGATGTCCCTCGCGAACACCCCCATCCTCCGGGAGATCCTCCTCCCGGGCCAGGCCCTCCCGGGCTGGACCCTGGAGAACTTCCGGCGCATCCTGTTCGACAGCGAGTTCTCCCAGTGGCTGTGGAACAGCGTCCTCGTCTCCGCGGGGACGACAGCGGTGGGCCTCGTCCTGTGCACGACCGGCGCCTACGGATTCTCGCGATTCCAGTTCCGCGGGAAGCGGTGGAGCATGCTCTCCTTCATCGTGGTCCAGATGTTCCCCGGTGCGATCATCCTCATCCCGTACTACGTGCTGATGTACCAGCTCGGGCTCATCGACCAGCTCCTTGGGCTCGTGATCATGTACAGCGTGACCGCCCTCCCCTTCATCCTATGGTTCCTCAAGGGTTTCTTCGACACGATCCCGGTGGACCTGGAGGAGGCCGCGATGGTCGACGGGACGACGCGGGTGGGGGCTCTCTGGCGAATCATCGTTCCCCTTGCGAAGCCCGCGATCGCCGTGGCCGCCCTGTTCTCCTTCCTGTCCGCGTGGAACGAATGGCTCCTCGCATTCACGTTCATGACGAGTTCCGCGAACTACACGCTTCCCGTCGGGGTGTCGTCGTTCATCAACCCGCCCCAGGTCGATTGGAACTCCTTCGCGGCGATCTCGATCCTCATCTCCGTCCCGGTCGCCGCGCTCTTCATCATCTTCCAGAAGTACCTCGTGTCCGGACTGACCAAGGGAGCCGTGAAGGGGTGAGGAACTGGCAGAGGTCGAGTTGGAGCATGTGAAGAAGGCCTACGGCGACTTCGTCGCGGTCCTGGATTTCACCCTGAGGGTGAGGGACGGCGAGTTCGTCGTCCTCGTGGGACCGAGCGGCTGTGGGAAGACGACGACCCTGCGCATGGTCGCCGGGCTCGAGGACGCGACGGACGGCGAGATCCGCATCGACGGACGTGTGGTGAACGACGTGCCGCCGAAGGACCGTGACATCGCGATGGTGTTCCAGAGCTATGCGCTGTATCCCCACATGAGCGTCTTCGACAACATGGCGTTCTCCCTCAAGCTCCGGCGCTTCCCCGCGACGGGCGAGGACGGCGGGACCGTGATGCGGAGGATGGGGCGGGAGGAGATCGATAAGCGGGTCCGCAACGCCGCAAAGCTCCTCGGGATTGAGGACCAGCTCTCGAAGAAGCCTGCCCAGCTCAGCGGCGGCCAGAGACAGCGCGTTGCCCTGGGCCGTGCGATCGTCCGGAATCCCAAGGTCTTCCTGTTCGACGAGCCCCTGAGCAATCTCGACGCCAAGCTGCGCGTGGCGATGCGGGCGGAACTCGCCAAGCTGCACCAGGTGCTCAAGAGCACGATGATCTACGTGACCCACGACCAGGCGGAGGCGATGACCCTTGGCGACCGCGTCGTTGTCATGGACAAGGGGATCATCCAGCAGGTGGACGAGCCCCAGGCGTTGTACGACCACCCGAGGAACCAGTTCGTCGCGGGCTTCATCGGCAGCCCTGCGATGAACTTCCTCGACGCCCACGTTGCCGTGCGCGGATCGGGCGTGTACATGGACCTGGGAGCGGTCCGTCTACGGATCCCAGACGATCTGGCCTCTAAGGTCCGGCCGCTCGACGGCGCGTCCGTGGTCTTCGGGATCCGGCCCGAGGATCTGTACGACCGGCTGTTCGCACAGGCCATGCGCCCGGAGTCGGCGTTCCCCGCGAAAGTCGATGTGAAGGAGCCCATGGGCTCCGACCTCTTCCTCTACCTCCGGACCGGGGACCTGACCGTCCACGCGCGCATGAACCCGGCCACGAAGGTCGAGGTGGACGGGACCCTCGATGTGTACGTGGACATGGGGAAGATGCATCTCTTCGACCGGGAATCGGGCGAAGCGATCGTCTAAGGACCGGGGCCTAGATCGATGAGACGCACGACAGGATGTTGGCTGCCGACAGGAGTTCCAGGGAACCGCGACGGCGCGGCCGACCCGGGCGTGCGTCAGAGCAGGGACCGGTACAGCTTGAGGGTCCTCTCCGCGATCCGGTCCCACGTGAAGTGCTGGAGCACCCGCAGGCGGCCCTTCTTCCCCATGCGGGCCGCGAGGGCGCGATCCTCGACGAGTCGCGTGATCGCCCGCCCGAGCTTCGCCGGGTCTCCAGGGGGGACGAGGAGGCCCGTCTCCCGGTCGACGACGACCTCCTTGATCCCGCCGACCCGGGTGGCGACCACCGGCGTCTCGCAGGCCATCGCCTCCAAGTTAATGATCCCGAAGGGCTCGTAGATTGAAGGACATGCGAAGACCGCGGCCTCGTTGTACAAGCCGACGAGGTCGGGATCCTGGAGCATCTCCGGGATCCAAACTGTGTGCCCGACGCCGGACAGGGCGCGGCGGAGCTCGTCCTCGATCCCTGGGGTGTCGGGCTTCCCGGTCACGAGGACGAGCGTCGTGTCCTCCGGAACGTAGTCCATCGCGTCCAGCAGGTCGAAGACGCCCTTCTGCCGGGAGAGTCGGCCGACGTAGAGGACGAAGGGCGTCCGAATCCCGAAGTTCGATACGGCCCGGCCCCCGTCTCGCGGGTGGTACTTCTGCGGATCCACGCCGTTGTGGATGACCGTCACGCGGGAAGGCGGGATGTCGTAGCATTTGAGGATGTCCCGCTTCATTTCCTGGGAGACGGCCACGACCGCGTCGCACGCCTCGAGGCCTTCCCGCTCCATCCACGAACTGACCTCGTAGCCCGCCCCGAGCTGCTCCCGCTTCCACGGCCGGAGCGGCTCGAGGGAGTGGACCGTGGCTACGAGCCTGCACCCAGTCATCCGTTTCGCGAGGGTGCCGGCGAAGTTCGTGTACCAGGTGTGGGTGTGGACCACGTCGACATCGAGCGGGTCCGCGACCATGTTCACATTGAAGGAGAGGACCTCCAGCGCCTTCGCGACCCGGGGGTCCGGCGAGGCGAGGCCGCGGAGGGTCGGGCGGTATCGCCGCACGCGAATGCCCGGGATCTCGGGAGCCGGCCCCTCCTCGACCGTCCGGACCTCCACGTCGATGAGCTTCGCGAGGGAACTCGTGATGTACTTCGCGTGGACGCCGGCACCGCCGTAGATGTTCGGCGGGTACTCCCACGTGAAGACCGCGGCCTTCATGCGCCCGTGGTAGCCGTGTGAGCGGCGATGAAGGTTCCGGTAGCCAGGCCCGGCCAGGACAGCCACATCACCCGACACGGTGCTCACACCAGGCCTTCTGCTCCCAGTCCCCGTGGGCCTCCCCCACGATGTGGCCCGTGTCTGCGACAATCTCCTCCCGTCGACCTCGGAACTCGGGGAGCTTCTCCGAGAGACGCCCGCCGACGGCGAAGAGGGTGGCTCGGCGGACGACGTCGTAGCCCGAGCGATCAGGGACCTCCGACTGGAGGGAATGGTACCAGGCGGGCTCGAGGCTCTCCCAGCCCTCGGCTCCGCGCAGGGTCGCGAAATCCGCGCGTGCGTACGCATCGGAGAACTCGAGCAGGGTCGCCCTGAGGAGTCGAAGGACCCGGTCGGTCCGTTCGGCGTCGCCCGCACGCGAGCACGCCTCGGAGATGTCCACGAGGGACTGGGCGAGCAGCGCGACGTTTTGGAAGGTGACTCGGGTGTCCGGGTTGTCCCAGAACCTCGGGTCCGACCGCAGGCCCATGAGCATGAGGATGTACCCGCGGGTGAAGAGGCCCGCGATGTCGAGGTCCACCTTCCCGCGGAGGATCGTCTCCGCAGCCCTCCCGAAGTCGACGTCCGCGGACGACAGCCCGCATGCGCGGTAGTGGCCGCGGAAGAGGTGCCTCGCATACGCGAGGGAGAGGCGGCGGAGGGTCTCCTTGGGCCGCAGGACACCGAGGTTGCGCAGGACGTTGGCTGAGGTGCGGCGCACGGCTGTCTCGACCCGCTCCGTGGCCAGGGTGAAGGCGTGCTTCCACAGCTGGGACACCTTGACGTCGCGGTGGAATCGGGAGACGATGACCCCGTCGGCGCGGCGCAGGCCCGTCCATCGCGTGTCGGAGGTGTGGCCCCGGTGCATCGTGTCCTCGTAGTCGGACCAGCTGGAGAAGTCCACGAGCCCGACCGGAGGCGAATCCTTGGGCGGCCGTGGGGCGCCGACCTCGGTGCCCTGCCCCCGCAGGCCTGCGACGATGGCCTCAAACCGCTCTGCCTGGGTCGGGTTCGCCAGGAGCGACTCCAAGTCGCTCGCGACGAGGAGGGCCTCCGCCGCTCGGGAGCCGACCGCGGCGCAGAATGTGGACGCGTCGGAGGCCCCGAAGGCGAAGTCCCCGCTCAGGCTGGGGTCCCTCCCGACTGCGGACATGCGAGAGCCCGGCTCGAACCGGCCCCACGCTTGCCGCGGCGTGGTCGCCCCCGCGAACTGCCGCACATCCAGAAGCAGGTGGACGCCGTCCACGAGGTCTGGGAGGCAATCGTGCTCGACCGCCGCCCGCCGCGCGGCGACACCGTAGCTGTCCAGGACGTCCCGGGAGTAGGCGGCCTCGGGCAGCCATACGCCGACGGATCCCTCGGGGATCGTGCGGAGGAGCGACGCGTGGAAGTCGATCATCATCTCGAACAGGACCTCCCGTTCGAACGCGTGGTGATGCGGGAGGATCGGGTGGAAGGGCGGGGTCATCGCAAGGGCCGCGGTCCCGCGCTCGTAGGAGGCGAGGATCCGCCGGTGGGCCTCCGGGTCGCGCTCGAGGAGCCACTCCAGGGTCTGCGGCTCGATGTCCACGGAGGCGGCTCCGGCGGACCGCTCGAGCACGGACTGGAGCCGGCCGTACGTCCGGAGGACCGCGTCCGTCCAGTTGTCCCCGGAGATCCTCTCCGACCCGACCCGGTGGGATACGGGAGACCTGCGTCCATCGAACGTCTGCGGCTTGAGCGGGTCCGTCTCCCGCCACCGGACAATGTCGCCCGGCTGGTATCCATGGAAGTGGAAGGAGACCGTGGTCACCGTCGCGGGGCCTCCTCGGTCCACCACCGCAGATCGACGTCTGGGAACAGTGAGTCCCGGGACTCCACCTCCGCGAGCCAGGTCGCGTCCGCGGCCGACAGCGACCCGTGTGTGGCCGGCGCGACCATCGCAAGGAGGCGGTGAAACGTCTCGAAGTGGAGGCGGGCGCGGGCCTCTGCGTAGTCGCGGGCCGACACGGTCGTGACCAGGAACGGCCAGTCCGACGACTCTAGGAGGAAGAGCTCGCGCGCGATCTGGTGCAGGAGCCGGAGGACCACCTCCTTGGGTCTCCGCGGGGCCGAGCGGACTGCGTCCAGGAACGCGTCCTCCGCGCGGTACACGAGCTCCCAAACCCATCGGGTGTCGTCGTTCAGCCAGACCCAGTGGTGACCTCCCTGTCCCCAGGAGCCCTCGGGGAGGGCGATCGTGAATCGGGGCGGATGGAGGGACAGGGCCTCGGAGGGCGTCGCCGCACGCACATCGGGCGACAACCGCCGCAGCACCGCCTCGAGCCACCGCGGCCCCTCAAACCACCAGTGGCCGAACAGCTCCATGTCGAACGGAGCGACGACCACGCCAGCACGGCCTTTCGTCCGCCGGTGCTCGCGCAGGGTGTCCCGCAGGAGGCCCGCGAAGTGCTCCGCGTGGGCTGCGACCCGGGCCTCCGCATCCTTGGGATCATAGCGAATCTTCGCGTCGAGGGGCAGGCGCCGGTCCGTGATCCGCCAATACCGAAGGCCGCCATTCCCCTTCTTGCGGTGGAACTCCAGGTATGCGCCGTCCCCGGGATATCCGTAGTCCGCGCTCCACACCTGGACGCTCGCCCGCGGATCCCGCGCGAAGACCGCAAGCCCCTCTTGCCGGCCCGTCGGGGCGAGGGTGTGCACCTCGTTCGGGGAGAGGCCGCTCACAGGTCGCGTCGCGTCGAGGCGCCGTTCCTCGACCCGGTCCTCGTAGGTCCCAAGGGGGGCACCGCCCGCCACGAGATGCGTGTCCACGAAGAAGTAGCGAAGGCCCTCGCGGGCCAGGGGCACCTCGAGGCCAGGCCTCGCCCAGGAGCGCGGCGGGCCCACGGGGCGGGCCCACACATATCCCGGGCGGTACGCACACTCCGGCAACCAGAATCCGCGGGGAGCACGACCGAAGTGTCGGCGGTAGGATGCGACGCCGGCGCGGATCTGGGCGGCGACGGACTCGTCGCTTCCTAGGAGGGGCAGGTAGCCGTGCGTCGCGGCGGACGTGATGATCTCGATCTGCCCCGCGTCCTGCATGCGCCGGAACGCCGCCGGGAGATCCTCGCGGTAACGTGTCTGGAAATCATCCGCGACTCCCCGGTAGAACTCGGACCATGAGGATGCGAGGTCCTCCTCGGGCCGCTCGCCGCGGGCCCGGAACTCCTCGCGGTCCGCGTCCGCGACTCCGCGCCGTTCGGCAAGGTACCCGCGGAATCCATCACGAAACCGCGGCGAGGCCAGGGAGTCGGCCAGCACAGGGGTGATTCCCACCGCGATCCGGGCGGGATGGCCCGCAGCGGCGAGGCGCTCGAGGGTGCGGAGCATCGGGACGTAGCACTCCGCGGCGGCCTCGTACAGCCAGTCCTCGCCGTGGGGCCATCGGCCGTGGCCCAGGACCCAGGGCAAATGGCTGTGAAGGACGAAGACGACGGATCCGATCGGTTCATCGGCCAAAGACTCACCCGAGGAGCGCCCTCATCCCGCGAAGCCCGGTGGCCATGCAATGCGGACCCCGCGGGAAAGCCTTTGCGTACACTTCATTAGGTCCCGCCGCATGTGACGTGGGATTCCATGAAGATTCTGTTCGCGGCCGCAGAGGCGTACCCGCTCGCCAAGGTCGGCGGTCTCGGGGATGTGGCGGGCAGCCTTCCGAAGGCCCTGAAGGCGCTGGGCCACGACGTGCGGATCGCCCTGCCTCGGTACGGGATGATCCGAGAATGGGCGGAGGATCTCGGATCCTTCTCCGTCCGGATCGGCGGGGGCGAGGAGGAGGCGCGGCTGAGGACGTCGAGCATCGACGGCGTGCCCGTGTACCTCGTCGAGAAGCCCGAGCTCTTTGACCGTCCGAAGGTCTACGAGTACGAGGACGACGGCCGTCGCTTCGGGTTCTTCTCGAAATCGCTCCTGGACCTGCTCCCGCGTGCGGACTTCTGGCCCGATGTGATCCACTGCAACGACTGGCACTCCGCGCTGGCTCCGGCCCTCCTGCGCACCCTGTACGCCGGGGACGAACGATACCGCCCGATTCACACCGTACTCACGATCCACAACTTGCAACACCAGGGCCTCTTCGGGCGGGACCTCGCCGACTGGGCCGGTCTCCCGCCGGAAACGTGGACCCCCGAAGGCGTCGAGTTCTATGGGCAGCTCAATTGCATGAAGGCGGGGATCGTGCACGCGGACCTCGTGAACACGGTGAGCCCGACCTACGCGCAGGAGATCCAGACGGAGGAGTTCGGCTGCCGCTTGGATGGCCTCCTGCGATCCCGGAGCTCGAAGCTCTCCGGCATCCTCAACGGGATCGACTACGACGTGTGGAATCCCGCGAAGGACGCGCTTCTGGCGCAGACCTACACGAAGTCCACGATCGAGAAGAAGGCGAAGGACAAGGCCGCCCTCCGCAAGGAAGTTGGGCTCCCGTCGGACGCGAACGCGCCCCTTCTGGGAATGGTCTCGCGGATCACGGAGCAGAAGGGCCTGGATCTCGTCGTCGCGGCTCTCCCGGACGTCCTCAAACTGGGGGCCCAGGTCGTCGTCCTCGGGACGGGGGAGAAGAAGTACGAGGATCGCCTCGCCGCCTTCGCCACGGGGACCCCGGGCTTCGCGGCCTTCCTGAAGTACGACGAGGCCCTCGCCCACCGGATCTACGCGGGCTCTGATTTCTTCCTCATGCCTTCCAAGTTCGAGCCCTGCGGGCTCGGCCAGATAATCAGCCTCCGGTACGGGACCGTCCCCATCGTCCGCGCGACGGGGGGCCTCGCGGACACCGTGGCCGACGTGGATCGGGATCCGAAGAAGGGCAACGGGTTCGTCTTCTCCGAGTACACCCCTGAGGCGTTCCTCGACGCCACCCAACGGGGCGTTGCGTTCTTCCGCAAGAAGCGCGGGTGGAAGGCCCTGCAGCGGAGGGCGATGTCCGCGAATCTCTCGTGGAAGGCTTCCGCGAAGCAGTACGTCCGATGGTACGAACGCGCCCTGGCGTCCTAGGGTTCCAGGTTGAAGACGATTGTCTTCAGCTCCGTCATCTCGTCGACGCTGTACCCGATCCCCTCGCGCCCGATCCCACTCGCCTTGCTCCCACCGAAGGGGAAGTAGCCGACCCCGTGGCGGGGATGGTCGTTCACCGTGAGACCGCCGACCTGGAGGTCCCGCGCGATCCGCCATACGCGCCGGTAGTCGTTCGTGAAGACACAGGAATCGAGGCCGTACCGCGACATCTTGCTTACCTCCAGGGCCTCCTCCTCGTCCTTGATGCGCATGACCGTGACCACGGGTCCGAAGGTCTCCTCGCGGGCGATGCGGGCCACGATCGGCACATGGTCGAGGAGCGTCGGCTCCACGTAGCATCCGCGGGATGTCCCGCCTCGGATGAGCTTGGCACCGTTCGCGACGGCGTCGTCGATCAATCCCTGGACGCGCCGCGCCGCCGCAGGGTTGATCAGCGGGCCCACCCGCATCCCGGCCTCGCGGGGATCGCCGTGCTTCCAGGACGCCATCTCCTTCTCCAGGATCCCAACGAAGGAGTCCGCGACCGCGTCCACCACGAGGACCGCGGAGATCGCGTCGCACCGCTGCCCCGCGTTCTTCAGCGAGCCTTCGAGGCACTTCTCCGCGGCAAGGGCGAGGTCCGCGTCGTCGAGGACGATCGCCATGCCCTTCCCGCCGAGTTCGAGGTGGAGTTTCTTGATGCCGGCGTCCCGGACGATCGCCTCGCCCACCTCCGTGCTCCCGGTGAAGGACACCATGGCCACCTTGGGGCTCGAGGCGAGCGCCGCGCCCACAGGGGCCCCGCGGCCCGTGACGACGTTGAAGGCGCCCGCGGGGATCCCCGCCTCCTCAAGGATCCGCGCGAACAGGAGCATGCTCAAGGGCGTGTCGCTCGCGGGCTTGAGCACGACGGCGTTCCCGGCCAGGAGGGCGGGGATCGCCTTCGCCGCCGCGATGAAGAGGGGGTAGTTGAAGGGGCAAATCGCGGCGACGACGCCCAGGGGCACCCGCGCGACGATCGCGGCGCGCCCCTTCGCGTCCTTCGTCCATTCCCCGGGGATGAACTCCCCGAAGATCTCCCGCGACTCCTCCCTCGTGAGCTCGAGGCGGTCCGCGGTCGCGTTCACCTCACCCTCCGTGTCCTTCGGCGGCTTGCCCGCCTCCGCGGTGAGGACGCGCTCGAAGTCCTTCCGATGCTGGAGGAGCAGGCTCCGCGCCCGCTGGAGGATCTCCACACGGGCCACCCCGGGGATGGACTGGATGCTCCTGCGCCCCTGGACCGCCGCATCGATGGCCGCCTCCACGTCCACGGGCGACGAGTCGGGCACGCGCGCGACGACCGCGTCGTCGATTGGCGAATCCACATCGAAGGTCCCGCCCCCGCTCGCGTCGAGCCAAAGGCCGTGGATGAAGAGCTTGAAGGAGGGAATTCCGTCCCGGCGTTCCTGGATTGTGTCGAAGAGGGGAGAGAGCGTCTCGAGCAGACCGACCACCGGAGTCGTATCGGGACTCGGCCTCAAGAAATCTTGCTATGCGGGTGCTAGTGCGGCACTTCGCCCATCGGATCGGTCCCGCGGAGGATTGTGGCCGCGTCCTCAGGCATGACCGGGTTGATGTAGAAACCCGTGCCCCGCTCGAAGCCCGCAATCTCCGTGAGCCGCGGGGTGATCTCGAAGTGCCAGTGGTACTTGAGCTCCTTGCGTTCGCAGGGCGACGTGTGGATGTAGTAGTTGAAGGGAGGGTCGTCCAGGACGTGGTAGAGCCGCCCCAAGACGTCCTTCATCATCTGCGCGAGGGGCGTGCGCTCCGCGTCCGTGATGTCCTCGAAAGCCATCTCGTGGCCCTTCGGAAGGATCCACGTCTCGAACGGGAACCGAGCGGCGTACGGCGAGAGGGCGACAAAGGCGTCGTTCTCCGAGACGATGCGCTTCTGCTCCTCCAGCTCCGTCTCGATGATCTCGCAGTAGAGGCAGGACCCGCCCGTGGACTCGTAGAAGCGCTCCGCCGCGGTCACCTCCTCCATGATCCTCCGAGGGACGATGGGGGTCGCGATGAGCTGGGAATGGGGATGGGAGATCGAGGCCCCCGCCCGCTCCCCGTGGTTCTTGAAGATGAGGATGTACTTGAACCGCTTGTCGCGGGTCAGGTCGATGTACCTCTGCTTGTAGGCCGTGATGACCTCCTGCATCTGGAAGTCGCTAACGTCGGAGAGATGAATCGTGTGGCTCGGAGCCTCGACGATCACCTCGTGG
>Ga0209341_10001371_pt1 | contig 24262 bp, 20 predicted proteins | sample RifCSP13_2_FD_184020 | JGI IMG/M metagenome (GOLD analysis project Ga0209341, IMG submission 184020) | Soil microbial communities from Rifle, Colorado - Rifle CSP2_sed 13_2 (SPAdes) (version 2) | ecosystem: Environmental > Terrestrial > Deep subsurface > Rock core/Sediment | place: Rifle... | reverse complement strand
CGCCGGCTCGACGCCTTCTCAGTTCTGTGAGAAGGCTCTCCAATGTCTCGATGGGTGCCCCATCTAGTGACACGATCACATCGTTGACCTGACCCCCACTTTGCTCGTAGGGATCGCCCGCGAACACCTTGTCGACGAGGACCCCAACCGGGTATTTCGCCCCGGCCTCCTCCGAGAAGTAGGTCCGGGCCGTGATCCCCAATTGAGCGTGGTTGACCACGCCCGACTCGATCAAGTCATTGGCAGCCGCGATCGCGATGTCTATGGGGACGGCGAACCCGAAGCCCTCGGCGGCGACATCCGATACGGCGATGGCAGTGGTGATACCGATGACCCGGCCATCCTGATCCAGTAGGGCGCCACCGGAAGATCCGTGAGTTATGGGGGCATCGGTCTGGACCAGCCCGTAGAGCACTTGATCGGCTTCGACCTTGAGCGAACGATCGAGGGCGCTGACGATCCCGGAGGTCACCGAAGGCCCGCCGACCAGGGCCAGCGGGTTGCCGATGGCGACGGCCATTTGGCCCACGCTCAGAGCGGACGGGTCTCCAATGTCCATCGGGGTCAGGTCGGCCCGGTCGATTCGGAGTACGGCGATATCGGTCAACGGGTCGCTCCCGATGATCTCGGCGGGGTACCTGGCTCCGTCGGCGAAGACCACCGCCACCTCATCGGCGCCCTCGACCACATGGTCGTTCGTGATCAGGTAGCCGTCGCTCCCATAGACGACTCCACTTCCTCCGGTCTCCCCCAGGTCACCTGTCACCTCGACCGCGACAATCGAGGGAATCGCATGCTGTGCGATCTCGGCGGCCGACGCCCGCTCGCTCACCGGGAGTGGGGCGGACGTTGGAGGTGGGACGGTGATACTCGGGGGCGGAGGGTTGGTGGTCGGCGTCGGTTCCTCGAAGACACCCGTGGAGCCGAGGATGGCGAAGGTGATCCCGGTGCCCAACAGCGCCCCTCCCATGATCCCCAGGGCCAGGGTCCAGGGATCGAAGCGAGTCGATCGATCTGCTGAGACGTCGACGGGCTCCTGGGGCGGTGTGGCCGGCTCGGGTGGATCACCACGGTCGGGCTCAACGGGTCCCTGGATCGTCATAGGCTTGGGATTGTATGAACCAGTCCCGACAACAAGTCAGAGTGTCGGTCGGTGAGGGCCCGATCGACTCCACCGGCCTGATGGCAGAGGTAGGCCGACCTGATTCGGGGGCGACCGTGCTCTTTCTGGGAACGGTCCGGGATCACTCGGATCGCGTCGACAACGTGACCCATCTCGAGTACGAGGTCTACGCCGGGGTGGTCGAGACCTCGATCAGGGAAATCGCCGACGAAGCGGCGGCCAAGTGGCCGGTGCTCTCGGTGGTGGTCGAGCATCGATCCGGTGTTGTGGAGCTGGGTGAGGCCTCCGTGGCGGTGGCCGTCTCTAGCGCCCACCGGGCAGATGCCTTCGAAGCCGCCAGGTTCATCATCGACGAGTTGAAATCGAGGGCGCCGATCTGGAAGAAGGAGCATTGGCCGGGCGGGGCGGAATGGAGCCAGGGCTCCTAGGGTCGGGGGTACTCGGAAACACCCGCAAACCTAATGCACTGCGTCATGGTGGTTTCAAGGGTTGGCCGCGACGAGTTGGTTGAACCGTTCGGCTGGAGTGTCCCAGCCGAGGGTTTTGCGTGGTCGTTCGTTGATTAGTGCGGCGATGTTGTCGAGGTCTTGCTGACTGTATTGGTTGAGGTCTTCTCCTTTGGGGAGGAACTGGCGGACCAGTCCGTTCCAGTTTTCGTTGCACCGCCCGGTCTTCGGCTTCTGGGGGCCGTTCGCTGATGTTGACCATCCCCGAGATCCGGCCACCGTTGCCGTAGCGGACGGCCCGGGACTGGTTGCGGCGGTGGATCCGACCCGACCGTAGAGCCTGCCGGCCCAAACGGCGGGCGATCACCGCATCAGACTCACCGCCAGCCACCCCCAACATGATCTGTTCACATTCATCAACGGTCAACGCATTCCCACGAGGTCTACGTTCGGTGCACATGATGACCCCATGCTCTTGGACCAGATGCCACACCGTGGCATAGGAGATCCCAGCCTCAGCCCCAGCCTGATACATGTTCGCTCCCCGAGCGTAAGCCCTAAGAGCAATACGAGCCTGAACCCAAGGTGTCCTCCGACGTCCCATAAACCCTCAAGGTCGGGATGTCGCGATCACCACCTGAACCCACCCACATATTCGTGACGCCCTGCATTAGGAACGCGTTAAGGCCTCGGGTGCTCCCCGATCAGCCGCCAGGCACCAGGGAGGAGGAGGCCCGCCCAGGCAGCCTTGATGAGGTCGCCTACGACGAACGGGACGACGCCAACCACGATCGCCTCGTTGGCGGTCATGTCGAAGGTCAGCATCAGGCCGATCACCCCGAAGAAGTAGATGATGAACGACCCGAGGACGAATGCGGTGAACATGGTGGGGAAGGTTCGGTCCTGACGGCGCTCTGCCATGTACCCGACCACCGCGGCGGCCACGATGAACCCAATCAGATAGCCGCTGGTTCCCCCGGTCTGCGCCTCCTCCCACCCGGCAGCTCCTCCGGCGTATATCGGGAGCCCTAGCGCACCGGCTGCGACGTATAAGAGTTGACCCGCCGCCCCGAGTGTCATACCCAGGGCGGCCCCGGTGAGGAGTACGGCGAATGTCTGTCCGGTGATCGGCACCGGGGTGAAGGGGAGCGGTATCTCCCATTGTGCTGCAAGCGCGGTGAGAGCGGCGGCGCCAACCACCAATAGAACCGAGGTGACTCTGGATCTGGGCAACACCCGTTGCGAGATCACGGCTGCAGTGGTCATCTCTTTATCTCCTGGAAACCGATCGTGTGCAACATTACGTCTGATACTCGAGTTTCGACGTGGCAGTTACGATTTCACCGATGGAAGACGAGTCCGCGCGCGGCTCTTCCTGGCCCCTCTACCTGGTGGGGGCCCTGTTCGCCGTGGGTGCACTTGCCCTCGGGGCGTGGAATATCGAGCTTCCTTATCTCGCCTTCTCCTCGGGACCGGTCTCCGACGCCGCCGACGCGATCAGCGCCGAGGAGGTCGACACCTATCCACCGGATGGCGAGCTCCTGATGCTCACCGTCGTCAGTCAGGATGTGAATGTGTTCGAGGCTCTGATCGCCGGATTCGACCCCACCATCGATCTGGTTCGCAAGGAGGCGTATCGCCCGCCCGACGAGAGCGACGAGGATTATCGCCAGCGGGTTCTCGCCCAAATGGATGACTCCGAACAGCGGGCCATCACTGTTGCCCTCGGATACCTGGGTTACGACATGACGACCACTGATGTCCTCGTTACAGACCTGGTCGAGGAGGCCCCTTCGTCGCAGGTGCTCGAGATCGGTGATTCGATCGATTCCTTCGATGGAGTCGAGATCGTGCGTGGCTCCGACCTCACCGACGCACTGGAGGGACATCAGCCCGGTGACCTGGTCGAGCTCGGGATCACCAGAGAGGGAGCGCAACAGCTGGTCGAAGTCGAGCTCGCCGAACGTGAGGACGACTCAGGTGGCGCCATGATCGGAATCACAGTCAGCGAACTGGCCGAACCGCCTTTCCCCCTTTCGATCGAAGCAGGCAGTGTGGGAGGGCCGTCCGCGGGAATGATGCACACCCTGGCGATAGTCGACACCTTGACGCCCGGGGAGCTCACCCAGGGCCATGTGATCGCAGGAACAGGGACGATTGCCTACGACGGGACGGTTGGCAGAATTGGCGGTATCCGCCAGAAGATCGTTGGCGCCGAGGCGGCCGGTGCCGAGTTCGTCCTAGTGCCCGCCGGAAACTACGAAGAAGCCCTTACCGCCGAGCGAAAGGCGATCGAGATCGTCCCGGTGGGGACGATCCAGGAAGCCCTCGATTTCCTCGAAAATCTCGGCGCTGTCTAGCCAAAGCGCAACGAAACACCGGGCGGTCGGTATCTTCTGAGTCTGATGGAGCCCGACCTCGCCCCCGAGGAGATCCGCCGCGTTCGTTTTCGGACGGTGCTGAGGGGTCTCGACGCCAACGAGGTCACCGCATATCTCGACCGGTTGGCCGCTGCGGTCGAGGACGTGATCGAGGAGCGTGATCGACTTGCGTCCCGACTCGGCGAGTATGCCGATCGCGATCTCAAGTCGGAGTTCGAGGATGTAGGACGTGAAGTGGCGTCCGTCCTCCAAGCGGCTCGAGAGGCTGCGGAGTCGATGCGCGAGCGAGCCAGCCTCGATGCTGCACGATGGCGTGCCGAGGCGATCGGTGAGGCGGAGATCCTCCTTAAAGACGCCAGAAATGACGCCGAAGCATTGCGCGGGGACGCCTGGGCCGCGGGGACCGAGCTTCTCAACCAAACCCTGGCCGAGATCCGCCAGATGCGCCAGGACGCCGAGCGTGACGTCTTGACGGTGATGGGGGAAGCCGAGCGCGAGGCGCATCGCCTCACGTCGTCGTCGCGGCGTGAGGCGGAGGAAATCCTGCGTTCGGCGGCCATGGATGCCGAGAAGACATCGGCTCAAGCCACCAAGCGACACGACGAAACGATCGAACAGGCTCATCGTGCGGCCGAGGCGGCCCAAGAGAGGACGCATGCGCTCGAAGAACGTCGCGAGGAGTTGCTCGAGGAATTGGAACATGCCCGGGCAACTTTGCACCAGCTCGAAGGAACGCTCGAAGAGCGCCGCGAGGGTCTCACCCTCATCCCCGAGCCCAGTTCCAGCGTGAGGGTTGTCACCTCCACCGCGCGGAGCGAGCCTAAAGCCGCGCCGCCAAGAGGCACCTGGCAGCCGGGCGAAACGGTTCGGATCATCCAGCAACCGGACCGACTGACAGATCCGGAGCCACTCGCTGACGAGGTTGTCGCCGATGTCGAGCGTATGACGCATGGCGGCCTGGAGTCGGAATCGGTTTCTGAGCCCGGGCCCATAGCTGAGCCCGAAGCGGACATCGAGGGTGCCACGGTCGACGAGGGCGGGCCTGAACCCGAGACGGAGGCCATCGACGAAGGGCCGGCACCAACCCAGAAGCTCACTGATGACCTAGGCGCCCTGTTCGCCGCCCTGCGTGGGGGCGAGACGAGCGACGAGCCGGCTTGGAACGGCCAGGGCGGCGCAAATGATCACGTCGACGAGCCCGAGTGGATTTCTGAGCCTGTAGCACAGTCAAGTCCTCAGCCCTCGAGCGCGGTGACCGTTTCCGAAGGGCTCTCGGTCTGGATCGAGGAACGCGAGAGCCGGCTGCTTCCGATCACCAACCGGGCCCTGCGCGGTGTCAAAAAGTCGGTCACCGAGGCCCAGAACATCGCTCTCGACAGCCTGAGAACCGACGAAGATTGGCAACCGGACGGGGTCGTGCTTGCCGAGACCCTGCGTGCCGATTTGATCGGGTTGTGGGCCGAGAGCTTTTCTGCCGGCCACGCAGCAGCCGAAGAGATGACGGATTCCCGTCTCAAGCGACCCGACACCCCGCATTCGGATGCGGCTGAGGGATTCGGCCACGCCCTAGCCTCGGCAGTCGATGAGGCCTTGAGAGTCGCAGGCGAGGGCCTTCGGGACCGCCAGTCGGCGGCTTCTCGCATCTTCCGCGGATGGAGGGCCGACGAGGCAGAGCGGCGAATCCGTGAGATCGCATTTCGCGGCTATCACGTGGGGGTGGCGGAATCGGTGGGGACCGAGGGCGAGCTGGCATGGGTGTCGAGCGGAGTGCCGTGCAGCGCTTGTCGCGATGCCGCATACGACCCGGCGGCCAACGTGCCACCGATCCATGTTGGGTGTGGGTGCACCCTGGTCGCGATTCCTTGATCAGACACCGGCGCGGCCTTGGCATGGCGTCTTCACGAAACCAAAGCCGACATAACCATTACCCTCGGCCCTGATGTTCACCAGGGCACCCGCTGACTATTCGGCGGACCGACGACGTCCACTGACCATCATCGTGGTGGTCGTCGCCGTCGTCTACCTCGTCCTGACTGCTCTGGGAACGTTGTGGACCGACTATCTCTGGTTTGACTCCATCGGTTACTCGAGCGTGTGGCAGAGGAAGTGGGGGATGTCGATCCTCCTCGGTGCGGTGGGCACCGCGGTGGCCTTCTTCATCTTCTGGTTGAGCCTGCGTTTGGTCGACCGGTTCTCGCCACGCTGGGCTCCGTTCGAGTTGAGCGAGGAGGAAGAACTCATCGAGCGGTTCCGGGAATGGATGGAGCCCCGGGTCCGCCTGGTGAGGTTCTGGGTCACCTCGTTCTTGGCTTTGCTGCTCGGGGTGACGGTTGCGTCATGGCGTGACGAGGTCTTCCTCTTCATGAACCACAAGGAGTTCGGGATCACCGATCCCATTTTCGGGCTGGACGTGGGGTTCTATGTGTTCCGGTTGCCGATGTGGGCGTCGATCACGGATTGGCTCTTCAACGCCTTGGTGCTGGCCACCCTGGTGGTCGTCGTCTCCCACTACTTCAACGGTGGCATCCGGTTCAACGGACGCCGATTCACGATCGCCCGAGGGCCGAAGACCCACATCTCGATAATGCTGGCCCTGATCGCCCTGGTTCGAGCGGCCGTGTACCGACTCGACATGTTCGAGTTGATGTTGTCCGACCGGGGCTCGACCTTCTTCGGGCCGGGATACACCGATGTGACCGCCCGCCTCCCCGCCTATCGGCTCTTGATCCTGGTGGCCCTGGTGGCGGCGGTGCTGTTCATCGTCAATATCTTCCGTCAGGGCTGGACCCTGGCTCTGGTTGCTGTTGGCTCCTGGCTCGTGGTCGCCGTTGCGGCCGCCGCCGTATACCCGGCGATCGTCGAGCGGTTCCAGGTGGCTCCCCGGCCATTGGTGAAAGAGACCGAGTACCTCCAGAGCAACCTCGCGTTCACCCGCGCCGCCTGGGGTCTCGACCAGGTGAAGGTCCAGCCTTTCGCGGCGTCTGCCGACATCACCGCCGAGGACCTCGATGCCAACCAGCTGACGGTGGACAATCTCCGAATCTGGACTCCTTCGGTGTTACCTCGCACCTATCAAAACTTCCAGGAGCTGCGCACCTACTACAACCTCGGGGTGGTGGACACCGATCGCTATATCAACGAAGGCGCCCCAACTCAGGTCATGCTGGCGGTTCGGGAACTCGAAGAGCTCAACCTGCCGAGAGACGACTGGCAGAACCAGCGTCTGATCTACACCCATGGCGTCGGTGCGGTGGCCAACGCCGCGGCCATCGTGGAGGAGGACGGTCAACCCCGCTTCCTGCTTCAGGATGTGCCCCCGCTGGCGTCGGTGCCTCAACTGGAACTCGAGCAGCCCCGGGTCTATTTCGGGGAGACCTACCAGGCTGGCCGACCGGTGATCGTCGGCACCGGTGACGAGCCCCAGGAGATCGACTACCCACTGCAAGGAGAGGGGACGGAGTTCAACCGCTACGACGGTGACGCCGGGGTGAGTCTGGGGAGCATCTGGCAGAGAATCGCCTTCGCATTCCGATATCGGGACCTGAACTTGCTGATCTCGGGGGAGATCCGCCCCGAGAGCAAGGTGTTGGTGGAGCGCAACATCCGTCAAATCGTGGAGGACATAGCACCGTTCCTGCATGTGGACACCGATCCGTACCCGGTGATCATGGACGGGCGGATCCTGTGGGTGCTCGACCTCTACACCACCTCGGACCATTACCCCTACTCACAGCCGATCACCAGGACTGCCCACGACCGTCTTGCAAGATCCTCCTCGCTCCAACCCGGAATCAACTACATGCGCAACTCGGTCAAGGCCGTGGTCGACGCCTACGACGGTGACGTCACCTTCTATCTCAACGATCCGGCCGACCCCATCGCCCTCGCCTGGTCGGAGGCATTTCCCGGCCTGCTCCGACCGGCCTCCGAGATGCCGGCCGGGCTGGTGGACCACCTCCGTTATCCCCAGGACCTGTTCCGGATCCAGGGTCAGCTCTATCTCGAGTACCACGTGACCGACTACACCGAGCTCTTCTCGGGGAACGACGCCTGGTCGCTCCCCGCCGACCCCTCGACCATCTCCAGAGGCTCGAACGGCGGCTCCGAATTGCTTGGAGGTGATGAGGCAGACGCGACCACGGGTGCTCCCCTCAGCTATCGGGCGGAAATCCTGCCCTATTACCTGCTCACGAGTCTCCCCAATGAGGCCGACCTTTCCTATTTGCTGTTGCAGCCGTTCACCCCCAAGGACAAGAAGAACATGGCGAGCTTCCTGGTGGCCGATTCGACGCCGGGTCGTTACGGCCGATTGATCGACTTCAGGATGCCGCAGGGGGAACTGGTCGACGGCACCGAGCAGGTGGCACAACGCATCGAGCAGGACGCTGACATCTCACAACAGTTCACTTTGTGGGATAGCACCGGCTCGAAGGTGATCAAAGGCGACATGCTGCTGGTGCCGGTGGAGGACTCGCTGCTCTATATCCAGCCCATTTTCCTGGAGGGCGAAGAAGGCGGATTTCCCGAGTTCCGGAGGGTCATCGTCGTGTACGGGGACCAGGTGGAATGGGCAGAGACACTCGACGGTGCGCTCGGGCTCGTGTTTGGTGGGGAGGGCGGCGCACCAGTGCCACCGACCGGGTCGGACGGAACCACAGTCGAGCAGCTTCTAGGCCAGGCCGCGGCGGCTTTCGACAAGGCCGACGACGCCCTTGGCGCCGGTGACCTCTCCGAGTACCAGCGTTGGGTCGACGAGGCGCATCGTCTTCTCGAGGAGGCTCGATCGGCTCTACAGGGAGCGGCGGAGGCCTCCCGGGATCGGGCGGCTCAGTAGACCTGACCTGTACACCTGTACACCTGTACACCATGAGGTGTATCATGGTGTAATGAGCAGGACCAACATCGATCTGGACGACAGGCTGGTCGAGATGGCCATGCAGCGATACGGCCTGCGCACCAAGAAGGAGGCCGTGGACCTGGCGCTGCGAAAGCTGGTCGGCGACGTCATGAGCAAAGAGGAGGCCTTGGCCATGCGCGGATTCGGTTGGGAAGGCGATCTCGCCGAGATCGGCGGGGTGGTGGTGATCGAGGAGTGGGATTGAACACCCTTCTCGACACCTCCTCCTGGGTCGAGTACCTGAGAGACACCGGTAGCGATGTCTGCACAACGGTGGACCGGATGATCGACGAAGACAAACGGATGGCTACCACCGACGTCGTCATAATGGAACTCCTATGCGGCGCGGTAACGCCAGAGAGGAGGCAGAGGATCTGGGCTCTGATGAACCGGTGCCTCATGCTTCCCACCCGGCCCCTTTTCGACTACGAGATCGCCGCCGAGCTCTTCACTCGGTGTCGCCAGGTTGGGTTCACCCCGGCCAATACCAACGATCTTCTGATCGCAGCCGTGGCCATTGGGAAAGAGGTGCCGCTGCTCGCTGCCGACGCCGACTTCGAGAAGATCGCCGCGGTCTCCAGTCTCTCCCTGGCGTCCGCCTGACCGCATTCTTCACAACGCTCCCCGTCCTCCTATCGTGGAGGCGCTCCCCAAGGAACTCATGGCTAAAGACGAAGACGAATACATACGGATGCGTGGCACCGTGGTGAAGATGCTCCCCGACTCCACCTTCGAGGTGAAATTGGAGAGTGGCTTTGAGCTGCTCGCCAAACCCTCGGGTCGCATGCGCCGCGGCCGGGGGATCCGTGTCCTCCCTGGAGACACGGTCGACGTCGAGGTTTCGACCTATGACCCCACCCGTGGTCGCATCGTCTGGCGTTACCGCTAAACATCACCCCGGCAACGGAAACCGAATGGGCTTCCCGAGCTATGGAATATGTCACACCCCCATCCGATGATGTCGGAATGGGGTTGTTAATGAATCTGGTGGCCGGGGTCGCAGGGGCCCTGATGATTGTCATCGGGGTCTACTCGATGGTCGCCATCTGGTGGGACGAACTCGACTAGAGCCATCAACCGACCGGTAGCTTGCGGGGGATGAAGGTATCCACCGTGATCCTGCGGACCTCTGATCTCGACCGGGCGGTCGGATTCTGGTCAGAAAAGGTCGGTCTCACCCTGCTCGGCCGTCACGAGGCTTTCGCCTTCCTCGATGGTGGCACGATGCAACTCGCACTCAACGCAGTGGATAACCCCATCGAGGACCGTTCGATGACGGAGGTTGTGCTCGAAGTCGATGACGTCTCGGCCACCTACCGGGAGATGGCCGATCGCGGTGTTCCCTTCGAGATCGAACCGAGAGTGGTCACCTCGGATGGGACTCGCAATCTGCTCGCGGCCCACTTCTACGACCCTGATGGGCACGGGGCCAGCATCACCGGCTGGGTCGAAACGTGAGAGTCTCTGAATCAGATCTCGCTCGTGGTCTCGAGGAGATGAGGAACTACAAGTGGAGCGAGGCACACAGCACGCTGCTCCCGCTGCTCGACGACCTCGACGCCGATCCCGAGCACCTGGAGAAACTGGCCGAGGCGGCATGGTGGATCGGGAACATCGACGATGCGCTGGCCGCCGGGGATCGAGCCGCAACCGCCTATTCCGCATCGGGTCGAAACCCGGAGGCAGCCCGAGTCGCAGTCCTTGTGGCCGAGCTATACGGTTGGCGCCTTCAGTCTTCGTTGGCCAGCGGATGGCGCCGGCGGGCAGCCCTTCTTCTAGACGGACTCGACGAGACTGCGGCCTTGGGGCATCTTCGTCGGCTCGAATCGACTTATGCCTCGGGCTCGGATGAGGGCCTCAGGCTGGCTCTGGGGCTGGCCATCGAGGTTCAGGAGATTGGGGCCCGCACCGGTGACAGGGATCTCGAGATGCTGGGTCTGCATGATCGCGGTCGGTATACGGTCGATCTTGGTGAAGCGGAGCTCGGTATGGCAATGATGGAGGAAGCCCTGGTCAGCGTAGTTTCTGGGGAGCTGGGGCCCAAGGTCACCGGCAGGATCCTCTGCAACACGATCGAGGTCACCGCTTCGACGGCCGACTACAAGAGGGCGACCGAATGGAGCGACCAAACGACGCGCTGGTGCGAGTCCGTGGGCAATGGCGGCGGGTACCCGGGGGCGTGCCGGGTTCGACGATCCGAATTCATGCGGCTGAGAGGGGCGTGGCCGGCCGCCGAGGCCGAGGCAGATCGGGCCACCGGCGAGCTCGCCAACATCCGTCCCTACCAAGCGCGAGCCTTCAACGAATTGGGGATGATCCGGCTCAACACGGGCAATCTCGATGGCGCGGAGGACGCCTTCATGAAGGCACACTCGCTCGGGCTCAGCCCCATGCCGGGCCTTGCGCTGCTGAAGCTTGCCCGGAAGGACACATCTGAAGCCTGGTCGATGATGCGGGCCGCGCTGACAGCATCCGACGCCTACTTGGAGCGGGCAAAGCTGATACCCGCGGCCATCGAAATCGCATTGGCCGCCGGAGAGGTTGATGTGGCGAGAGACCTCACGGCAGAGCTCGCCGAGATTGCCGATCGCTATCGGTCAGACCTGCTGAGCACCTTTGCAACTCAGGGTGAGGGAAGGATTGCGGTCCATGAGGGGCGGTTTGAAGACTCTATTGCCCCGTTACGAACGGTGGTCGAGCAACTCGTCACCTGGGGCGTTCCCTACGAGGCGGCACGGGCTCGATGCGACCTCGGGATGGCCATGATCGAGCAAGGTTCTGAGGCCCTTGGTTGGCTTGAGATCAATGAGGCGAAGGCGGCGTTCACCCGATTGGGGGCGGCCGTCGATCTGGAGCGGATCTCACAGATGGTGGGGCGGGAAGACAAACCGCCGGCACTGCACTCGGTGAACACAATGATGTTCACTGACATCGTGGATTCGACCAAACTGGTGGGGTTCATCGGGGACGAGTCCTGGGCGGATCTGATCTCCTGGCACGACCGCACGATTCGGACTCTGCTCGATCAGCACCAGGGAACCGAGATCGACCATGCGGGAGACGGCTTCTTTGTCTCCTTCGATACTCCTGAAGCGGCGCTCGAATGCGCCGCAGAGATCCAGACTGTCTTGCGAAGACACCGAAAGGACTCAGGATTCTCGCCCCGGGTGAGGATCGGGGTTCACGTCGGTGAGGTGTTGCAATCGGGAGGCGCGCTCGTCGGCCTCGAGGTGCACACCGCCGCCCGCGTAGCCGGTGCCGCCGAGGGAGACCAGGTCCTGGTGTCCAAGGCCACCGTTGAGGCGGTTGGAGACAGGTTTCAATTCGGAGCGGGGCAGGAGATCCAGGCAAAGGGGATAGGCGAGGCCCTCGTCATCCAACCACTTCTGTGGGACGATTGAGGGCCGCATCGATGTTGGTTTGAGGGCTATTCTCGGCTGTTCCACAAGCACGGGGATTCACACATGGATGCAGCGCGGCTCGAGTCGATTCCGCTCTTTGCCCAGCTCTCTCGGAAGGGGCGAAAAGCCATTGCCCAGCACGCCGACGAGGTTCAGCTTGCGCAGGGAACCAAGATCATCGAGGAAGGTGGTGTGGCCTACGAGTTGTTTGTGATCGAGAGTGGAACCGCTGACGTCCTCGATGGTGAGACGGTCATCGCCCAGATCGGCCCCGGCGATGTCGTGGGCGAGATTGGTTTGCTGCATTATCGCAGGAGAACGGCGAGCGTCGTTGCCACCAGTCCCATCGATGCCATCGTCATGTTCGGCCCCGAGCTAATGGCCCTGAAGAGTTCGGTGCCACAGGTTTTTGAGGAGTTGGAGCGGTTGATAGCCGAACGAACCGGGAGCGGTGATCAAAGCTCTGTTGAGTAGTGCGTTTGGGCTCTGAAGATCCTCCGCCCGTCGACGTAGAGGTCGAGGTGGTCACCGGTGCCGGGCACCTGGGCGGGCATCTCACGATTCCCGAGGACTCGGTGGGGACAGTGGTGTTCGCTCATGGGTCGGGTAGCAGCAGGCACAGCCCACGCAACCAAGAAGTGGCAGAAGCTCTCAACCGGGCCCGGCTGTCGACACTGCTGTTCGATCTGCTGACACTCGACGAGGAGAGGCGTAGATCCAACGTGTTCGACATAGAGCTCCTGGCCGGCCGACTCATGGAAGCGACCGAATGGCTCACCGACTCCCCTCTCTGGTCGCATCAACCCATCGGGTACTTCGGTGCTTCCACCGGGGCGGCGGCCGCATTGTGGGCGGCTGCCGAGTTCGACACCGCCATCTCCGCCGTGGTGTCGAGGGGGGGTCGACCGGATCTGGCTGCCTCACATCTGGAACGAGTTCGAGCTCCAACACTGCTCATCGTCGGAGGTCATGACCTGACCGTCCTCGAACTCAACCGATCTGCTCAGGCCCAAATGCGATGCGAGAGCCGGCTCGAGGTGATACCAGGGGCCAGCCACCTGTTCGAGGAACCCGGTGCGCTGAGCAGAGTCGCCGACCTGAGCCAAGAGTGGTTCACCTCACATTTCCAGTCCCGGGACCGGCCCGACTCGCAGCTCAACCCTTGACCACCCCGACCGGCCGCAGTCGGGCCACTTTGGCGGCGAGATTCGCCCGGGCGCACACGTCGGCTACCTCGTCGACATCCTTGTAGGCGTAGGGCGCCTCCTCGGAGAGGAGCCGGATCGATCCGGGCCGCACCGAGATCCCCTCGGCTTCGAGATGGTCTCGCACCGCTCTCCCCGATTCTCGTTGCTTGGCCTGCTTGCGGCTCATGACTCTTCCCGCTCCGTGGGCTGCGGAGTCGAACGCCGGGTTGTCGGCGACGCCGCGGAGCACCCAGGAGGCGGTCCCCATGGATCCTGGCACCAAGACCGGCTGGCCGACCGGTGTGAGGTCTTCGGGCAGATCCGGATGGCCGGGACCGAAGGCCCGTGTCGCACCCTTGCGGTGCACACACAGCTGCACTGGGCGTCCTTCCACCTGGTGGGTTTCGATCTTGGCCAGGTTGTGGGCCACGTCGTAGACGAGACGCATCCCCATTCGTTCCGGGGAGATGCCAAGTGCATCGGCGAAGGCCTCCCGCGCCGCGTGGGCCAGCACGTGGCGGTTGGCCCACGCAAAATTGGCCGAGGCCGCCATCACCGCGAGATACTCCTGGCCTTCGGCCGACTGCACCGGCACGCAGGCCAGCTGTCGGTCGGGCACGGTGATGCCGTGTCGGCTCATCGCGGGGCCCATGAGGCGAAGCTGATCGGTGCAGCTCTGATGACCCAGCCCACGGGAGCCGCAATGCAGCATCACGACCAACATGCCCGGGGCGAGGCCGAACACCTCGGCCGCGTTCGGGTCGTGAATCTGGTCGACCACTTGTATCTCGAGGAAGTGGTTTCCGGCGCCCAGTGAGCCCAGCTGTCCTCGTCCGCGAGCGATGGCATGATCGCTGACCACCGATGGGTCGGCACCGGTCGAGGTTCCTCGTTCCTCGCATCGTTCCAGGTCGCTCTGCCAGCCGTACCCGGCGTCTACGGCCGCCGCCGCCCCTCTTAGCAAGACTTCGGGCAGGAGATCGGCCGCGGCGATCGCTCCCTTGCCCAATCCGCGGGGAATCCGAAGGTCGAGATTGGCCATGATCGCCTCCCGATGCCGCTCGAAGTCGGCCTCGGTGAGATTCGAGGCGAGCAGTCGGACCCCACAGCAGATGTCGAAACCGACCCCACCGGGGGATACCACACCTCCCTCCTCGATAGAGGTCGCGGCCACCCCTCCGATCGGGAAGCCGTAACCCCAGTGGATGTCGGGCATGGCAAGGGATGCCTTCTGTATCCCGGGCAGGTGAGCCACGTTGGCCACTTGGTCCAGCGCTCGCTCCTCCCGCACCAACTCCATCAGCGCCTCAGAGGCGAAGATGATCCCGGGCACTGCCATCCCGTCTCTGGCAGGGAGCTCCCAGACCACATCCGAGAGCCGTCGGTACTCCATGCCCCCACCTTGGTGCGTCGAAACCACCTCGGTTAGGGCCGAAGGTCAGACATCGAAATACACCCGGGCGTACCACCCACCGTCTCTCTCCTCCGCTACAAGATCATGGAAGGTGACTGCCTTGATCGGCGGGCCCTCGGGTTCGACAGCACCGACCGGGACGCCTCCGGCCTCCACCGATACCGCGAGCTCGTCCCGATCCATCTCCACCCGGAAGTCGCAAAAGACGAGATCCTCTATCTCAGAGTGGAAGAGCAGTTCGGACAGGGTGTCGACCACCAGATCCTCGGGAGTGGGCGCCTCGACTCTCAGGGTGATCCAGCGCTGGGCCGCCGACGGCTCGATGGTCGCTTCGAGCCCGAACATGCCCAACAACAACTCGCGTATCAGGGAGGCCAGCGAATCGGCGGTGGCCTCGATCCCGGTATCGGCGGTATGAGCGAGTACCCGGTGGGCCATGATCAAGAAGAGCCTATAAAGCGAACTCTCTTTGCAGTTCCCCGCATCGAGTGTTGCCGGTTTCCGACGCCCTAGCCGTTTCTCAGCTGGATTCGATCCAACTCCCGGTTCGCCTCATAGGCTCTTCCAAGCGTATGGTGCCGTCCGTGGCGGAGCCTCGGTAGGGCCGAAAGTCCCGCTTTTCGTTTCGTCCACACGCGTTACGACGTAATCGCCTCCTTCAAGGCTGACGAATCGTTAGGTAACCAGGCGGTGTTGTCGTAGGGCTCGACCTGCCATAGAATCAACTCTCCATCGACGCGGGGTGGAGCAGTCTGGTAGCTCGTCGGGCTCATAACCCGAAGGTCGCGGGTTCAAATCCCGCCCCCGCTACCAAACGAAAAACCCTTGCACCGCAAGGGTTTTTCGTTTGTTTGGGCATTCTGCATAGGTGACAACTCGTCGGGTTGTAGGCAGGCCCTGGTGCCCGACTGGTGTCCATTGAATCCCTTGTGGTTATTGGCCTTTCGTTGATATGTGGGCTTGCGCGCGGTGGCGCCCGGAGGTTGGCGGATGGGCACCAGCGCTGGTCAGGGGCTGTAAGCGCATGGTGAGGACAGTGTTCGGGTAGTTGGTCGTACGGCTGCTTGGGGCGAGAGCCCGGGTATTTGCCCAAGCTCTCGCCCACTGAATCGTCAGGACGCCCGCGTCCATGTGTTGTCGGCGGGATCGAAGATCCATGTTTCGGCTGGTAGCGCCTCCCATTTCGGGCCGCCTCCGACGATAGTGGCGCCACCAAAGAGGACGATCTTGCCGTCGATGGGGTTGTAGGCCATCGCATGCTTACCTCTCTGGGATGGGCCAACGTCGGTGAGCAACTCGGTCCAAAGGTTGGACTCACATTCGTATGCCCACGTGTCACCGATCGATTCGGGGTATGGCTGTCCGCCGAACAGGATCATCCGCTGCGATGCGGGGTCGTAGGCCATTGCCGCATATGCGCGCGCCGATGGGCTGACAGCAGGGGCTAGGTCGGTCCAGGTGTTGGTGTTGTAGTCGTAGCCCCACGTTTCGGATGACGTCTCGTCGGATGCGGCATTCGGGAAACCGCCGAAGACGATCACGCGGTCGCATCCCGGGTCGTAGGCCATGGCCGGGAACCACCGTCTGGGCATCGCATTCGCCGGCTTGAGATCGACCCATGTATCCGTCCCGTGGTCGAACGCCCATGTTGCAGTCTCCGGATTCGGTGATGGGTCTGGAGGACCGATAAGGATTGTGATGTCGGACTCTTCGTCGTAGACAAGGTGGGGTGCCCACATGCCGTCAGGCACCCCATCCTCCGACATCTGTTCCCATTGGTTCGCCTCAGGGTCGTAGGCCCATAGTTGGGGATCGACCACCCGCCAGTCGGCCTCGAAGAAGATGTAGGCCAGTACCCGGCGGGATTGTGCGTCATATGCGATGCTATCCCCACTGAGGGGTGCTCCAGAGAGACTCGACCACCCATCGGCTGTGGTGGCCAGCAGCCAAGCGTCGAGCAGAGGAGTCCCATCTCCGTCTGGCCGAGGAGGGGTGCTGAAGCCGCCAAAGAGCATCACCCCGTTGTTGTCGACTGTGGTCATGGCCAAATACCCGCGAGCTTCAGGTCCGGCAACCGGTGCCACGCTTGTTGTTGGCGCCACGGTTGTCGGTGCCATCGTCGTTGTTGGCGCAACGGTGGTTGTCGACTCGGGGTTGGTGGAGGCGCCTTGTGGTTGTCCGGGAGTGCAGGCTGCGAATAGTGCTGCGAGGACGACGGCTGGCGCGAGGATTCGTGCGTGTTTGGGCATCGTGGTTTTCCTTTCTCACCGCCGGCCCTGATTGGTCAAGACGTCTCCGAGATCGGCGGTGGCTTCTCGCACAGGAGTAAGCGGCAGACGTCGGAGAATTCACAAGAACGAATCAAGACATGAGAGGGATGGGGGTTTCTTGATCGACTCTTGACGAGGCTGGGTGAATCTTGCAGCGTGTCGAGACACAGTGACAGCTTGCTGGAGGTGCCCCTGATTGACCAGGGTGCTCGTACGTATGATTCATCCGTGGAGCTCCGTGTCCTCGGCACGGTCGAAGTCCTGCAGGATGGGGCTCCTGTTCGCCTGGGCGGGCCCAAGCAGCGCATTGTCCTGGCGCTGCTCGTGGCCGAGTTAGGCCAGACCGTGTCCTCGGACCGCCTGATTGACTCGCTGTGGGGCGAGACGACCCCTACCGGATCGAGGCACACACTCCAGACTTACATCTCCAACCTGCGGGTAGAACTGGGCGACGTGTTGATCCGCGACGGCGGTGGGTATCGGCTTGATCTCGACCGAAGGCAGGTCGATGCCACCCGGTTCGAGGACGAAGTGGCAGCCGCCCGTGCCGTGCTGACGGAGCGGCCGCGCGAGGCGGCCACCAAACTCAGAGAAGCGTTGTCGCTGTGGCGGGGGTATCCCTACGCCGACCAGGCCGGGACGCTGACCCTGGGTATGGAAGCGCGTCGTCTCGAAGAGCTCCGTCTTGCTGCGGTAGAGGATCGCATCGAAGCGGAGCTGGCCCTGGGCCTGCACGGAGCGTTGGTTCCCGAGCTAGAGGCGCTCACCGTCGAGTATCCGTTACGGGAGCGGTTTCGCTCTCAGCACATGCTGGCTCTCTACCGGTCGGGGCGGCAGGCGGAGGCGCTGCGCGCCTACCAGAAGACCAGGCGCTACCTAGCCGAGGAGATAGGGATCGACCCGTCGCCGCAGCTACGCCAACTGGAGCAGCAGATCCTCGACCAAGACCCGGCGCTGGATCTCGCGGTGGAGCCACGGGTCGAAACGCTGGCGTTCCTTCTCACGGACGTCGAAGGGTCCACGGTGCTGTGGGAGCTGCAGCCGCGGCTCATGCAGGAGGCGATGGCCGAGCACGTCCGGACGCTCACCGAAGCGGTTGAGCAGGCAGGTGGTCAGGTGTTCAAGCATTCCGGCGATGGGGTTTGCGCCGTGTTCCCCAACGTATCCCGAGCTGTCGAGGCTGCGGATGCGGCTCAGCTGGCCCTGAGCTCGGCGGACAGGGCCGAGGTCCCACCACCGAGGGTGCGGATGGCGATCGATGTCGGCGAGGTCGAGTCTCGGGCGGGTGACTTCTACGGGCCACCGCTCAACCGGTGCGCCCGATTGATGGCTGCAGGGCACGGCGGACAGGTGCTGTTGTCGGCTGCTGCTCACGCCGCCCTTTCCAACGCCCCCGATGCCGGGTGGCAAGCCCGGGCCTTGGGTGAGTTCCAGTTCAAGGGACTGGGTCGGGCCCAGCAGGTCTTTCAGTTGCTCATCGCTGGACTTCCCGCCGAGTTCCCATCTCTGGTCGTCGACCGACCGCCTCCGAGTCTTCCCGGCTTCGGTTCGGGAAGAGGGGTGCGGGGCTACGAGCTGCGTGATCAGGTGGGGGGTGGCGACTTCGGTGTCGTGTATCGGGCGTACCAGGCGTCGGTAGGCCGGGAGGTGGCGGTGAAGGTGATCCGCCCCGAGTTCGTCAACGAGCGCGCCTTTGTTCGACTCTTTGAGGCAGAGGCGCAGACGGTAGCCCTGCTCGAACACCCCCACATCGTGGCCCTCTATGACTACTGGCGGGACCCCGATGGCGCCTACCTAGTGATGCGTTGGATGCGGGGCGGTTCACTGCGCCAGGCCTTGGATCGGGGTCCGTGGCATGTGGAAACAGCGTGGCGACTCCTCGAGCAGATCGGCCGAGCCCTCGGCTATGCCCATCGTCAGGGGGTGGTGCATCGCGACCTGAAGCCCTCAAATGTGCTGCTCGACGAGGAAGGCAACGCCTACCTCTCAGACTTTGGCATCGCTGCCCGCCTGGCAGATACCCCGGAAATCACCCGGCCCCCGGCCTCCTCTCCTGCCTACCTGGCCCCGGAGGAGCTAAGAGGCGAGCCATTGCGGGTCACCTCAGACATCTACGCGTTTGGGCTCATGTGCTTCGAGTTGCTGTCGGGGAGGCGTCCCCCGATGGACGGGTCCCTCCTGGCGATCAGGGACCTGCGCTCCGATGTGCCCGCCGGGGTCGATGACGTGATTGCCCGGGCCACCGCTGAGGAAGCTGAGGCCCGCTACCAATCAGTGCAGGCTTTCCTCGCCGCCCTGGCTGAGGCGCTGGGCCAGCCCGTTGCGCCCACCGAGCCTGCTTTGACCTCTACACGAAACCCGTACAAGGGTCTTCACGCCTTCACAGAGGGCGACGCCCCAGACTTCTTCGGCCGGGACGAGGTCGTTGGCGAACTGCTCGACGCCGTGAGACACCATCGACTGGTGGCGGTGGTCGGTCCCTCTGGGATCGGCAAGTCCTCGGTGGTGCGGGCCGGACTCATCCCGGCGCTACGTGCCGGGGCCGTTTTCGGGTCCCAGGAATGGTTGGTCACGGACCTGTACCCAGGCGCCTATCCATTCGAAGAGCTGGAGGCAGCACTGCTGCGGGTGGCGGTGAAACGCCCCGGGTCGCTCGTGGAGGAGATGCGCCGCGACGAGATGGGCCTGGTGCGGGTCACCAAACACATCCTTTCCCCCCAAACCCACCTCGTGCTGGTGATCGACCAGTTCGAGGAGCTGTTCACCCTCACCGTGGAGGAGCACACCCGCTCGCTCTTCCTGGAGGCCCTGGCCGCCTTGGTCGAGGACGAACGGTCTCGGGTGCGGGTGGTGCTGACGCTACGCGCCGACTTCTTCGACCGGCCGCTGCGCTACCCGCGCTTCGGGGAGCTGTTTCGGGCCGGAATGGTGGCCGTCACCACTCCCGGCGAAGAAGACCTCAGCCAGGCGGTGCGGAGACCGGCCGAGGGTGTCGGGGTCGGTTTCGAACCCGGAGTCGTGCAAAGGATCGTGTCCGAAGTCCAAGAGCAGCCCGGAGCATTACCGCTGCTCCAATACGCCCTCACCGAGCTGTTCGACACTCGCACGGTCGACCTGCTCACCGGTCCCGGTTACCAGGCCACGGGCGGAGTCATCGGCGCCCTGGCCACTCGTGCGGAGGAGGTGTATGGGCGACTTGACCGAGCAGCGCAAGACACCGCCCGCCAGGTGTTCCTCCGCCTGGTCACCGTCTCGGAAACCGCAGACGACACCCGCCGACGAGTGCAGCGTAGAGAGCTCCATGATCTGGCTGTGGAACCACAAGTGGTCGAGCAGGTTCTGAAGCGATTCGGGGAACACAGGCTGCTCACGTTCGACCGTGATCCCTTCACCCGCGGACCCACCGTGGAGGTTGCCCACGAGGCGCTCGTAAGAGAGTGGCACCGACTGGCTGACTGGATCACCGAACGGCGCGAGGACCTGCTCCTCCATCGCAGACTTGCGGATGCGGTATCGGAGTGGGAGGACTCTGACCAGAGCCCGGACAGCCTCCTGCAGCGGGGTCGCCTCCACCAGTTCGAGACCTGGGCCGGCAGCACTGACCTGCTCCTCACCCGGGTGGAGCAGCACTACCTCGAGGCAAGCCGAGTGGAGGAGGATCGGCGTCGGCGGCGCCTGATGACTCGGCGGTGGTCCATCGTCGCGGTCCTTGCGGTCGCGCTGATTGTCATCACTTCGCTCGCGTTCTTAGCCCGCGATCAGGCTCGGGTCTCTTCGGTTCGCGAATTGGCGGCTTCGGCTGTTGCCAGCATGGCTGATGATCCGCAGCTCGCGATGCTGCTCGCCCTCGAGGCGGTCCAAGCCACGAGACCTGGTGACGGGCCGGCACGCTGGGAGGCGGAGGAGGCGCTGCATCGCGCAGTGGTCGCATCGCGGATCCAGGTCTCCCTTCCCGGCGTGGGGCGATCCTCCGACTGGAGCCCCGACGGTCGGTTCATCGCCACGGCAGGTCCACCCGACGATCCCGCTCTCATCTCGATTAGAGATTCTTCGAACGGAGAGGTGGTGAGGACCTGGCGGGCAGCTAGCAGCGTTTTCGGGGTCAGCTTCAGCCCTGACGGGTCGGTGCTCGCCACATCAGGAGATGACAGTGCGGTGACACTGTGGGATCCCGACAACGGGAGCATCGTGAAGATCCTCTCTGGGTCCGGCGGAGCCGAACTGGTCTGGGGTCTGTCCTTCTCGGTTGACGGTCGTCAGATTGCCGCACTTTGGTGGAACCCCCAGCCAGGGGAGTCGACAGCCCGGGTCTTTGATGTAGATAGCGGCGAAATGACCTTCGAGCTCACTGGGCTCGAAGGAGGACAAGGAACAACTCCCGAACCCGCCCAATCGACTGCGTTCTCACCTGATGGCTCCCGGCTGGGAGTCGCCTTATTGGCAGCGTTTGATGACACGAGCGGGTGGGTCTGGATCGTCGATCTGGCCTCGGGCGAGGTACAGAAGATCAAGGCTGACCCCATGTGGGGCGTGTCCCGGGTGGCATGGCAACCGGACGGCGACCTGTTGGCCACCGGCTCGTTTGGTGGTCTGGTGACGATATGGCAGCCAGCAGCAGCAGAGCCGGTCTTTACCGTTGAGCCTGGCGGTTCGGTCGAGGCACTCGACTGGAGCCCCGACGGCTCAAGGTTCGCAACCCTGACAACCGACGGAAAGGCACACGTGTGGGCATTCAAAGAGGATCACGCCGACGTGGTGATGACGTTCGCTGTCCGTGACATCATGCAAACCGGCTCCTCTCGCCTCGCCTTCAGCCCAGACGGGTCTCGACTCCTGACCAGCAACAACAGAGGAGACGTTGTGGTCTGGGACCTGGCAGCAACCGGCGATCAGGAGTGGTTGAACCTCCGTGCCGAGAGCACCTGGTACGGCGATGTCGCTTTCTCCCCTGACGGCGAGACCATCGTCGCAAGCTTCCCGGGGGGCACGGTGAGGATCTGGAATTCCACGACAGGCGCCGTTCAGCTGACGCTCGAAGGGCACGGTCCGCTACCTGGTCTTGGGGAGATCCCCGGTGTAGCAGCCGTGGCCTTCAGCCCGGACGGCTCCATGGTGGCCACCGGAGGGCGAGACACGGACTTGAAGCTGTGGAGCGCCGAAACCGGCGAAGAGATCTACACCTACAGCGGTCATACCGACTGGATCGAGGACGTCACATTCAGCCCGGATGGTCGATTGCTGGCCACCACAGCTCCATTCTTGGACATGACGGCCAGGATCATCGCCGTGGATACTGGCGACGAGCTCTGGCAGCTGGCCCATCCGGCCGGCGCCAGTGAGGTCGTATTCACCCCGGACGGCCGCCACTTGATCACCGGTGCCGACGACGGGGTCGTCCGCATCTGGGATCCAACCACCGGCTCCCTCGTCCAGTCGATCGACGTGGGTGTATCTGTTAAGGCCCTGGCGGTCAGTCCCGACGGCTCTCGGCTGGCCGTAGGCACAACTGACACGACCGCTAGCATCTGGGAGCTCGCCACAGGTACCAGACTCATAACGCTGGCAGGACACACCGGACTGGTATGGGAAGTGGCTTTCAGCCCTGACGGTTCCCGGGTGGCCACAGGCAGCGGTGATACCACGATAAGGATCTGGGACACAGCAACTGGAATCACGCAAGTCGTCCTTCGCGGACATCAATTTGAGGTTTCGGGCCTGGCGTTCCACCCGGAGGGAAGTCGGCTGGCCTCATTCAGCCCAGACGGCAATGCCGAAGTTCGCATATGGGCGCTCGACCTCGACGATCTCATTGGTATAGCGCAGGAAGAGCTCACGCGGGCCTTCACCGACGAGGAATGTCGGCAATACCTGCATCTAGAATCGTGCCCGAGCGAGGGCCGCGAGTGAAGGGAAACGGCATGATCAAACAGGGGACGCCGTTGGCGCTGGTGCCCAACTGGTGCCAAACGGCTTGACACAGCCTGGCATTGGCGACCACTAGTTACCAGCGGTTCTCAATCGTCAAGACGTTGACTATCGCTAATCGACACCCTTCAACCTCCTTGAGAACCCACTCGTTGGGCTCATAACCCGAAGGTCGCGGGTTCAAATCCCGCCCCCGCTACGAGAAAGCCCAGGCCAGCGATTTGCCGGCCAGGGCTTCTACCGTGTTCAGGCGGTCTTCTTCCGGGGCTTTAACCGGCCTAGGCCGGTTGAAGCCCCTGGGGCATTGCGTCGCTACGACCCCGCGGGCTCGATGTTCGCGTTGCGCCTGAAGACATTCTTCGGGTCGAGCCGCTGCTTGAGGGCTTGGAGCCGCGGCTAGTTCGAGCCGTGGCTCGTTCGGACGAGGCCCTGCCCTTCCTCGAGGAAGCCGGGGAAGTTGAGGTAGACGCCGCCGGCGGCGTGTGACTCGAGGGCCGCGAGGACGCCGCGCGTCCACGAGACGTTCGCATCGTCGTCTGCGGCGTGCTCCCAGTTCGCCTCCGGGTTCACCACGTACCGGCCCAGTTCAACACCCGCATGGCACCGAGGGTGCTCCACCAGCTGGGTTTAGCCTCTCCCTCTTCCATGTCGAAATGAGGTTGCCGGACCTATCCCATGTCGGGATTCGCGGGGGTTCTCCTGCGGCCATCGATCATCACGATGTCTCTTCTCGAGCACCAACTCGATGGCCTCAGCGACTCGATGATCGGGTTCGCGCTGCCGTGGCGCCTCATGCTTTATGCGGCCCACGTCAACATGGACCAGTGAACCGGACGCCGACGACTCGTTCACGATCACTCGCGGGTCGAGAGGGTGGCGACGCAGAGAGAAGGCTCGACAAAGGGCTGGAGATCGTCGACTGATACAGAACTGCCCAGCTCCTCAGCCATCCCCCGAAGAATCCCGAGATGGACCGAGCAGACCACGGCACCATGCGACCGAGCTACGTCCCGGAAAGGGCAGTCATGAAGACTGATCAGTATGCGTTTCTCTTTCTGCCGTCCCTCAGGCGCGAATCCGAGCGCGGCGAGAGCCGTGACGATCTGCTCTACGACATGCAGTGAGCTCGGCTGCAGGAAAGGCGCGGGACGGTCAACCATGTACCGGCCCCACACCCGTCCCGCCTCCTCGGCGGCGGATGCCGGATCTTCGACCGTT
>Ga0209341_10001370_pt1 | contig 24269 bp, 27 predicted proteins | sample RifCSP13_2_FD_184020 | JGI IMG/M metagenome (GOLD analysis project Ga0209341, IMG submission 184020) | Soil microbial communities from Rifle, Colorado - Rifle CSP2_sed 13_2 (SPAdes) (version 2) | ecosystem: Environmental > Terrestrial > Deep subsurface > Rock core/Sediment | place: Rifle... | reverse complement strand
CAATTGCCCGGCTTGTTTTGGAGCGGCGGCCCACCTCCGAGGTGGAAGAGCAGGCCATCAAAGAAGGTATGATTACTTTGGTGCGGGACGGTTTTATGAAAGTGTTGGAGGGAATCACGACCGTGGAGGAGGTTCTCCGCGTCGCGAAGGAGTAGGAATAAGAATAGAGAATAGTTATGGCAACAACATCAGGAGGAATTAGAACGCTCTTGCAAAAAACGATCGATATGAACTCTTCCGACCTGCATCTGACGGTGGGAGCTCCGCCGATCCTGCGGGTGCGGGGAGACCTCGAACCGATTTCGGGAATGGATATTATTGGTCCGGAGCAAATCGAGCAGTTGGTCTTCGAGCTGGTTTCGGATGAGCAGAAGGACTTGCTGCTAACCCAGAAGGAGATTGATTTCTCTTTCGCCTTTGGAGAGGAAGCTCGTTTCCGGGTCAACGCCTTCCACCAGCGGGGATACCTGGCAGCCTCTCTGCGGAGGATTCCGCTCAAGATTCCGGCGCTCGAAGATTTAGCTTTGCCCAAGGTTTTGGGAGAATTCTGCAATCTTCCGCAGGGTTTTATTCTGGTCACCGGCCCGACCGGCCACGGCAAGTCCACTACGATCGCGGCGATGATCCAGCGGATCAATGAAACCCGGCCGGTGCACATCATCACGATCGAGGACCCGATCGAGTACATTTTCCCCCACCAGAAGTCTCTCGTCGATCAGCGGGAGATGCACTTGGACACTTTTTCTTGGGAGGTGGCGCTGCGTTCGGCCCTGCGGGAAGATCCCGATGTGGTGATGATCGGCGAGATGCGGGATTTCGAAACCATCGCCGCCGCCATCACTATTGCCGAAACCGGGCATCTGGTTTTTGCCACCCTTCACACCAATTCGGCTCCCCAAACCATCGACCGGATTATTGATGCTTTTCCGGAGATGCAACAGCAGCAGATCCGGGTTCAACTCTCTTCGATTTTGGAGGGAGTAATTTCTCAACGGTTGGTTCCTTCCATCCAAGGCGGTTTGATCCCGGCGGTAGAGCTAATGCTTCCCTCCCCGGCCGTCCGTTCGGTCATCAGGGATGGGAAAACTCACCAGCTGGATAACATTATCGCAACCTCCTTTGACCAAGGAATGGTTTCCTTGGAACGGGCCCTGGCCGAGCTGGTAAACGGCGGCAAACTCGATCCGCAGGTGGCGAAGCTGCACGCCCTGCATCCGGAAGAACTAACCCGCCTTCTCAAGCCTTAAGATGCCCATCTATAACTACATTATTAAGGACCCCACCGGAAAAACGATTTCGGGAACGGTCGAGGCTCCCAATACCACTCTCGCCGGGGACATTCTCCGGGAGAGGAACTATGTGGTTGTTTCTTTGGCGGAAAAGACCACCGGCGGGTTCTTCCAACGGGCGCTGGAGCGTTTCCGGGGAGTAACTCTCGGAGAAAAAACCGTCTTCGCCCGGCAGATGGCGACAATGGTGTCGGCCGGTCTGCCGCTCACCAATGCGATGGAGATCCTGCGGATTCAGGCGGGAAGTGAACGGATGAAAGAGGTTTTGGGAAGTATGTTGGCGGACGTGCAAGGCGGAAATTCATTGGCGAAAAGTATGGGTAAACACTCAGATGTTTTTGATAAGGTAACGGTTTCTCTGGTCGAAGCGGGAGAGGCCTCCGGAAAACTGGATGTGCTCCTCACCCAGCTGGCGGATAATCTGGAAAAAGAGAGCGACTTTCGGTCTAAAACCAGGGGGGCCTTGATCTACCCGGCCGTGATCGGCATCGCGATGGTGGCGGTCTTTATCATTATGATGATTTTTGTCGTGCCGCGGTTGACAGCGCTTTACGAAGATATCGGCGCCGATCTTCCTCTTCCCACCAGAATTCTTATTGCTATCTCCGATCTGCTGGTGAATGGTTGGTGGGCTCTGCTGGTTGTTCTGGGAGTGGGCGGGTTCATTGCCTACAAGTACCTGAACACGGACAAGGGAAAATACCGGATTGCTAATTTCACTTTTAAGTTTCCCATCTTCGGCAAACTCAACAAACAGTCAGAGCTGGCGCGTTTTTCGCGTACTCTAGGACTGTTGGTCGGGGCGGGAATTCCGATCACCCAGGCCCTAGAAATTGTCGCCAATGCGATGAGCAATATTCTCTACCGTGATTCGATCCTGGCGGCGGAAAAACAGGTCGAGAAAGGCGTCCCGCTTTCGGTGCCGATCCGGGCCGATCCGAACTTTGATCCCCTGATTTCCCAGATGATCGCCGTCGGCGAGGAGACCGGTAAGATGGATGAAGTTCTGGAAAAGGTGGCGGGATTCTTTGAGGCCCAAGCGGAGTCATCGATAAAGAACCTCTCGACCGCTCTGGAGCCGATCATCCTAGTGGTCTTGGGAGTAATGGTGGGAGGACTGGTGCTGTCGATTATTACGCCGATTTATAATCTGACGACACAATTCTAGTTTGACTAGAATTGCTAGGTCGTTTCTTCGGCCGTCCAGTTCTAGATGAGTAACTTGAGTAACAAAAGTAACCTAAGTAACAGTATCGGAAGGGGGTGAATACACATAAGTGATAAGTAACAAGTTTCAAGTAACAAGTAAAAAGCGCAGAGGTTTCACGCTGATCGAGCTTCTGATCGTGATTACGATCATCGGCATTTTGGCGGTCGCAGTCCTTTCCGCGATCAACCCGATCGAGCAGGTGCGCCGGGCGACAGACCAGGGATTGGATTCGGATGCGGCGGAGCTTGAGAATGCCATGGAGCGCTACTACACCGGTTTCTTTGAATACCCCTGGGATGCGCTGGGAGAGGCCGACCCGAACCAGACTTTGGTTCAGACCAGTTGGATCACAGAGCTGGTCAACAAGGGTGAGGTTAAGCCGCAGTTCGCCGATCGCGATTCCTGGGATTCGATCTATGCCACGATTGCGGGGACTGTCATCCGGCTCTGCTTCGATCCGGCTTCTACCTCCGTGCAGGAGCAAGCGGATAACGAAGGCAAAAACAAGGACGGATCCAGCGGCTGCACCAGCAATTGTTATCGCTGTATCCCGAGATAAGGGATCGTGATGCAAAAAAGATCAGGGTTGACTGTTTTGGAACTGGTTTTTTCGGTGGGTTTGATATTCATCCTGGCCGCCGTTGCTTTTTGGGCGGTGAATCCGTTGGAGCGGTTAAAACAGAGCCGTGATCGGGAGCGAATGGCGGATTTTGAGGTGATCCGCACCGCAATTGAATCCCAAATCTCCGCTGAGCAGCTTTTGGGAACAACCTTTGGAATTCCATCTAATACGGCGGGAGTAGGAGTTTCTTTCAAGACCGACGGTTCGGGGTGGGTACCGATGGCCCTGCCGGGATTGACTGAACTCCCGCACGATCCGCGCAACCGCGAGCAATTTCCCGATGTCCTGAAGAGCGCTGTTTTGGGAGAATATCAGTATATTTCCGATGGGAAATACTTTATTCTGCGAACGCACTTAGAGGCGGAGATTTACCGCGACCGGTACGCCCAAGACGGGAATGATAACACCTGGTACGAGATCGGTAACGCACCGGGAATGAGTACCTATTTCGGTTTGTAGGAAAAGAGATAATTGAACATGCCTTTCTTAATTACTAATTACGAATTACTAATCACGTTTGTTCTTGGAACTGCCATCGGTTCCTTCCTCAACGTCTGGTCACGGCGGCTTCTGCGGGGAGAATCCCCGACCGGTCGGTCGCACTGCGAACATTGCGGCCACGTTCTTTCCGCCTCTGATCTTGTCCCACTGCTGTCCTTTATCCTGCTGCGCGGTCGCTGTCGCTATTGCCACAAACCGCTGAGCTGGCAGTATCCGATCGTGGAGTTCGCCACCGGAATACTGTTTGCCACCCTAGTGACTACCCAATTAACAATTGGCAATTATCAATTAACAAATATCCTGTCCTTGAGTTTTCTATTAGTGAGTGCCTCTTCGCTAATTGTGATTTTCATCACCGACTTCTCGTCCCAGGTGATCTTTGACCAAACTCTGTGGATTGCGGGAGGGTCGGCCTTTCTTTACCGCTGGCTACTTCGCTTTAGCGAATTGCAACCGAGTGCAGCGAGGACAGCGCTGACTACTGACTTTATCGCTGCTCTCCTGGTTTTTCTCTTCTTCCTCTCGATCCGTTTGGTCACCAAAAAGAGGGGTCTGGGGGATGGCGATCCCCTCATCGGCTTCGCGGCGGCGCTCTTGGTCGGATTTCCAAACGCGCTGGTGGAACTCTTCCTGGCATTCGTTCTAGGGGGAGGATTAGGGGCGGTCTTTGTTCTATCAGGCAAACGGCAGCTCAAAGATCGGATCGCCTTTGGCCCTTTTCTTGTAGTAGCGACATTTGCTACCATCTTTTTTGGAGAGCAAATTTTGAATTGGTACCTGGGTGTTATTGGTCTTTAACTAAGAACTATGAACTTTAGCGAAAGCGAAATTGCAACCGAGCGAAAGCGAGGACAGCACTATGAACTAAGAACTAAGCGAAAGGGGTTCACGCTCCTTGAGCTTTTGGTGGTGATCACCATCATCGGTTTGCTGGCCTCGGTCGGTTTGGCCTCCTATACGCGGGCCCAGGCGCGGGCGCGGGACGCCAAACGCCAGAGCGACCTCATTTCCCTGCGGAACTCGCTGGAAATTTACTACTCCGAAAACAACAGCTACATTGACACCGGCGGCTCCTGGCAGGCGGCCGAGATCGCCCTGGCTCCTCTGATGCCGGACTACACCAAGGTCCTACCGACCGATCCCGGCGGCGAGGGCCTGGACTATAAATACCGTTCCGTCACCAATCAGGGGTACTGCCTGGAGGCGTTGCTAGAAACAGCCGAGTCGCCGTCAACCACCTGCACCGTCTCGTTGGATACAAACTATAACTATGGCGTGGGTAATCCCTAATAGGCGACCGGCCTTCTCCCTCATCGAACTTCTCGTCGTGATTACGATCGTTGCTCTCCTGACAAGCGTGACCGCCGCGGCTTTCAACAGCTTCTCCCGCCGCCAGCGGCTAACGCAGGCGGCCAAACAGATGGATGAAATTCTGCGGGATGCCCAGACCCGGGCTCTTTCTTCGGTAGACGGCTTGAACTGGGGAGTGCACTTGGAGAAAGACAATGGAAACTCCTCCATTTTTTCAACCGGTTCCGATTTTGACAGCGCTTCTCAGGTTCTGAACCGGAGTTTGAACCCCGAAATTATCGTCTCCGATCTGACCATCACGGAGGATGACCACGTGAACATCATCTTTACGGTTCTGAACGGTTCGGTGGTCTTTTCGGCGGATGATGGCTCCTGCCTGGGCGGCTCGGCCGATTCCTCCTGTGGGGCCGACCCCGACCGCTGCTTGGCGATCGGAATTAACTTGCAAGGAACGACGGATAAACGCTATCTTAAAGTGAATGAAAGGAACATCTTTGAAACCGATGCGCTCATACCTTGCCCGTAGCGGTCAATCCCTGGTTGAAGCCGTTGTTGCGGTGGGAATCACCCTCCTGGTGATCACCGGCCTGGTGGTCCTGGCAGTGGGAGCGGTCCGCTCCGCCACCCTCGCCCGCAACCGCTCCCTGGCGGTGCAGTATGCTCAGGAAGGGTTGGAGGCGCTCCGTTCCGTCCGGGACCGTAGTTTCACTGAAATACCGGGCAGTGGAACGAGCCGAGTCGTTTGGACGGGATCGGAATGGGGAGTTCTGGCGGGAACGGAGACGATCGGCACCTACACGCGCAGTTTTACCCCCGAGCAGATTTCGGCGGGAAAACTCAAGATTCTGCTCTCGGTAGCCTGGACGGACTCGGCCGGCGCCCACACGGTTGATTTGACCACTTACCTCACCGACTGGCAATGAAACGAGGATTTACGCTCCTGGAACTCTTGGTCGTTATCGGCATCGTTGCGATCGTCGGCGTGATCGCAGCTGACATCTTTGTTAACGTCACCCGTTCTTACAACAAAGCTGAAATCATTACTCGCGTGCAGCGGAGCGGCAACTCGGTTTTGGCACAAATGAGCAGCGAGATCCGAAATTCCCGCGGGGTAATCTCTCCCAGTCCAGGAGCAACAGGGTCCTCCCTCACCATCGAGGATGCTTCCGGCAAACAGGTCACCTTCGATTTCTCCCCCGCTGCAGGAGGGAACAACGGCTACGTTTCTCGGAACGGGGTGGCAATCTCCGATAGCGACCTTTCCACCGGAGTGAATATCACCAACCTCTCTTTTACCGTTCTCGATACCAGGCCGTTGGTGGTCGGGATCAGCTTAAGTTTGGAACAACCGTTAGGGGTGCCAGGGCGAATTGATTTCCAGGCGGCGACCACCATGCAGACATCGGTGTCTTTGAGAACCTATGAGTAGACAGTGCTGTCCTCGCTAAGCTCGGTTGCAATTTTCGCGGAGCGAAAAGTAGACAGTAGACAGTAGACAGTTGTAGTATGAAAAAGATGCAAAGGTTCAGAACAGGACAGGCGTTAATCCTCATCCTTTTGGTAATGGCGGTTTCTCTGACTCTGGGTGTTTCGGTCGCTTCCCGCTCCATCACCACTTTAAAGCAGGTTTCTTTTTCGGCCCAATCGGCCCAAGCCCTGGCCTTTGCCGAAGCCGGAATCGAAGATGCTCTTAAATGTCTCGATGACGGGAGCTGTGCGACTCCTTCCGATCCGGTGGCGTTCGATTTGACCGGAGACGGCACCAACGATTTTGATTACCGAATTACGGCTCTGGGCGGTGCGGTTCTGGACGCTTTTCCTCCCCTCTCCCGCGACGAGACCATCGAACTGAGCCTGAGCGGCTATCCCTCCAGTACTCCCATGTACATCTCGTGGGTTAATCTGGCTACTCCCTCAGAAGTGGCCGATCCGGCGGCGGTGGAGTTTGCCGCCATTTACCGGGAATCCGGGGTCTACAAAGTCCTGCGCTACGCCTACGATCCGGTCTCGGCTCGAGCCAGCGAGAATGGCTTCTTTGCGCCGTTTACAGGAGGATTCAGCGTCAACGGGGTGACCTACGCCTACCGCGTTTCGATCTCGGTTCCTTTTACTCCGATCGCCATCCGGATCCGACCGCTCTACTCGGCGGCCGCTTCTTCTTTCGTTTTCTCGGCGGAAACCGGCCGAACCCTGCCAACCACCGGGTCGCGGATCGAATCGAACGGTACCTCCGGATCGGTCCAGCGCAAAGTCGAGGTCCTCCGGACCAACTCCTCCCTCTCGGAACTCTTTGATTTCGCGCTCTTCTCCGGTTCCGAAACCAGTCCCCTATCCAAATAAAGTATCTCTGTTAGAATTTCCCCGTGCAGTCTTCGCTTAACAAGGTGCGCCCAATAATTCTTTTTGATATTGATTCCACCCTATTGAATGGGACCAGGGTTTACTCTGCTACCTTGACTCATTTGATCCGAAAGTTTAATCGAGCCGATCTGACGGCGCTCCGCTACCTTCTTTTCCGGCGCCCGAAAGGATTCCTCGGTTCTCCGGCCGCCGGGAACAGTTTCCTGGCGCCGCGGCACTACCGAGAGGCGCTCTTTGCGGATGTTCTGCCGACGCTCCGGAAACTGAAGGGAAAGGCTTCTCTGGGCATTTTCTCGCAGGGCCCGGGCCGGCTCCAGCGGGCAAAGCTCTACTTGAGCGGGATCGAGGAATATTTCTCACCGGAACTGACCTTTATCTTTCCGCCGCGAAAAATTCTGAAGGCGAAACGGATCCTGGCGCAGCTGCCAAAGACGAGGATCTATTTTGTGGACGACCGCCCCGGCATTGCCGCCGCTCTCGCCAATCATCGAGTTAAAGTGTTTCTGATCCGCCGCCGGTCCAAACCGGTTCCTCAAAACGGAGGAATAATCCGCATCCGCTCTCTCAAAGAAATTCTTGATATTGTCTAAGTTACCCTGTATACTATAGGTGTAACTGAAAATCGCTTCCCCTAAGGGGGAAATCACCGTCCGCTAGAGGCGGGCAAGGAGAGATGAAATGAACGCCAAGTTTGCAATCGCACTGGCTTTGGTCTTTGCGGTTGGGTTGGTTGGGTGCACCGGCAACGTTCTCGCGAGCGCGACCATCGCGCCGACGCAGGAACCGACCGCCACCCCTCCTCCCACCGCCGTACCGACGGAAGTTCCGACGGCAACCCCGACCGAGGTGCCGACAGTTGTTCCCGCGCCGACGGCGACTTCGGAACCGACGGTCTGGGACATCGCGGATCAAATGTTGGCGGAGTGCGCGGTCTGGGGGAGCGGCGCGAGAAACACCGGAGAGTACTACATGAAGTTCGAGGCGTATCTCGAACCGATCGTGGCTCTCGTCAGAGAGACCCATCCGGAAGCGGACTTCCCTCTGGAATACACCGCAAACTCTGTCCGGTTTGCGAGAGCGGATTATTGGATCTCGGATAACGACGGCACGAACGCCAATCCCTTCTCGTGGATGGAGCTTCAGTACCCGGTGTCCCCCACCTCCTGTGCCGGATACGTTCTGCTCTTGGAGAACCTCCCTGAAAACATCGACAGCGATGGGATCTTCGTGGGTGAAGCATACCTGTTCTACGAGGTGGGTGGAGATCAACCCTACGTGCTGGATGGGGAGCTGAAGGAAATGCACTTTACGTTTCCCTCCGTTCCGTAGGTTTGTGAGCCGCTCTGCTTTACCAAGCCGGGCGGCTTTCTTTTTTGCCCAAAATATGTTACACTATAGGCGTAATCTAAAATCGTGTCCCCTACAGGGGGAAAGGAGAGATTTCCATGAATCGCAAGCCGGTGTTCCTCTTTTCGGTTCTGCTGGTGGCGGTTATTATCGCCCTGGCAGTCTACCTCGGGTACTCGAAGAAGGAAAACATCCCTTCGCTGGGTGACAACCTTTCTTTCGTTTCCGAGGAGTGCAATTCCGTCCCGTACAGCCTGATCATCGGGCCAGAGACCTACGCTATGGGTCTGGTCTATGAGGCCAGGCTTGACCCTGACGCGTACTCGGTGAAAGAGTTCATCCACGTGCCGGACACCGCCATTTGTTGGGCGGCGGTTGTCTCCCAGGATGGGGACACAGGAATCTTGGTCTACGAGGATTTCAACGGTGACGTGAGAACTCTGCCGACTCGTCTGGATCAGTAGTTCTAAAGAGCCGATCGCGCGCCAAACGCCGATCGGCTTTCTTTTTTGATACGCCTTTACAGGCGTGTATTTTTTCCGCTAGAATAGGCGGGAATGCATCGGAGAACACTAATCCTTTTACTAATCTCAGCCTCTCTACTACTAGCTCTAGTTCTCGGTTTCTTTATTTTCCTTAATGGGGATATCCGGGCAATTAAATATCTGGACATTTTTTCTGACATCTCTCCTGACAAAGTATTCCAAACGCTTTACGCGGAAGCCCCTCCAGTTTTAGTTGAAGGAAGTAATCTCGAAGATGAGGTTTCAACGACCGTGTTTGATAACCAAAACGAAAGTCTTATCATCGAGGAATTAGGTATTCTCGCAGTCTCCACCGGTGAGGTAACCATGTTTGAGATTCGAAGTGGTACCAGCGGAGAAGTCATCGCTAACGGAACAAAACTACTTGTTCTGACAAAAGATGAGCGCGGCAGGGTAAAGTTGCTCGATATGATTCTCCAGGTTACGGAGAACGTGAGCCCCCAGAAAAATGTATCCCCTTCTTTCATAAGTTACGCGCGTTATAACAACGGTAACTCTTCCGAGATAGCTCTGGGCGAGGTATTTACGAACGAAGAGGCAGTTCAGGCATTTCCTCGTGGTTCAAAGTGGGTTTTTGTTCCCATGCCAAGTTTGAATCCATTAGAAACGTTGCTTGGGAATGAATTTCAGGAGTATTTTTTCATCGCCAAGAGATACTACGGTGAGAGTGGCCTTAGCGGTTTAACCGTCTACATCGGTAGCAAACTCAAAAACGATTACAAGGTTCCGATATTTTTGATAGATTTGGAATCGGAAAAGACATTAAACACTGAACGATGAAAACGGAGGTAGCTATCATTAAAATGTACTCTCGTCTCCTGTCGTTCTTTTTCCTAATAATCTTTTCGGCTGTAACTTTTTTTGTTCTAAATAAACCAGAAAAAGTTCAGGCTGGTTGCGCAGCTGGGTATTACTGTCTTGGAACGCGGGTGTTGGATAGAGAATTCGGATGCAAATCTAATTGTGGGCAGGCCTATCTTCGTATTACCTTGGGTTGTAACTCAAACTGTTCTGCTAACTACAGTAAGGTAAAATGCGTCAAAACTGGATCAACGTGTCACACAGAAACCAGCACCGGGAGCACAAATTGCTGTGCCAAAGAGAGTGACGGAGGAGGGGGAGGAGGGGGAGGAGGGGGAGGTGGTGGGAGTTGTTGGGATGACAAATCAAACATTCCTCCCGGTGCTTGTGTCCAGGCTAATGGACTTTTCGGTCACTACTACCGCGATAATCCCATCGGTAATCCCCGGTTTGACGGCGGTCTGAAGATGGAGCGCAACGATGCCCAGATAGACTTCAATTGGGAACCCAATCCTCCTGGACCCAATACGTGCAACGATAACTACTCGGTGAACTGGACCGGTTACGTTTTTGTTCCTTCGGAAGGACAGGTTCGGTTCGGGGCTACTTCCGACGATGGTTTTGCGATTGATCTGGAGACCTCTCCCGGAACCTGGATCCGAGTTTTCGAGGATTGGAGCGAACACAGTTCTCGGACGAGATGGGGGAACTGGTATAACTTCCCGTCTGGTTGGTACTCCATCCGAGTCTGGTACTTCCAGCACGGCTGGCAATTAGCGGATGCCGTGCTCCGGATCCAGACACAGGCTGGTGGTCAGAGAGTAGTCCCTTCTGCGTATCTGCGTACTTGTTCTCCTCCGACCGGTACCGTGCAGGGATCGAAGGTCCTGATGCCGGATAACACCCCGGCCTTCCCCGCTTCTAGTCAGAGCATCTTCCTCGACGGTGGTTCGGAGACCATCACCAACCCTTACATCTTCAACAGCGTCTCCACCGGATCCCACACGGTCTCCGTTTCGGCACCGGGAGGGTATCTCGTTCAGTCCACTCTCTGCTATAACCGGACCGACTGCCACACTACCGCCTGCGTCAACAACGACGCCGGCTGCCCGGTGGCAGGAGCAGGAGCGAACGGCAGCTCCCGGACGGTCGACGTCCCTTCCGGAGGCTACGCCGATCTGAACTGGCACTACACTCTGACTAATCCCTGGGTTCAGGCGCTGGGTGGCGATATCTTCGCCAATCACCTGGTGGGATTGCGGGTCGCTCCCACCGGCCTGTTTAACGCTCGTTGGGGAATCTTCGGCCGAGGATCGGTCACGGGAAGTTCACAAGAGAACTGGCTCGCTCAGTACTATCCGGAAAGAAATTTCGATCTCACCCAAAACACTCCGGTCAAAGCCCCGGAATACGACACACTCTTCCAGCGGTTCGGCGGCGGGGCGACCACCTATGCCGGACCAACTCTCCCCAACTCTTCGGGAGTATACCTGATCGACGGCAACAAGACAGTCAACGGGGTTTTTAACCAGGCGGCGGGGACGAGCATCCTGGTTTTTGTAAACGGCAACCTCACCATCGAAGGCGAGATTAGAGTTCCTTCGAATTCGGTGATCGCCTTCATTGTTTCCGGTGACATCAACTTCTCAAAGAGCCTCGCGGGAGGAGGGGGTGCCGTCGATTCCATTGGTGGGGTCTACATCTCCGAAGGGCGGATCAACACCGCCTACGACAAGGACGATCCCGATGAGACCACCCGCCAGCTGGTGGTGGAGGGTTCCTTGATATCACTGAAAGACACCATCTCTCTTGATCGAAATCTTGACGACGGTGACAACAACACCACCCCCGCCGAACAGATCAATCTCTCCGGCAAATACTACGTTCTCCTGAAATCGATCCTCGGCCGGCCGAAGTTCTTTTACCGGGAAGTCCCCGCGGGATTTTAACGATGGCTGATTTTGTCGGTTTGGATATTGGCACCTCCTCCATTAAAGGGGTTCAGGTTAAGAACAAAACTTTGATCTCCTACCATCAAATCGCTTCTCCGGGAGTGACGATGGTCTCCGAGAGTCCCGAAGATCTAAAAAAACTTTCGGAAGCTTTGGACCGATTCTTCAACGAAGGCCGTTTTAAGACCCGGGACATTGTTGCTTCCGTGCCGGAATCGCAGGTTTTCGCCCGAGTTATTACCCTTCCTCAAATGGGCGAAGCGGAGATCGCTTCTTCAGTTAAGAACGAAGCTCAGCAGTATGTGCCGATGCCGTTGGACCAGGTCGCTTTCGATTTCGAGATTATCGGCCCTTCCGAACTAGAAGCCGGCAAGGTGGATGTTCTTTTGGTCGCCGTTCCCAAAGCGCTCACAAACAAATACATTCAAGTCACCCGGGCCGCCGGGATCAATCTGCTCTCCTTGGAGACGGAAACTATTGCCATTTCCCGTTCCGTGGTCGGCCAGGCCAAGGATGCCGTGATGGTGGCCTCGATCGGGGCCTCCACCACCGATATCGCGGTCTTTTCAGGAGGCGCGATCCGCTTCACCCGCTCGATCGCCACCGGAGGACAGGCGCTGGAACGGGCACTCACCCAGTCTTTCAATCTCGCTCCCGGACAGGCGGCGGAATACATCCGCACCTACGGTTTGGAAGAGAAATTGGAGGGGAAAGTAATGAGCGCCATCAAGCCGGTTTTTGATATCATCAGAGATGAACTCAAGCGGACTCAAGCTTTCTTTTCCTCCCGGAGCAAACGGCCGCTATCGCGCTTGATCTTGGTCGGGGGGACCGCAAATCTGCCGGGAGTGTTGGTATATCTGGCGGACTCGCTGGGAATGGAAGTGGCCCGCGGCAATCCGTGGGAAGCGATTTCGGTTCCGGGGAATTTTCCCCGCGAACAGTTGGAGCAGATTGCCCCCTCGTTTGCGGTAGCAGCGGGGTTGGCGCTGAAGGAAATCTGATGGTCGAAAGAAAAGAGATCGAACTTATCCCAAAGGAGATCGAGGCCGCTAAATCGAAAGATACCCTGGTGCGGCGAGTGCGGTTGTTCGGTTTTCTGTTTTTCCTCGTTTCTCTCACGATTTTTGGAGGAATTTTTGCTTTTAGATTGAGTCTGGCTACCAGGTTGGCCGGTCTCGAAGAGGACTCGGCGCGGGAGGTCGCCAGCATCGCTCAGTTTGCGGAGGTGGAATCTAAGGTCCTGGGGCTGGAGAACAAATCGGCGGCTCTAACAAAAATCCTGGCGCAACGGGACTATTTCTCCTCCGTCCTGGCGGCGGTGGCGGCCAGCCAGCCCGCTAACCTCAAGGTCACCGGCGTCACCATCCAGAAGGACAGCGTGCTCATCACCATCAACGGCGAAACCGCCAGCTACGTGACCCTCGCCTCTTTTCTGCAGAATCTCGTCGACGATGGTAAGGGCGGAAAGCTGTTCACGAGCGTCCTGCTCAGTTCGGTCAACCAAAACAACGCCAAGGGAACCGCGGAGTTCGTGATCGAGGCGACCACGAAGAAGGATGGGTTGAAACGCTGATATGGCTACTACTACCAGTTCGTTCCTGAATCGACCGGAGGTACGCACCTGGGGTCCCCCGATCGCCCTCTTTCTCATTGGCATCCTGCTGGTTGTGCTGGGAACGATCCCGAGCTGGGGAAAGGTCCAGGACCTCCAGTCCGATATCGTGGCGGAACAAGACCGAATTGTGGCTCTCAATGAAAAGAGCCGCCAGCTCCTTGATTTTTCCGACCAGTCTATCGAAATCGACAAACAGTTCACCGTTTTTGATCAAGCAATCTCCAGCGAGAGCCAGGTTCCGGAATTGCTGACCCAGGTCCAAAAGATCTCCGTCGCCTGCGGTGTTAAGGTCACCACCCTCCAGTTCGGTGGCGAGAAGGAGAAAACGAGCGGAAAACTGCAGGAGGTGCGGCTGCAGTACGCTTCGGAAAGCTCCTTCAGCCGGCTGACCTGTTTCCTGGCGGCCATTGAAAAAGCCTCCCGTTTGATCGAGATGGAATCCCTCCGCTACAGCCTCAGCGTGAACGAAGACACCGGCGCTCAGATCGTCACCGCCCAATCGACCCTGCTTTCCTACTACACCCCCACTCCCCAACTCTCTCCGGACAATCCGCTTACCTTTTCCCTCTCCGATGAGCGGTTCCTCAAGAATATCGAGCTCCTCAAAGAATTCAAGGTTTACTAATGGGGGCGCTATTCCTAGTACCCATTAGCTAGCGAGTTTTGCTCGCGTCCTAATGACGCAGCGTTTATTGCAACTCGGCTTTAGCCGAGACAGCATTAACATTGCTGCTAGTTCGCGAAGCGAGCCGTCCTAAATCAATTTCCTATGCTAAACTATTCTGAAAATGCTTAAAGTCAAACTGGTGCGAAAGGGAAAAAGAAATCTTCCTTCCTTCCGGGTCGAGGTCAGGGACGGGAAAAAGACGGTGGAATCCATCGGTTCCTACTACCCCCATTCGGCACGATCTCATTTCATCGTTTCCAAGGAGAAACTGGAACGGTGGCTAAAAGCGGGCGCCCAGATCACGCCGGCGGTTTCAGGTTTGCTAAAAGGAAAATACGAGTTCAAGAGGTACGTTCCCAAGAAAGCAGAGAGCAGCAGTCCAGATTCTGGAGCAAAGGTGACCGCACCGGAGGCTGCTCTGGCAACAACAGAGGAATCTAAACCGGTGGAGGAAAACGTTTCAGAACAACCTGTTCCGGAAGCGGCACCGGCCGTTGAGGAGAAGGAAGATGAATCACCCACCCCTGCGGAAGAAAAACCAAATGCTTAAGGAACTGTTGGATTACATCGTGAAGGAGATCGTGGCCGAACCCAAGAAGGTGAAGATTGTTGAATCGGCCGAAGCGGACGGTACGGTTCACCTGGCGCTTTCGGTGGCGGAAGAAGATATGGGAACCGTCATCGGTAAGCAGGGCCGCACGATCGTTGCGATCCGTTCCCTGCTCAAAACCGCCGCCGCCAAGGCCGGCCAGCACGTGTTCCTCGAACTAGAGGAAAAAGATCCAAAGAGAATAGCTGCCTAACAACTAATTCAAGAGGTCGGGGCGGATTTTTTTGGTCTTCTTTAGCGCTTCCTGCGATCGCCACTTGGCAATCTCTTGATGATTTCCCGATAAAAGAATCTTTGGTACTCTCATTCCTTCATAATTTTCCGGGCGGGTGTATTGAGGGGGCTCGAGGAGGGTGTGGGGTTTAGGGCCTAGGGTATAGGTGGAAAAAGATTCGAAGCGGGTAGCTTCCTTTTCGAGCACTCCGGGGAGGAGGCGGGCAATGCTATCAATTACCACCATCGCCGGAATTTCTCCTCCCGAAAGAACATAATCCCCAATTGAAATTTCACCATCCACCAGTTCTCGAACCCGTTCGTCCACTCCTTCATACTTACCGCAAATTAGAACGAGATGTCTTTCTTTGGCGAGACGAAGGGCGTTTTTCTGGTTGAAATTTTTCCCCTGAGGTGTCAGCAGGATCGTCTTTGATTTCCTGTCTCTAATCTTTGCGAGGGCTTTGGCGATCGGTTCGATCCGCAGGATCATCCCCACCCCGCCGCCGTAAACCCGGTCATCCACCTGCTGGTATTTTCCCATTCCGAATTTTCTGAGATCGACAAGATTAACTTTTAATTTTCCTTGCTTCTGGGCTTTGTCCAGAATTGAGGTGTTCAAGAGCGGCGAGAAAACTTGAGGGAATAGGGTAATAACAGATATTTTCATTTTTGTTTTCTCAAAAATGCTAGGTCGTTTCTTCGGCCGTCCATTTTGGTTTACTCCTCGGAACTGGACCGAGTCTCTTTACCCGAACTGAGAGATTCCAGGGCTTTTCCGGCGGCCACCCCTTCCGCTTCTTTTTTACTCTTTCCCTCTCCCTCCCCAATCTTTTTGCTCTTTAGGTAGACCGCAATTAGGAAACGGTGTTCGTGGGCCGGCCCCCATTCTTTCAGGACTCGGTAGTTGGGGGTTACTCCAAAACGGGCTTGGGAAATCTCTTGAAAACGGCTTTTGGGATCCTTGATTCCGGCGCGCAGAGATTCTTCCGCTTTATAGAGAAGTTCGCGCTGGATAAATTCTTTGGCTTTTTCGATTCCCTGGTCCAGATAGATTGCGCCAATCACCGATTCAAAGGTGTTAGCGAGTAGATAGGGATTGTCCCGACCGCCGCCCAATTCCTCACCTTTGGAGAGAAGCAGTTCTTTCCCAAGTTTTAGCCGGCCAGCTTCCTCCGCAAGAGATTCGGTCTTAACCAGAGCGGCGCGAAGGGCGGTCAGCTCTCCTTCCGGCAGAGAAGGATATTTGTGATAAAGAAAGTCCGAAACGATTTGTTCCAATACAGCGTCTCCCAAGAATTCCAATCGTTCGTTGGAGGGGAAAGGAAAATCGGAATTTTCGTTCAGATAGGATCGGTGGACAAAGGCATTCTCCAATAGGTCGGGATTTCGGAACTCAACCCCGATAATCTTTTCGGCTCTTTTTTCGGGATCAATTCTCGATGTTTTCATCTTTTGGCGGAGGAACTTTTCCCTCCAGATAACGCTCCACAACTGTTCCCAAAACGCCATTGACAAAGGGTCCGGAGGAAGAACCGCCGAACTCTTTCGCCAACTCGATGGCCTCGTCAATTGCCACCTTGGGTGGAACTTGTTTTTCGATCGGGAGATCTTCCTTTGAAAAGAGAAGTTCCCAGATAGCGATGCGCAGAGCGATCAAGTCGATCTTGTTAATCTGATTGGTCGGCCAGGCGGGAGCGGTTTCCTCAATGATCCGATCGATCTCTTCGGATTTTTCGGCGACCCCCTTGATTAAAACCGCGATAAGTTCCTGATCGACCTCTTTCTCTTCCAGAACTTCCTTGATGCGGAGAATACTTTCTTCGGGTTGAATGGAGTGAAAAGCCCTTTCAAAAAGAGTGGCGAGAACCACCCGGCGCGCTTCGTGCCGAGGATCGCCTGGATTGGCAAACTCCGAGTCTGGCATTTACATCTTTCCGCACTCCGGACAAACCCGGTGCGGAAGTTTTTGGGCACCGCAGTGACGACATTTAACCGTTGCGACGGCCTTTACTATTTTGTTGAAGTAGCGCCGTTTCTTGCGGCCGTGGGAGAATTTTCTTTTTGGTAGTGGGGGCATAGCTAGTCAATTATCAATTATCAGTTACCAATTAGCAATACCTACTCTTTCGTTAGAAATGTTACTTTCGTGGAACCGTAGATGCGCCGGTCGAAGATCCGCAGTCCGGGAATGATGGGTGGTTCGGTCAGTTTGGAGTGTTCATAAACCACCACCGCTCCTTTTTTAAGATGAGGGATCAGGCTGTGAAAAATGTGGTCGAGTCTTCCGACCGCGTAGGGAGGGTCGAGAAAGACCAATTCGATGTCGTTATCAGGAAGTTCCGTTAAGGCCTGCTTCACATCACGGCAGAGAACGGTTCCTTTCGGCGCAATCTTGGAGGGAACCAGATTCTCGCGAATGGTCTGACAAGCGTGACGATTGGATTCGATGAAAATTGCCTCCCGTGCTCCGCGAGAGAGAGCTTCAATCCCGATCGACCCTGATCCGGCATAAAGATCGGCGACCTTTTTGCCCTCTCCAAAATCTCCCAGAATGTTGAAAATCGCGAGCCGAATCGATTCCTGGGTTGGCCGGAGATCCCGAACCTTGGGGATCTTGAGCGGGTGTCCTTTTACTTTTCCTCCCGCAACGCGCATAAGTTCATGTTACAAGTAACAAGTAACAAGTAACAAGTTTAATTGGGATCGACGAGAGAGGTGGAGAACCTTTCCAACTCGGTTTTTAATTGAGGGTACTTTTCCAAGGGAAAATCTCCCTGGAAGATGTTCCGGGCTGCTTCCTGCGCATCCTTAAGAAGCCGAGAATCGGTGAGATCCGCCACCTTCAATTCGGTGAGTCCGTGCTGTTTTACCCCGTAGATTTCTCCCGGACCGCGCCGTTTCAGATCCAACTCCGCCAGCTGGAAGCCACTCTCATTTTGCTCCAGAGCTCTCAAACGTTCGAGGGACTCGGTCGATTCCTTCTCAGGAAAGAGAAAGCAGAAAGATTCTTTTCCTCCGCGGCCAACCCTTCCCCGAAGTTGGTGAAGGGACGCCAGGCCGAAACGCTCCGCCGCCTCTACCACCATAATCGTGGCATTGGGAACATCGATCCCGACCTCCACCACCGGGGTAGAAACTAATACCCCGATCTCCCCTCGTTTGAAACTATCCATGGTTTTGGTTTTTTCTTGAGATTTTATTCTTCCGTGGAGAAGTCCAACTTTGACGTCGGGCATAATCCTGGAGATAGCCTCAAATTCCGCGGTGGCGGCTTTAACCTGCTGCATTGATTCCGCTTCCGACTCCTCAATCAGGGGGCAGATCACAAAAGCCTGATCTCCGGCCTTAACGCGCTGGCGGATCCAACGGTACCCATCCTCCCGCTTTTGGGTCGGAACCACAAAGGTTTTGATGCGCTTCCTTCCGGGAGGCAGTTCGTCCAGAACGGAAAGGTCCAGATCACCGTAAACGGTCAGAGCGAGAGTGCGGGGAATGGGAGTGGCCGTAAGCGTGAGAAGATGGGGAATCCCGGCCGACTCGGTCTTACGAAGAAGCTGGGCCCGTTGTTCGACACCGAAGCGGTGCTGTTCATCAATCACGACCAGACCGACCTTTTGAAAATCCTCCTCTTTGTAGAAGAGAGCGTGCGTGCCCACCCAGAGATCAAATTGGTCTTCGGTTTTCAGTTTATGGGGACCGGTACTGTCCTCGCGCTGCTCGGTTGTAATTCGCTGGTGCGAAGTGTGGATAGCGACCTTGATTCCGGAGGGACTCAGGAGGGTTGAGAGCGTCTGGAAATGCTGGTCGGCCAGAATCTCGGTAGGAGCCATAAAAACCGTCTTGGCCCCGTTTAGATGGGTTAGATAGGCCGCTACTGCGGCGACAACGGTCTTTCCCGAGCCGACGTCTCCCTGGAGGAGTCGGTTCATTGGTTTTTCGCCGGCGAGGTCTTTAAAGATCTCATCCAGAACATTCTTCTGCGCCCTGGTGAGCGAAAACGGCAATTTCTCCACAAACTGGTCCACTTTTACCCGGAACCGATCGTAAGAGATCGGGAGAGAAGTTTTTTGCTTCTCCCAAACCAAACGTTGTTTTAGGGACCGCAGATTAAAGAGAAGCAATTCTTCCAGGGCAAATCGCTGTCGCGCCTTTTCAATATCGGAAAATTTTTTGGGAAAATGGATTTTCTCCAGCGCCTCCCGCAGCGGCAGAAGTTGCCGTTCCTGCCGAATTTCTTCCGGAATAAATTCCGAGATCTCGACCGAATCCAGCAGACTACGAATGCGGGTCCGCAGCCATTTGGAAGTGAGCCGGGCGGTTTCCGGATAAACCGGGACCAAACCGGCGGTGTGGGTGGGGGCCTCTCCCTCTTCCAGGACTTCGAAATCGGGACTGATCAAGCTGGTTTTCCCGCCAAAGTTCTCAACCTTTCCGGCCAGGCCTACCCTCAACCCCTCTTTGAGAGTTTGGGTCAGATAGGGTTGGTTGAACCAGATCACCTCGATCGCTCCGCTCTCGTCGGCGACGGCGGCTTTCGTCAAAAATTTTCCCCACTTCGTGCGGATATTTCCGATCTGGACGATTTTTCCTTGAACGGCAACATCTTTATCGGGGGCCAACAGATTAATCCTGGTGGTTTGGGTGTAATCCAGATAGCGGAATGGAAAGTGGTAGAGCAAATCGCGCGCGCTTACTATTCCCAGCCGCGCCAACCTCTGGGCATAGATCTTGCCAACGTAAGGAATTTTCTCGACCGGATCAGTTACGGTTATTTGCATTTTCAAATTGCAACTGAGCGCAGCGAGGACAGCCCAATTTACCTAAACAAAAACGGCAGGAACGATGCTAAGACTAGGCTCAGAGAGGCGACAACAACCAAGATGATCCCCAGTTTTTGATTTCTTTGAAAGAATTTCATTCTTCGATTATCACTCAGAATGATCCTGAGCTTGCCGAACGGATCATTCGATTTTGATAAAAGTCTTCTTGCCGATCTTCAGAACCCCGCTCCTCAGAACCGTTTCGGTTCCGGTTAGTTTCTTGTCATCCAGGTTGACTCCACCCTGCTCCAAGAGACGCCGGGCTTCCGATTTGCTAGGGGTGATTCCATTTTCGACCAACAGATTGACGAGATTAATTTTCTTTCCAGCGACCTTCCAAATAGGTGCGTCTTTCGGCGTGCCGCCCTTAGAGAAAACGCTCTCAAAATCTTTCTGTGTTCGCTGCGCTTGGTCATCGCCGTGGTACATCTTCACGACCGTGAGGGCGAGAAGACGCTTTTTATCAAGTGGTTTTAGCTCTTTCGCTCGATCCAATTCCGACTGAGAAATATCCGTCACCAGCTCCAGGTAGGAATCGGTCTGTTCGTCGGGAAGAGACATCAGCTTTCCGTACATCTCCGCAGGCTCGTCGTCCAGCCAGACGCAGTTGCCGGAGGTCTTGCTCATCTGTTTCCCATCGGTTCCCATGATCATCGGCACCGTCAGAACGTATTTCTCTTTTCCGCGCATCTTCCGCAGCAGTTCCCGGCCGATGAGCATATTGAAAGTCTGGTCGGTACCGCCGATCTCCAAGTCGGTATCCAGAACAACCGAGTCGTACCCCTGGAGAAGGGGGTAGAGAGTCTCGTTGGCCCAGACGGTATCCCCCCGTTCCAGACGCTCCTGGAACATATCGCGCTTGAACAGCTGGACGGAGCTGATGTGGCCGGCGATGGAGAGCAGGTCCTTCATCGTCAGTTTGAGCAGCCAATCGCCGTTCTGTTTTATCTGAACCTTGGAGAAGTCCAATATCTTCTCCGCCTGTTTTTTCCAGGTGGAGATGTTCTTCTCGATCTCCTCTTCTTTGATCTCTCCCCTCGCCCCCGTTCTCTGGGAAGGGTCGCCCGCCAGGACCGTTCCGGTCCCGATCAAAAGAGTGGCCTCGTGACCCAGTTCGGCAAATTTTTGGAGCTTGCGGAGAAGAATAGAGTGACCGAGATGGAGGCGGTCGCCGGTCGGATCGATGCCGAAGTAGAGGCGGATCTTTCTTTGTTGGAGGAGTTTTTCCAGCGCCTCTCGGTCAGGGTAGATCTTCTCAATCCCCCGTGAAAGGAGTTCTTCAAGAGATACCATTTCGATAAATTCTATCAGATTCTGTGTTAAAATTCTCCAGTGAGATCAAGAAAATACCTGCCGACCGTCTCCGGTAATTGGGGACGGGGGAACGACGGGTTGTTCCAAAAATTGGTCGGTCTACTAAAGAAGGTCCTGCGGCCTTTTTTGCGGTTGGCCTATCTCCTCGTCTCCAAGCTCTACGGGCTAGTTTTTGGGATCCTGTCGAAGCTGCCGGGATTTCGTAATTTTTCACGGCGGGGCCGACGCAGCCCGCTCTACTGGTTGAACGTGCTGGCAACCATCTTTCTGATATTTCTTATTTTCTCCTCGCTGGCTTTCGGAGCAGTGGCGATCGTCTTCTCCAAGGACCTCCCCTCTCCTAATCGGCTGGTGGACCGCCAGGTTTCTCTATCGACCAAAATCTACGATCGAAATGGAACTCTTCTCTACGACGTTTACGGAGACGAGAACCGAACTCTGGTTACCCTGGACAAAGTAGCCGAGGTGATGAAGCAGGCTACTCTCTCGATCGAGGACAAGAGCTTCTATCGGCACGGAGGGTTCGATCCGATCGGGCTGGCGCGCGCGTTTATAAATATCATCACCAAGCACGAGCTCCAGGGGGGTTCGACCATTACTCAACAGCTGGTCAAGAACACGCTCTTGTCTCAAGAAAGAACCATTGTCAGGAAAATCAAAGAGTTTATTCTTGCCCTTCAGATCGAAGCTCGCTACAGCAAGGATGAGATTTTTCAGATGTACTTCAACGAGACTCCCTACGGCGGCCAGGCGATCGGAATACAGGCCGCCGCGGAAAATTACTTCGGCAAGAATGCTTCTGATCTGACTCTGGCTCAGGCCTCTCTTTTGGCAGGATTGCCCCAAGCCCCATCAAGATACTCTCCTTATCGCGACCCGGAGTTGGCAAGATCTCGGCAGACCGAGGTTCTGCGCCGGATGCGGGAAGACGGTTACATCACGCGCGAGCAGGAGGAAGAAGCCAAAAACACCGCTCTGAAATATCGGGCCGAGGGGGCGCAAATCAAGGCTCCCCACTTTGTGATGTATGTCAAGGAGCTCCTCGCGGAGAGATACGGCGACACCTTTGTAGAAACCGGGGGGCTGAAAGTAACCACTACCCTGGACCTCAAATGGCACAACAAATTCCAAAAAATTGTCACCGACGAGATCAAGAAGGACGGTTGGGCAAAAGTTTCCAATGGGGCTTTGATCGCTATCAATCCGCAAACCGGGGAAATTATTTCCATGGTGGGTTCGAAAGACTATTTCAACACTAGGATCGATGGCCAGTTCAACGTCACCACTTCCCCCTCCCGCCAACCGGGGTCCTCGATCAAGCCGATCATGTACGCCACCGCCTTCAAGCAGGGATTTTCTCCCGCGACCCACCTGATCGGGGTGCCGACCACCTTTGACATGCCCCCCGGCCAGCCGCCCTACCGACCCCAAAACTTTGCCAACCACAACTACGGGATCATCTCGGTCCGCCGGGCCTTAGGTAATTCGCTGAACGTGCCGGCGGTGAAGATGCTCTCTCTGGTTGGGCTGGATAACCTGCTCGCCACCGCTGCCGATATGGGGATCACAACCCTGACGGACACGGGAAGGTACGGGATCTCGCTGACCCTGGGGGGCGGAGAAGTCAAGATGATCGATATGGCCGCCGCCTTTTCGGTCTTTGCGACCGGAGGAATGCGGCACGATCCCGTCGCGATTCTCAAAGTTACCGATTCCAACGGAAACGTTCTGGAAGAGTTCAAGCCCACCAAGGGCATTCGGGCGCTCTCCGAACAGGTCAGCTACCTGATCAGCAACATCCTCTCCGATTTCAACGCTCGTTCCCTCACTTTCGGGGGTGGCAACCAGCTCGGGCTTAATATCCCCGGCCACACGGTGGCGGTCAAAACCGGAACGACCAACGACAACCGCGACAACTGGGCGATCGGTTTTACCCCGGCTCATAGCAACTCCAAGGTGGGAATTACGATTGCGGCCTGGATCGGGAACAACGACAATTCGCCGATGAATCCAAACTTCTTTGCCGGATCCGCCCGGATCTGGAATCAGGCGATGGTCGCCTATCTCAATGGCAAGCCCAACACCGCTTTTGTCCGTCCCAAGGGAATAGTTTCCGGTACCGTCGATAGTTCTTCCGGTATGGCTCCCGGACCCTACACCACCGGAACCAGTACCGATATCTTTGTCGAGGGAACGGTGCCGACCGAAATCGACAACTGGCACGTCCGGCTCAACATCTGTAAACCGGATGGCAAACTCGCCTCCGATGCCTGTATCGCCGCCGGCCAGTCCGAGGAACGCAATTACATTAAGATTCGGGCCGAAAAGCCCGAATGGCAGGATGATGTCGACGCTTGGGTCGCCAAGACCTACAAAGGAAAATCGCAGTATTTCCCGCCGAAGAAAACCTCCACGCTCTGTTTTAATGGCGGCGGAAATGTCGTGAGCTGTACCGGAGGAGAAACCGGACCGCTTCTAGATGTTGAAGATGTTTCTTTTCGGAACTACAGCTCGGGAAATACCGTTCTTTCGGCGAGCTCGTTACCGGTTGATTTCCAAGTTTGGGCGACACCAACCTTCCAGCCAGGAACTGAAGTTGCTTTTGTAAAATTTACACTCTCTGGAGCGGATTGCAGTGCCCTCTGGCCAACGGAATGCAACACCGAACCCGGAACCGATTACGTGGTCACAACGAGCACCTGCGGCAGCGGTTGCTTCACTTCAAAAGACAACGGCCCGATTGGGACCGCACCACGGCTCTTTCAAATGGAATCAAAAGACCCAGCTATCCCCGGATCATACACGCTTAGGATTGAAGTTCAGGACAACACCGGGGGATCAAAAATTCTAGAAATTCCGATTACGATAAACCTTTAAGAACGCAGTTGTCCACCATTGGACTCAATAAGTTTGTGAATCTTTCCTCTCAAAGGAGAAATATCCTCAGAGGATAACCCTCTCTCTTCGAATTGGAAAGTAACTTTAAGAGTAATCGATCGGTTTCCCTCTTTAGTTTCGAATCGATCTTTAATCTCGACCTCTCTGACCAGCGATGAAGACGATCGAATTTTCTCGATCAACTCCG
>Ga0209341_10001368_pt1 | contig 24292 bp, 17 predicted proteins | sample RifCSP13_2_FD_184020 | JGI IMG/M metagenome (GOLD analysis project Ga0209341, IMG submission 184020) | Soil microbial communities from Rifle, Colorado - Rifle CSP2_sed 13_2 (SPAdes) (version 2) | ecosystem: Environmental > Terrestrial > Deep subsurface > Rock core/Sediment | place: Rifle... | reverse complement strand
CTGTCACCCTGGCGTAACCGTCAGCCATAGACGCGCCTACCTGCTCGTGACGTACCGGCATATATTCAATCCCGGGCGTACGATCAATGGCATCTATGAGGGCCAACACTGAGTCGCCGCTAATGCCGAAGACGTAGTTTACTCCGGCATCCGCGAGCACCTGCACGACTAATTCTGCTGCTGACCTCATTGAGTTCACGGCAGCGCTGCGCGGTCTGGCACGCCCTTACAGCCCTGCTCTAATAACGGGAGACATCCGCATTGCTGGCACATCTAATCACCTTTCGGTGGGACAAAGCGCCCAGGGAAAAAACAACCACAAGCCGGCTGCTTGCGTGCTCTATTGCTCATTGTACGTCGTTTGCTCGACTCACGGCCGAAACTTGGGAGGATGCGCTGGAGCGGCCGATGGCCGGGAGCATGAGCGCCACCAGACTCGCCAAGCCGTTCATGGCGGCCATGTACCAGAAAAGGGTAGAGTAACCGAAAGAGGTCATGAGCAAACCCACGATGAGCGGAGCAAAGCCGAGAAACAAGGCGTTGTTCCCCCAGAGAAGCCCGATCAGGCTCCCCTCGAGTCTTCGCCCCTCTCCTAAGTCAAGAGCGCCAGCATCTATCACCGCGTGCCCCCCAAACATGAATGCCCCCATGAGCCCCACAAAGATAGTCAGCATAAGCCCGCCACCACTAAGGCCCATCAGGGTAGCCACAATAGCCTTCCCTGCGAGCAACGTGACGATAATAGGTTTACGTGTGAACCGGTCGGACAACGCCCCAACAAATGGTCCAGTGGCAATACCCATGGTCGTAAGAAGTGCCATATGCAGGCCGATCCCGAAGCTTCCCATCCCCTGGGTCTCCTGCAAGTAGATCGGTAGCCATAGCTGGAACCCGCCCTGGCCCAGTCCGCTCACACTGGCGAGCAGGAATAACAGCAGTAACCCTCTGTTGCGGAGGAGCTCCCGCAACGAACGCAGCTGTTCCCCGACGTGACGTGGTGTCCTGCTCCGAGTCTGGAATTCCTCCCACCCCGGGGCTCGCCGTATAACGAGCCACAGAAGCAGCGCGACTCCTAGGGTCAAGGGAAAGGCAGCCAAGAGAATACCTTGCCAGGCCAGGACCAGCATGAGGGCGCCAACTGCCAGCGAGCCGAGGGTATCACCTAAGTTCCCGGACGAGCGGTGGACGGACATCATGAAGCCACGACGCTCTGGATATCGTTGAGAGAGAAGGCTCAGCGCTGAGGGATGCCAGAGGGACTGGTGGGAGATCCCCACCAGGCCAAGGGCAACCAGGATCACGAGATAGGCGGGCACAAGACCCATTATCAGATAGCCCAGCCCCATGGTGACCATGCTGACACACAAAATCAGGATCCGGCGGTGCTGCAGTTGGTCAACCAGAAGCCCACCTCCGATGGCAGCCGCGCCGCTACTGACACGCCGTACGGTGTCCATCAGCCCGGCGGCAACAGGCGTCAAGCCCAGCTCGGTGTAGAGGACCGGCAGGATGACATAGAGGCCGTGGTCATATGCGTGGTGTAACGCATGGCCGGCGATCACGCTTGCGGCCGCCACCCGATCACCGCCTTTCTCCGATGCGGCAGCTATTCGACTGTTAGACGTGCGGTCGATGGTAACTCCCTTTGGAACAAGGCAACTAGCACAAGGTTTCGCACGCGTCAAATACATTGACGCCAAAAATTCCCCTTGCCCGAAAAGTCACGCCTCGGTTAGACTTAGAATTCATGGCTGAGGTCCCGAACCAAATAGGAGAGCTGATCGCAAAGTTCGACCAGAACCTGGAGGCTTACCGTAATTCCGCTTAGGGTGAATTTCATGGATGACGTAGATGACTCGTATTTGTCGCCTTTCAGAGAAGACTTGCGTAAGTTGACTTGGTTCTTAAGCCCTGCACCGCGTTGACATCCAGGCTTTCATTGAATAGGCTTCGAAGCATAAGTTGGAGTCTGCCTTTATCGTAACCAATCGCGCTGCATCATTCGCATCGCAAAGGAGGAGAGCCATGGGTGAGATGATCAAGTTCAAGCGACCGGACGGAAAGGAAGCTTCGGGCTATTATGCCAAACCGAGCGCAGGGGATGACGCGCCTGGCGTCATTGTCATTCAAGAGTGGTGGGGCCTTAACGATCAGATCAAAGGCGTGGCTGACCGCGTGGCCGGGCTCGGCTACCGGGCGCTGGTTCCAGATCTCTACAAAGGAAAGGTCACCTTGGACATGGCTGAGGCCGACCACATGATGAAAACCCTCGACTTCGGCGACGCCACAAACCAGGATATTCGGGGCGCCGCGCAGCATCTCAAGAAAACCGGCCATAAGGTGGGCGTAGTTGGCTTCTGCATGGGCGGGGCGCTGACGGTCCTCGCCGCGGTTTACGTCCGCGAGGTCGATGCCGCATCGTGCTGGTACGGAGTGCCCCCTGAGCAAGCAGCCGATGCCAGAACCATCGCGATCCCGTTCCAGGGACACTTTGCGCGCCAAGACCAGGTCTTTACGCCGTCACAGGTCGAGGCCTTTGAGGCAAAGCTCAAAGAAGGAAAAGTCAAGTACGAGCTATATTGGTACGACGCCAACCACGCTTTCGGGAACGAGAAGGGACATTTTTATAACGCCGAGGCAGCGAAGCTCGCCTGGCAGCGCTCGGGCGATTTCTTCGCCAGGCACCTGAAGTAATTGGGGCTATCCGCGGCCGACAGGCCTTGTTTAAGCCGTTTAAATCGTTCAAATTTTGAACCCTATTGAACGGTTTGAACGTTTTGAACTTTTGATTCGTGCCCCGGCTTGAGAAACTGGTACTGGCTTTTAGCGGGCCTTCTTTTTGGAGAAATGCGCCGGCCATCTCCTAAGCGCAAGGTCGCAGAGAAACAAAAACAACCCGATGCCCGAGAGAGGCCACCAGGTCTCCAGGGCCCGTGTGGCTTTGCCCGGATCCGGGGTAAACAGGCGCTTGAGCCCTTCCTCCAACCTTTCCGGATCCAGAACCTCGCCCCCGGTCTCTTCGGCAAGGCGAGTCAGCAATGCCACATTGGGCTTGAGTTCACGGTATTCCTTGGGATAGGGAGCAATGAAGGGGACCGTCGTAACCGCTTGAGCCTCCTGCCGGGTTTCTTTCTCTTCCTGAATCGTCAATAGGTGCACTCCGCGCTCACCCGCGGCGAAGCTGGTCTCATACCGCCCGGGCGCAATCTGCATAAAAGTCGATGCGCGACCAGCCTGGCTTGGGTCGGTCAGAATTCCTTTTAGTTTCAGATGATTGACGAAGCGGCCTTCCCGGGAGAGGATGTCAACGAGGGCTTTGACCTGATCTCCTTCCCGACGAAGCTCGGTCCGGATCTTGTCTTCCGAGCCCCGCCGCATGGTGCTGCGCGCAAGCTGACCTGTCCACTGCGGGAAATCCGCCCACGCTACCCATTCCTTCCCCCATCTGCCACTCAAGTCGGAGGTGAAGGCCGACACCCGCCCGAGCCCATAGCGCCAGGAGACCAGCAGGGGATCTTCGCCCGCCTTCATGAGCAGCTCCGTACGGTCCTTGGGACGGGTCAGGACATAGCCCCGGACCGGAGGTATGCTTTTCTCGGCGAAGCCCTTAAGCGGCCCGACGGCAGCGATAATGCTGGGATAGACCAGCCTTTCGACTAGCAGGTCGCGTGAGATCAAGAGCGCCTCGGTGGTAAAGATTTGCGGTATCGTCTGCGGATCGATAGTGACATAGGCTCTACCGCTTCCACCCTTTGCGATTTGCGAGAGCAATACCAGGTCGGCATCATGACCCACCGCTACCGTAGAGACGGTAATGCCTCCCCGCGCCATCTTCGACACCAGCGTGGAGAAATCCTGCTTGTCTGTCAGCCCGTCAGACAGAACGATGAGATGTTTGATCGCGGCCGCCTTGGTGGAAAAGACGCGGTAGGCCTCGACCATAGCCTTGTAAAGGTCGGTGCCGCCCTCGGACTGCAGCGAGGAGAGTTGCTCGGAGATCCACTCCCCCTTTCCCACCTCGCGGAACGGCAGCACCCAGTCCCACCCCGCATCAAAGGCCAAGATCCCGATCTGGTCTGAAGGGTTCATGATGTCCGCAGCAGCCACGGTCGCAGCCTTGGCCAAGTCCAGCTTAGTGGCCCCCGGTGGTCCTGCCCCCATGCTCCCCGACTTGTCCAGGACGAACAAAAGCGCCACATGGGGCAAATTGAGCCGGGCGGGAGGCCTCATCTCCACCGGGAGAACCCGCTCCAGGGGCGTCCGGTAGTAGCCTCCGGCTCCATAACTTTGCGTCCCACCGATAACGATCAACCCGCCCCCTAAATCGCGCACGTATCGCTCCAAAGCTTCCATACTCGATTGGGCAAGGCCGTAGGCGGGAACGTTGTCCAGGATCACAAGATCGAAAGTAGAAATCTCCGGCAGGGAGAGCGAGATCTGCTGTGCCGCGGCCTCGACGACGGCGTACCCCTGCGCCGCGAGGACTCGTGGAATATAGCGTTGAGTGTTTCCTCCAGGATGGAGATAGAGCACCCTCGGCGGACCCTGAACCTGGATGACACCCTGCAAAAGATTGTTCTCCGCGAGGGTATCTTCAGCGGATTCGACCAGCGACTCGAACCTATGATGGCCCCTTTCCACCAGGGTGTTCTTGAATCTGAGCCAGTTGGTTCCGGGCCGAAGCATCACCGCCGCCTCTTCCTGAATGATACCGTCGCGCAGGAGCTTCACCCGGGCGCGGGCTTCGTAAAGGCTTTCAACGGCCACCTTCACTTCAAACGCCTCGCCGCTGTGGACCTCATGGGGTAGAATCAGCTCGCTCAGGTAAATCTCGTTTTTCCCTTGCGGAAGATTGACCGGCAAAACCCAAACCGGCACGTCCTGAGCGCGCAGCAAAGGCACGACCCGCGCCGCCTCGCCGCGATTTTCGTTGCCGTCAGAAATCAACAGAACCCGCCCCTGCCGCCCCTCTCCGATCTGGGCGGCCGCCGCCTGAAGCGCCGACCGGATGTCGGTTTCTTCGCGACCCACCTCGGGAGAAAAGTCGGCCGAGCTGAAATCCTTGTGAGGAAAAAACTCCCAGACCGGTTTCTGTCCAAAAGCCAGGAGACCAACGCGCAGCTCCGGATTTTTGCTGCGCCGGGCCGACTCGATGACCCGAAGGGAACTTTCCCTGGCTTCCTGTCCGACGCTGCGGGAGAAATCCACTCCCAGGATCACATCCAGGGCATCGACGGCGCGTAATATTTTCGGATTGAACAGCGAAAGAGCGATCCCGGAGATAGCCAGAAGGCGAAAAGCCCAGGGGAAAAACGACCCACTGCCGATCCGAAAGGCGAGAAAGGCCTCAAGGCCGAGGAGTATCAAAGCCACGGCGAGGAGCAAGGGCCAGAGAGAAAACGGCGCTTCCGTCTTTTTCCCGGTCCCACGTTCGGTGACTGTCGGGTCCTGAGGCCGCACTCGTGGGTTAATCTGGGACTCGCTTTGGCTGAAAAGATTGACCGCAAACTCCCCTTGCCTGCTCTGGGCTTTGAAGGCATAAAACCCAGCCTCCACGGTCTCCGGGTAAAGCAAAGGGTTGGCGGTCGCCTGAAGCGTCTCGCTTCTGCCGCGAGGTCGCTTCACTTCCACGCGATCGCCTCCGGGTGACACGTGGATGGCGTAGGGAGTGCCGGCCTGGACCTGCTCGGCCGGAAATTCACTTCTTGGCGGGCGAAACCAGTTAAAGGCGTTGCTGAAAAGGATCGGAAAGGCCACCCGGAAGGGAAGATCGGAAGCGAACAGATCAAAACCCAGAACCAAGGCTCTCAGCCTTCCCCTCTCCAGCGCGACGAGCAGAGGCTCCGCACCGGCGCGGGCCAGGACGATCGCACCATCGGCGCCCTCCAGGCGCAAGGCGTCTTTGATGTAGAGATCATCGAGGCGCAGTCCCTGAGTGAGAGGATGCTCCTTCAGAGAAGAGAGAAGTCGGGGCCGGTAGATTTTGCCTTTCACCTTCAGGGGGAGGCCCTCAGCCACCGTATTGATAAGAATGAAATTCCCTTCCCCGAGGGATGGGAGGGGAATCCCGTCCGCGATGATGACGTCGAACTGCCCAGGTTCCTGACGCAAAAGTTTTGCTGGCCACCGCTCCATACGGGACACGCGAACATTGGGAAGGAAGCGAAAGAGATGTTCTAAATATGGGTTGCCTTTGCCGACATAAAGGAGACGGAGCGGAGCAGGTTCGGAAAAAGTAAGAAAGGCCACGTTGTCGAGCGGAAAGTCATCTTCGAAGCCTAATCGGGCTACAGCGCGCCTGGGCGGTGCTCCCCGATACGGATAGATGACCACCCGGCTTTCCTGCGCCGGGACCTCGAGCGCGGATTCCGCCCATAGCTTCTCCCCCAGCGTGAGCGCCAGCGATGTCCGGATGGGCCGGGCAGTGAAGTTCCTCACATGGACCATAACTTCGTACTCTTCCGCTCGATCGGGCAGGCGGCGGAATTCAAAGCCCATGATCCCGATATTTTCGTTTCTCCCTTCCACCAGGATCAGGCGAAGCTGCGACGCGTGCCAGGGTAGCTCTTCGGCTCCCTCGAAGGCCCCGTCACTCAAAACCACTACCCGATCGCGGCCGCCCCGCTTGATGAAAGAATGGGCGAAGAGGACCGCCTCTTTGACCTGACCTGGGGCATCGGTCGCCTCCAGGCTCCGCCCCAAATCCCGGAGCCGAACCCCGTCTGCCGTGAGCGGAGACAATACTCGAGGGCTGGGCCCCGCTCCGATCACCATCATCCTCTCACCGGCGGGCAGGGTATCGACCAGAGCACGAAACTCACGCCGGGCCTCGTCCATACGGCTTCCCCGCAGGCCTCTGGCTTTCATGCTCGCGCTTAGATCGATCACCACGATGGTATCCCCGGCCGGCGCGCCAAATCGGAGCAGCGACGGATCCGCCAAAGCCACAATGAGCATCAGCGCGCTCAGAAGCTGAAGCATAAGAAGGAGGTTTTTCTTGAACAGCCAACCGATCCTCGTTCCCATGGGGCGTTCTTTCAGCACGCGCTCCCAGAGAAACAGAGCGGTCGTCCTCACTCGCACTCCGCGGGGCCTTAGACTGTGAAGAATGAGGATCAGCGGAAAAGCACCCAGGAGAAGGAGGAAAGCCTGTGGAAAACCCCAACCCATAACTATTTTTTCACGCTCTTTGCCTGGCGGAGCGTTAGGAGAACAAAATCTTCGATCGGGGTCGTCGTCGTGGTCCTGAGGTAATCCACCCGACGGTTGAGGCAAAACGATTCGATCTCCGCAAAGTAGCGCTCGAGTTCCTCCCGGAAGCGGCGGACAAGCTCGGCATCGAGAAAAATCCTCTTCTCCCTGGCGCTCTCTACGTCCGACAACAAAACATCCCCCGAAACTTCCTGCCCGAGCTCGGCCCGGTCCAAAATATGGATCACCAAGAGCTGGTATTTTTTCCCCACCAGCTCCTCCAATCCCCCACGCCACCCCTCGGGATCAAAAAGGTCGCTCAAGAGCACGACCAGCCCGGGCCGAGAGAAGAGCGAGGAGAAGGCTCGAGCGGAGGTTCTGAAATCTGTCTTCCCCTGGCAGGAAAGATTTTCCAAGAAATGGAAAAGCGTAAGGATCTGCTCCCGGCCCCGTCCCAGGGCGAAGGGTAAGGAAAGATCGGAAGCAAAGCTTGCACCGCCTACGCGATCGAGATTCTTAAGGCCGATATAGCCCAGCGCCGCGGCCACTCTCTTGGCATATTCTATCTTCGGCGGCGTCCCTTCTGCCATGGATTGGCTGGTATCGAGCAGCAGGTAGAGGTTCATCTCTTCCTCCGCGGCAAAGAGCTTCAGCCAGAGCCGCCCGAGCCGCCGGTAAATGTTCCAATCAACGTAGCGCAGGTCGTCGCCTTTCTGGTACCTCCGGAAGTCGGAAAACTCGAGGCTGAAACCTTTTCGCGATGACGGGTGTTCTCCCCTGGCGCTCGACCAAGAGAGACGCTTTGCCGCCAAGCGCAGTCGCTCCAGCTTCTTAAGAAATTCGGGCTCGAGAAAGGTGGAGAGGGTCTCAGCCATCGGCTCTTTTCACAAAATTTCCGCCACCCCTTCCGCCACCGCCTCCAGGACTTTCTCCGCCGTGATTCCCTCCGCATCCGCTTCCAGGTTGAGAATGATGCGGTGGCGCAGGCCAGGCAGCATGACGGATCGGATGTCCTGGAAAGAGACATTGGGGCGTCCCGTGAGCAAGGAACGGGCCTTGGCTGCCAGGATCAGGCTCTGCAGCCCTCGCGGGCTGGATCCGTAGAGGACGTAGCGATCCGCCAGCGAGACGCGGCCGTCTTTGCGCGGATGGCTAGCCATGACCAAGCGCACCGCGTAGTCTTTGACCGGTTCAGCGATGGGAACCTCTCGGACCCAGCCCCTGATTTCTAAGACCGCTTCGGCGTCCAAAACTTTTCTGAGCGGAGGCGGCGGAGGAGCCGTGGTCAGATCCGCGATCCGGCCGAGCTCTTCGCGGCTCGGATATTGAAGCAGCAATTTGAAGAAGAATCTGTCAATCTGCGCTTCAGGCAAAGGATAGGTCCCTTCCATTTCAATCGGATTCTGCGTCGCCAGCACGATGAAGGGGCTCTCAAGCCGGTGGCTCCTACCCCCGACGGTGACACTTTGCTCCTGCATAGCCTCGAGCAGCGCCGACTGAGTTTTAGGGGTAGCGCGGTTGATTTCATCCGCCAGCACGATATGGGCGAAAACCGGTCCCCGCTGAAAATCAAAGACCTTTTTTCCGGCGGCATCGTCGGTCAGGACAATCGTCCCCGTGATATCGGCCGGCATGAGGTCCGGGGTGAACTGAATCCGCGAGAAAGTCAGATTCAACACCTCGGCGAGGCTTCGCACCAACAGAGTCTTGCCCAATCCTGGCACACCCTCTAGCAGGCAATGACCCCCGCAAACCAAGGCGACAAAAACCTGCTCGATCAGCGCCTCATGGCCCACAACGACACGGCCGAGCTCGTCCCTCAATTCTTCAAAGGCGCGACGGACCGCGACCGTTCTCCCCCGGACCTCATCCAAGCCTTCCATGTTCACTCCGGCTTCTCTCCCGTCATCCCCAGCGAAAGAAAATAATTTTTGATCGTTTCCTTCAACCCCTCGGGGATCTTTTCCGAAGCCAGCTCCTCTTCCACCTGGCGGCGGTAAGAGACGATCACGTCTTCGACCGGAACCACGCTCATTCCTGCCCGAGGCTTCCCGCGCCACGGGAAGCTCTCGATCCTCCCCTCCCCGAGGATCCCTTTTAGGTGGGCCACCATCCCTGGCTCAAAGGGAGGGGGGGCCTGAGCTGCCGGCTCTTTCTTCCCTGGGCGGTCTCCGGGAAGCAATCCCGGACCCTCGAGCCGGTCGCCGTGAGTGGCTCGGTCCGCGCCGCCTTGAGCGACCCTATCGCCAGCTTCCTCGCCCGGCTCGCCATCCCCGCGAATGACAAAGCGGAGAAAATCGCCGATCTCTTTAAGCGTGCGCCGATCCAGCTCGGCCTCCACGCCCTTCTCAAGCTCGCCGAGGATGCCATCAAGCTCCTCCTGGCTAAGCTGATCGGGCGGCAGACGGCGTTTGCTTAGTTCCTCGCTTAGCCGCGGCAAGCTTTCCAGCCTGCCCCGCAGCGCGCCCTGGGTTCTCTTCTCCCCCTGCCCTGTCTCGGGCAGGAAGAGGGCCTGCTTGAGGGCCTCGAGCTCCGTCTTCAAATCCGAAAGTTTCTCCCCGGTCGTCGACGTGAACGAGAATGCGGGCTCGCGCAGGTCGGACGGCATCTCATCGATCCTGCTGGCCAAGCCGGAAAGCTCCTCGCGCAATTTGTTTTCGCTCATCTGCCCGCGGAGCCGTTTCTCCGCGAGGTCCTCTATAACGCCGGCCACCTTCAAACTTTCGGCCAGCCCCTGGGAACGCGCCTGCCGCTTCAGCCCCTGCGAAAATTCTTTCAGTTGTTGCGCAAGCGTAGCCGACGGATTCTGACTTGAGGCCGATTGAATATCCACTCCGACATCGAACCAGACAAACAAGAGCCAAAGCAGCAAGAGGGGCGGCAGCCAAAGGGCATGCCAGGGCAGCCGCCGTTTGAAGAGGAGCCTGAAATCCACCCCCTGGAGCCTTTGCGCAGCCTCGGCGAGAACCACAAGCTCGGGGACTCGCTTTTCCTTACGCCCTAGAATGTCCCAAGCGGTGAGGGCCCGCTCCTCCAGACCGAGCGATTGATCGAGGTCAAACAGGGCCCGCAAGGATTCCCGCGTCCCCCAGGGGCGAATCAGAAAGAGAGCACCGGCCATGACCGGGCAAAAAAGCAGAGGTAAAATCAGCGGGCTAACCGCATAGGGCAGCGTCTTCCGGAACGGGAAAAACACCAGGGAGCCAAGGACCGCAAAGAAGAAAGCCTGGACAAAGATTCTCTCCCTTCTCTGCACCCTCTGCCAGGTGAACAGATCCGAAAAACGCTCTCGCAGCAGCCGCTCCTCTTCGCTCAAGGCGTAGTCTCCCTTCTAAGAGCCCAGCGAAAAGCGAGCAGCCCCAAACCGAAAAGGGAAAAATGGAATAAGAAATGGAGCACAGGCACAGGCCACTGCCATCCCCCGAGGACAAGCGGCGCCACCTCCTTCCTCCCCAAATAGTAAAGGAGAAACGCGACCGGATTCAAAGGCAGGTAGAGGAGGGCCGAAAGGATGAGCAAGGCAAAAAAGAAGCAACGGACAAAGACCTGACGGCTTTCCAGCCGTCGCTCCCAGAAGACGGCTGCGGCCAAACCCCAGATCCCGTAGGTGAGGGAATAGAAGAAAAACAGGCCGAAAGCGGCGAAAACAGCGACCAGGCCGGCTCGGGATATCGCTCCCGCCCAGATCAACAGCGGCGCACTAACCAGAATAAAGAGGCCGACATGAAGACAGAGGAGCCCGACCTGGGCCAGCGCTACTTGAGAGATCCGGACCCCGTGCTCTCTTACCCACTGCCGCAAGGGCAAAAAGCGCCAGGGCACAAATTCCCGATTGGCTATTCGAAGGCCGAGATACACCATCAGGAGCAAAGCGACTACGGAGGAGACCTTGAAGAGATTGGCCGCACCCGTCCAGACCTGGGGGTCAAGGGAGGGAAGGAAAAGGGTCAGAAACTCGATCGGGGCAAGGATCAAGAGAAAATGACCGTAGGCAGGAATACCCTGTCCCTCCCAAAGGTAGATCTGGATCCCCTCGCGCAGGACCGGGTTGGGCTTCATAAATCCTGTTCCTCCCCGAAGGGGATGATCGCACGAAAAAGGGTGTAATCATAGGCTAGAACCTGCGCGTCGTCGACCCATACCCGAGGCGCGGCCTGCCTGACCCAACCCACAAAAAGCGCGCCCTCCCCTCCCCCGCGAGACAGCCCCTGGCTCTCAGGAAAAAAGGAATAGCGAAACAGCAGCTCGCGCATCCGGTTGGCAAAGCGGATCTCTTGGAGACTTGAATGCTTGGATGAACTTTCAGAAGCGGCCTGGCCCCTGGCGACGAGTGAAAATTCGCGAACCACGTTGGACCCGCGCAGGATATCACCCAGGAAAAAAACCTGCCCCCGAATCACCAACCAGCATTCGTCAAGGTCCTTCGGGCCGAGATTCGCCAGCCGCAAAGAGAGCCGGTCACCGCGCTGCTCGACTTCGGCGTGGAGAGGAAAGGGACCAAGCGAACGGACCTTAAAGAGCCGATACGCCCATTCTCGCAGAGGAAAGCTGAAGCGCGTCGAACTCCCTTCCTCCTGCATCACCAAATGAGCCTCCTTGGTGTTGCCTGGACGAGGGAAGAACGCCTCGAGATCGTTCCATCCGTTTTCCACCTGGAGTGCATATTCGCGAGTCTGTGTAGAGAAAAGCGCCACGTTGGACTGCGCCTCCACGTAGCCGCCTGAAAAACTCTCCAGTAAAGTGGCAGTAAGGAGGACTCCATCAGGAACACTGCCCCGGTGGCTAAAATGAAGATACCCGCCAACTGAGGCGACGGCGTTCAAGAGCAAAAATCCCAGGCACAGGTTGCGCCTGCCCCACCGACTCTGTCGCCATTGCCAGGCGAAGAAACCCATCCCCCCCAGATAAAAGAGGATCCAGAGGAAAAGAGAGCGGACGGGCACGTAAGCGGAAATAAATGAAGGGCTGGCGAGAAGCTGGGAAAACACGGCATCGTCCCAGCTTGCCTGCAAACGCGCGCTTCGCTCCGGCGTGGAGCCCAACAGTTCTCGAAAAAGAGGCTTGAGCCCTCCCCAACGCGACAAAGGGGGCCTCCCCACATCCAACCCGAGATAGAAAATTCCACCCCTACCTCTCCTGGCTTCGACCAGCAAAGGAATGCCGCCCTCCTGTAGCAGAACTTTACCTTCCACCAGACGCGAATCCTGACCCCAGAGATCCTTCAGCGGGGCCCCTTGCTTCCCGTAGCGCCGATCCAGGTCGGGGAGGGAAGCAAACCTTTTCAATCCCGCCACGCGAACGGGGAGAAAGCGGCTCATCGTCGTCTCCTGATAAAGGGCAACATGCAGACTGCCCAAAATCAACATCCACCCGCCCGAGGTGACCCAGCCCTCTAGAGCCGCCGCCTGACGCCGTGAAAGGTCGCGGAAGGATTGTTCGTAAAAGATAATGGCGGAAACGCCCTGATAGGCTCTCGGATCGGATGGCAGGTCGCCGAGAGCAAGCGAAATCAAGGGTCCCGGAGCAGCCGAGGCCAAAGGAAGCGCATGGGAGAAGTTATTTTCCGTGACCAGCAGGACCAGCGGAGCGGGAGAGAAATGGCGTCTCAGGTCGACCTCTTGAGACCAGCGGAAGCCAGCCCCAAAGAAGGTCAAGGTCAACGGCCGACTCACGGAATCGGGGTCGACGGTAAAAGGAATGCTTTTACGCGCCTGGGCCGCGAGAAAAACGTGGCTGCGGTGATAGAGCGGATAGACACCGGTGCCCCGGGTAGGACCTCCTTTCCAGGCCCGCACCTCCAGGGTGCCTTCCAAAGGCCCTCCCGTATTGGCTAGCTCCACCTTGAGCGGGAACGGATGCCCCAATTGGAACAGTCCGTGGAAGCCTATTTGCGGAGCGATACGAACCTGAGCCGCACTGACGGGAAGCGAGAGCAAAAGAAAAGCGAGAGAGCAAAGATGAAGAGCCGCCTTGGGGCGAAATAAGGACATGTCCCTTCACCCAGACCCGCGCCCGAAAAGCAGAACGCAAGCTTCAGTCGTTGAAGTCCAAACCCAATATTTCCAGAGTGCGGATTCCGGTGGGAGTGCGGACCTGGACCTCGTCTCCCTCGGACTTGCCGATCAGAGCACGGGCAACGGGCGAGCTAATGGAGATCTTGCCGTTTTTCGGCTCCGCCTCGTGGTCACCCACAATTTGATATACGACCTTTTCGCCGGTATCGCCATCGGCCAACGTCACCGTGGCGCCAAATACAACTTTATCGCCGGAAAGCTTGGAGACCTCGATGACTTGGGCCCGCGCCAACCTGTCCTCGATCTCCCGTATCTGGACATCGAGAAGCCCCTGCCTCTCCTTCGCTGCGTGAAACTCGGCGTTCTCGGAAAGATCGCCATGCCCTCGGGCCTCTTCAATCTCTTGAACAAGCTTTGGCCGCTCCACGCTTTTTAAGCGCTTGAGGTCCTCCATCAAGCGTTGGTATCCCTGATAGGTCATCGGAAGCCGAGAGTTGTCAACCGCCATATCCCGCTCCTACAGAAAAATAAAACCTCTCGGGATACGTTCCCCTGAGAGGCTCTTTGTCCGCCTAGCGGCCTCGTAGTTTACCATCCCGACGCGATAAATCAACTCCCTGTCCTCGCTTCCCTTCGACGTCGCTCAGGGCGGTGAGCCCGTCGAACCGCGCTCGGAATCTCAAGTCCGCTACCCCGGAATCTCAAATCTCAGATTTCAGATTTGCAATTTGAGATCTGCAATTTGAGATCCCGAAGGGGTCGGGCGCTTTCCAGGCCCGAAGACATGGCAGGACACTCCATGGCTACCCGCCGCGAACTCCAGTTGCGGCTCCAGCTTGTCGCAGATGTCCTCGCGATAAGGGCAGCGCGGGTGAAAGCTGCAGCCCGGAGGCGGGTGAACCGGGCTCGGCACGTCACCTTGAAGGACCATCCTCTCCTTCCTTTGACTCGGGTCGAGCATGGGAACCGCGGATAGGAGCGCGCGGGTATAGGGATGTTTGGGGTCCTTGTAAATGGTCTCGCTGTCGGCGATCTCGACGATCTTGCCCAGATACATGATCGCCACCCGGTGGCTGATATGCTCGACCACTCTGAGGTCGTGCGATATGAAAAAATAGGTGAGATGCATCTTCTCCTGAAGGTCCTGCAGGAGGTTGATAATCTGGGCCTGAATCGAAACATCGAGGGCGGAGACCGGCTCATCGGCCACGATGAACTTCGGGTTCACGGCCAGGGCCCGCGCAATGCCGATTCGTTGCCGCTGCCCGCCGCTGAACTCGTGCGGGTAGCGATCATAATGCTCCTCTCTCAGCCCCACGTGGCTCAAAAGCTCCATGACCCGACCCCTCTTCTGCCGGCTGCTGACCAGCTTATGGATCTCGAGCCCCTCGCCCACGGTCTCGCCCACCCGCATCCGCGGGTTGAGAGAGGCATAAGGGTCCTGGAAGATGATCTGCATCTGCCGGCGCATGTCGCGCAGATCGCGCTGTGAAAGCGATAGAAGATTGGTCCCTTGAAAGTAAATCTCGCCTTCGGTCGGTTCGATCAGTCGCAGGAGGGTTCGGCCCAACGTGGACTTGCCGCAGCCCGACTCCCCAACCAACCCCAGAGTTTCGCCCTCCTCCACGGTGAGGGTGACGCCGTCAACCGCCTTGACCTCCCCTGCGCGCTGGGAGAAAAATCCCCCCCCTACGGGAAAGTATTTTTTTAAGTTTCGAATCTCCAGCAGGCTCATAAAATTTTTAATTTCGAATTTTTAATTTTTAGTTATGGCATCCCGACTTCGAAATTGAGAATTCAAAATTCAACATTCAAAATTCTTCATGCGAAGTAGCATGAGACCCAATGATCTTTCTGCTTCTCTTCGAGCTTCGGTTCGGCCTCGGCGCAAATGCCGGCCGCCCTGGGACAGCGATCCCGGAACCGACATCCGGTCGGCAGCTCGAGCGGGCTCGGCACCACGCCGGGGATCGCCTCCAGGCGATTTTTCTTCTTCCCGCCCACGCCAGGCAGCGAATTCAGCAGCCCTACCGTGTAAGGATGGAGCGGGCGTTCGAAGATCGATTGGGCGGCGGACCGCTCGACGATTTTCCCCGCGTACATGATGGCCACTTCATCGGCCTGCTCGGAGACCACGCCCAAATCGTGAGTGATCAGCAAGAGGGCCATTCCAAGCTTTTCTTGGAGCTCCTTCATGAGCTCGAGAATCTGCGCCTGAATCGTCACGTCGAGCGCTGTGGTCGGCTCGTCGGCGATCAGCAAAGCCGGATTGCACGACAACGCCATCGCGATCATCACCCGCTGCCGCATCCCGCCGCTCAGCTGGTGCGGGTAGTCATCCACCCTCGATTCCGGGTCGGCGATCTTCACCAGGCGGAGCATCTCAACGGTCTTTTCCCGCGTCGCCTTTTTCGCCAGTCCCTGATGGAGCCGAATCGCCTCCCCGATCTGATCGCCGATGGTGAAAACCGGGTTGAGCGAGGTCATCGGTTCCTGAAATATCATGGAGATCTCGTTGCCGCGGATTTTGCGCATCGCCTCGCCGTTCAACTGTAATAGATCCTGGCCACGATACAGGATCTGCCCGTTGACAATCTTTCCGGGAGGCGAAGAAACCAGGCGCATGATCGAGAGCGCGGTGACGCTCTTGCCGCAGCCCGATTCCCCGACCAACCCGAGCGTCTCACCCTCCTCGATCTCGAAACTCACCCCATCGACAGCTTTCACCTCTCCCTCAAGGGTGAAGAAAGACGTCGAGAGACCCTTTACTTCAATCAGCTTACCCATGGGTTAACGAGCGCTAACGCATCGCTTTGGCCACTGCACCCTCGACGTGCTCCGTGCACCCCTCACCCCGACATCCCCCTCAGCCGCGGATCCAGGGCGTCGCGCAGCCCCTCGCCCAGAAGATTGTACGACAAAACCGTAACCAGAATGGCCAGCCCCGGAAATAGCGAAAGCCACCAGCCGATCTGGATGTTGTCCTTTCCTGAAGTCAGAATATTGCCCCAGCTCGGGGTCGGAGGCTGCACGCCGATGCCGAGAAAGCTCAGAGCCGACTCGGTCAGAATGGCACCGGCAACCCCCAATATTGCCGCCACCATAACCGGAGTGAGGCTATTAGGCAAGATATGGCGAGCGATAATCCTCACATTGCCCACCCCTAAAGCGCGGGCGGACTGAACAAAATCCCTCTCCTTCAGACTCAAAAATTCAGCCCGGACCAGACGGCAGACCCCCATCCATCCGGTCAGACCAATAATCGCCATAATGGTCGCGATATTCGGCTCCAGAAAAGCGATGACCGCGAGAATTAAAAAGAAGGTGGGAAAGCAAAGCATGACGTCGACGAAACGCATGATCAGCCCGTCCATCCACCCTCCATAGTAACCCGCCACAGATCCAAGCAGAGTGCCAATCACGATGGCGATCCCTACCGAGACAAATCCCACCCACAAAGAGATGCGCGCGCCATAAATGACCCGGCTGAGAACATCCCGCCCCAGCTCGTCGGTGCCGAAGGGATGACTCGGGCCCGGCGGTTCCAGGACGGCATCGGCATCAATCTCGTAAGGGTCGTGGATCGGGAGATAAGACGCGGAGATCGCCACCACAAAAAGTAAGATCACGACGCAGCCGCCAAACAGGGTCAGCGGATTCCTGCTGACCGTTCTCCAGACCGTACTCCCGTTCATGCCCTGCCTCCTCTGCGGATGCGCGGGTCGACGAAGGCGTAGGAGACATCGGCCAGGAGATTTCCCAAGAGCGTCAGAAAGGCGCCAATGGTCAGTATTCCCATGACCAGAGGGTAATCCCGGCTCATCACGCCGGTGTAAAAGAGCCGGCCCATCCCGGGTATGCCAAAGATCTGCTCAAAGATCACCGAGCCACCGATCAGGCCCGGGACCGACAGCCCGAGGATCGTCACCACCGGAAGGAGCGCGTTGCGAAGCGCGTGCTTATAGATGACCTGCGCCTCCGAGAGGCCCTTGGAGCGGGCCGCGGTGATGTATTCTTGGCGCATGACCTCGAGCATGCTGCCGCGCATGTAGCGGGAAAGGCCCGCCAGCCCGCTGAAGGCCGAGAGCAAAACCGGCAGAATCAGATGGGAGGTCAGGTCCCAAATCTTGCCTGAAAGCGAGAGCTTGGCGTAGTCGAGCGATGTCAGCCCGGAGATGGGGAGCCACTCGAGCTGAACTGAAAAGAGAATCAGGACGAGCAGCGCCAACCAAAACGTCGGCACAGCGAAGCCGACATACACAAAGACCGTCAAGAATTTGTCGAAGGTCGAATAGGGATGGGAAGCGGAGTAAGCTCCGATCGGAACCGCAATCATCAGGATCAGGAGCAGGGATAGCACGTTGATCGTTATCGTAATCGGAAGCGACTCCCGAATCTTATCCATCACCGCACGGCGATCGGCGGAGAAGGAGACGCCGAAGTCGAGCGCCACAAAGCGGTGCAGCCACTGCCAATAGCGCACATGGAGAGGCTTGTCGAGGCCGTAATAGGCGACCAGCCGCTGCTTGGCCTCGGCGGTCATTTTCGGATTCAAGTCAGCGAGGACGTCGATGGGGCTGCCCGGGGCCAAATGGATCACCGCGAACGAGATCAGGGTGATGCCAAAAAATAGCGGGATCAGCGTCAGCGTTCTGCGGGCAAGAAAATTCAGCATCCCCGAGCCAGCTCAAAACTTTCCGGAAGATTGCCTTTTGGAGCGGCGCGGTCGACGCTAGGGCGAAATCGCCAACCGACCATACTTCTGCAACCCCTCGGGCACATACCAACGATCAAAGTTGTAACTAATCCCCAACGGAGAGGGCTCGATGCCATGGATTCGCGCGTGCACCATGGGCAAAGCCTCCGGCACGTACAAAAACGTATAGGGCTGCTCCTCGGCCAAGATCTCCTGAAACCGGCGATAGATAGCTGTGCGCTTTTCCTGATCAAAAATGCGCCGCCCGGCCTCCAGAAGCTCATCAACTTCGGCATTCTTATAGGTGATGAAGTTTAATTCTTTCTTCCCGGTCTTACTGGAGTGCCAGATATCATATGGGTCGGGCTCAAAGCCGGTCGTCCAACCCAGGATGGTGGCCTCGAAGTTCTTCTTGTCGATAAACTCATTGATGAAAGCCGACCACTCGATGACCCGGATTTTCATCCGGATGCCGATCTTTTTCAACCTCTCTTGGATAATCACCGCTGTGCGGAGCCGAAGCGCGTTTCCCTCGTTGGTGATCACGGTAAACTCGAATGGCTGCCCATTTTTGTCGAGGAGTCCGTCCCCATCGCGATCTTCCCAGCCGGCCTCTTTAAGAAGCGCGAGCGCCTTGCTGGGGTCGTAGGGATATTTTTTTACATTAGGATTATAAAACCAGAGGCCGGGCTTGTAGGGGCCGGTGGCCGGCACGCCCAGCCCCAGCAGCACCACCTTGATGATCTCCTCTTTGTCGATGGCATGCGAAAGCCCCTGGCGGACGCGCTTGTCTTGAAATTTAGGCTCCAGGAGGTTGTATCCGAGGTAGGTGTACGCATTGGCCAGGTAGCGATACTTGCGGAAGTTTTTCTCAAAAAAAGCGTCGCTGGTCTGGCGCTTGTACTGCATCGGGGTCAGGCCCATAAGGTCCAGGCCCCCCGCCTTCAGCTCGAGGAACATCGTGGCTAAATCGGGAATCACCCGGACCACGTAGCGATCGATGTACGGGCGCCCTTCGAAATAATCGGGGTTCGCCTCGAGGATGACCCGGTCGCGGCTGATCCATTCGCGGAATCGGTAAGGCCCGGTACCGATCGGTCTGCGTGCGAGCTCGCTTTTCGTTATGTCCTTTCCCTCCAAGAGGTGTTTGGGCAAGACCACCAAATTGCCCCAACTACTCAAGGCCGGCGCGAACGGTTTTTCGTAAGTCACGCGGAAGGTGTAATCGTCAAGGGCCTCCGCTTTCTTTACCTGCCGGAAGTCTTCGGCGTAGGCCGTCGGCGTATTCGGATTGATAATGGTTTCAAACCCGAACAGAACATCGCGGGCTGTAAACGGATGGCCGTCGTGCCAGCGGACATTGCGGCGCAGCTTGAAGACGATTTGCAAACCTCCCTGACCCACCTCCCAGGATTCCGCCAAGTCTCCGACCAGCTTTACGTCCTTGTCGTATTTCAACAGGCCATTGATGATCAGGCCGGAGATGCTGTGCGAAGCGCTGTCGGAAGCCAACATGGGAATCAGATTGGTCGCATCGCCGATGGAGCCCTCGATAACGGTGTCCCCATAGGCCGGCTCCCGGCTAACCGCGGGGGGCTTAGCGCCGATCTCCCTCGTCTCCGCCCGCTCGCGCTCACCGCAGCCGTAAAGAGAGAGAAACAAGAAAAGAAAAAACCGCGCCTTCACGCCCGCTCAACCTCCCTGAGAATCCAGAGGAACCTCGCGCACGTGGTCGGGCTTTTCTTGAACGAAAAGGGCATGCGGCAGCGAAACGTTAAGCTCCGGCTCCTGGTAGTGAATCTGCAACCGGAGTTGTTGGGCCGGGGCCTCCAGACTGATCGTCAAAGGAAAAGGACCCGCGGGCGTGGGCAGATAGTCCGAGAAACTGGCGGCCAGCTCAATCTCTTTTTCGGCGACGAGACGCTCCCATCGCACCGGGACTCCCAGGGCCGGGTCAAAGAGGACCGCTTCTCTATTCCCTCCGCCGCTCTCCCAGATCAGAGAGTTTCCTTTACCCTCCCACCGCCCCTTTGCTTTTACCGGCGGAAGCCCTAGCAGCAGCGAGGTAATCTCTTCGAGCTCCAGAGGTATCTGGGTATAGCGCAAGAGGTTCTCCTTCGAGCTCCGACCGCGATAGAAAAGCCCCTCCTGGGGGTGGAACCCTACTACCTCATCATCAGAGGCGGTCACAATCAGGACCGCGCCTAGGTTAGAAAGCGTCTCCAGCCGCAGCCGATCCGGGCGTTGCACGAGCACCGCCTCTTGGAAATTCGCCCTGCCATTCGAGCCCGAATAGTTGACCTTGGCCAACGAGCGAAGGGAGCGGAACTGATCGGCTCTCTCCGCAAGGTTGCGAAAAAGTTCAGCCGGGTCTCGACGGCTCGACCCGGCACTCTCGGAGATCATGGTGGTCCGGGGCAGGATCGGCGCGCAGCTTAAATTTCCCAATAAACTAGCAGCGCTGACGATAACAGAGATGCTCAGCAGGATGGAGGGGCCCCGCTGGTAGGACGGCCTCAAATCTTTTTCTCCAAGAGATCGATCTTCTCCCGGAGCCGCTTTGACTGCTCCTCTTCTTTGGTCCTGGTGAAGGCCTCCCTGTAGCGCTCCAAGGCCCATTGCAGCTTCCCGACCCTGATGTAGGCATCGCCGAGATGTTCCATGATCGTCGGATCATCGCTGGCGAGCTCTACCGCCTTCTCCAGTTGCTCGACGGCCCTGGGGTAATCTCCTTTTTGAAAGTAGACCCATCCGAGACTATCGATATAGAAGCCGTCGTTGGGCTGGATATTGAGAGCCCTCAGGATCAACTTTTCGGCCTCTTCGAGGCGGACCCCCATCTCGGCCCACGTGTAGCCCAGGTAGTTCAAGGCCGCCGCGTTACGCGGGTTGAGCTCGATGGCTCTTTGCATGTGCTGGATGGTCTTATTCTTGTCTTTAGTCTCGTCGTAGAGCGCCCCGAGCTGAAAGTGGGCCTGATCGCTGTTCGGGTCCAGGGAGACCACCTTTTCCATGACTTCAATGGCTTTCGGGATATCCTTGGCTTTGCGGTAAAGGGAGGCCAGTACACCCATGACCTCCTTTTGGTCTTTTTTCTTCTCCAGCGCCGCCCGGACTGCTTCGATGGCCTTCGGCAGGTCGTTCAACCTGTCGTAGAGATAGGCCATCTGGATCCGGGCATCGGGGAAGTATTCGCTCGATTCCGACACGCGCGCGTACTCTTCCAGAGCTTTCGTGTCAGCTTTGAGCTCGACGTACGTCGATCCGAGATAGTAGCGCACGCGATCGTTTTTGGGGTCGGCCAGCAGGACGAGGTTAAACTCATTAGCCGCCCGCTCGAAATCCCCTTTCTCAAAGTAAATGAGCCCGATCCTGGTTCTGGTCTCGCGCGGGTCCGCCTCAACTCCCTCGAGCCTTTGGAATTGCTCGAGCGCCTCGTCCAGCTTGCTCTGCCCCACATAGAAATCACCCAACCGCTTTCTCGCCCAGGCGCTCTGGGGATTGACCTGGAGCAGCTTTTTGTAGGTCTGGATCGACTCCTCCGCCCTGCCCTGAAGCTCATAGACCAAGGCTAGGTCCATGAGCACGGGCTCGGAGTTGGGATTGATCTCGAGGGCTTTGCGGTAACTTTCCTCGGCCGCGAGATAGAGCTGACTCTTGGCGCGAACGCGGCCCATGTAGTAATGCCCGAGCACGGATTTGGGATTCAGAGCGAGAAGTTGCTCGATCTGTTTCTGCGCCCTCTCGTAATCTCCCAGCTTGAGGTACAGCGCCCCCGCATAAAGGAGGCCATCCTGATTGTTGGGATCGAGACGGAGTACCTCCCCGTACTCTTGAACGGCCCGGGTATCGGCCCCCATCGCGGAATAAAGGCCCGCCAGGAGAAGGCGGTTTTCGATCCCCTTGGGCTCGAGCCGAACCGCTTCCTCCGCCTCTTTGAGGGAGCCCTTTAGGTCCCCTTTTCGAAGATAGAGGGTGGCCAACCGGATGCGCAGGTAGGAATTCGTCGGGTCGGCCTGAACGGCGGCCTCGTATTCCTTCAGGGCCTCGCCGAATTCGCCCCGACCCAGTAATACTTGGCCCATGGCAAAATGTCCCAGGGCTTTGGCCTCTGCAGGGATTTCCACCTTCTCTTCCCGCAGAAAGGGCGGCCTGGGTTCCCAGGCTAGATCTTCGGGAGGCGCCTTGAACTCGGACACCGTGGGAGCACAGGCCGAGAAAAGCAGGAGCCATAGGGTTCCCAGAGAAAGGAGAATGCGCATCAGTTGAAGTAGTTAACATACTCCCCCAGGGGGGTCAATCGGCGCTCGCTCGGCTTCTCCCCCAGGATAAATTATGCTAATTTTTTGAGCTATGGGGCCTACCCGCAAGGAGATAAAAAGCGAGATCCTGCGCCTGCGCCAGGAGGTGGAAAAGCACAATTACTACTATTACGTGTTGGATAACCCGCTCATCAGCGATGCCGAGTACGATCGGCTGTTCCGTCGGCTGGTCGAGCTGGAGAGAGAACATCCAGAACTTGCCTCGCCCGATTCTCCGACTCAGAAGGTCGGCGCGCCTCCGCTCGAAAAGTTTGGCGCCGTCCGTCATACCGTCCCGATGCTTTCGCTCAACAACGCGAACAACCGGGAAGAGATGGAGGAATTCACGGAGCGGATCCAACGCTTCATCCGCAGCCCGGAGTTGATCGATTACGTCATCGAACCCAAGATTGACGGGGTGGCCGTGGAATTGGTGTACACGGAGGGGCGCTTGACGGTGGGATCGACCCGCGGCGACGGCGTCCAAGGCGAAGACATCACGCTGAATCTAAAAACGATTCGTTCCGTCCCGCTGAGGTTGCGGACGGAGCTGAGTCTGCGGGGGGAAAAAAGGACTATTCCGCAGCGCCTGGAAGTGCGGGGCGAGGTGTTCCTGCCTCGCGCGGCCTTCCAGAAGCTCAATCAGGAGCGGGAAGAGGAGGGTCAACCGGTTTTCGCCAACCCACGCAACGCCGCCGCCGGATCGCTCAAGCAACTGGATTCCACGGTAACCGCCAGGCGCCCGCTGGACATCTTTTGCCACGGCATGGGAGAGGTCGTGGGGGCAAGCTTCGAGTGCCAAGCCGAGCTGCTTCAAGCGCTTGCGGAATGGGGACTGAAACCGGTCCCGCTTATCCGGATCTGCCGCAGCCTGGAGGAAATCTTTACCGCTCACGAAGAGATGGAAAAACGGCGCGATGAGCTTCCCTATGAGATCGACGGGCTGGTGGTCAAAGTGAACAGCCTCGAGCTGCAGCGCCGCCTGGGAGAGATTGCCCGTTCACCCCGATGGGCCATCGCTTACAAGTTCAGGCCACGCCAGGCCACCACACGCATCGTCGACATTCAAGCTCAGGTGGGACGCACGGGAACATTGACTCCCGTGGCCAGTCTGGAGCCCATCGCGGTGGGCGGGGTGACGGTGAAGAGCGCCTCGCTGCACAACATGGATGAGATCGAACGCAAGGACATTCGGATCGGGGATATCGTGGTGGTTGAGCGCGCGGGCGACGTTATCCCGTACGTGGTCCAGGTCGCCACCGAGAGGCGCAGCGGCCGAGAGAAAAAATTCAAGATGCCTGAGCGTTGCCCGGTCTGTGGTTCGTCGGTCTACCGAGAAGAGGGGGAAGTCGCCTATCGCTGCGTGGGCCTTTCCTGCCCCGCCAAGCTGAAAGAAAGCCTCAAGTTCTTTGGTTCCCGCGCGGCAATGGACATCGAGGGTCTCGGCGAGAAGCTCATCGACCAACTGGTGGACCGGGCACTGGTCAAAGATATCGCGGACCTCTACGGCCTGAAAAAGGAGCAACTCGCCAACCTGGAGCGAATGGGGCAGAAGTCGGCGCAAAATCTTCTTGACGCCCTCGAACAGAGCAAAGACACTTCCCTCCCCCGCTTTCTCACGGCGCTCGGAATCCGTCACGTCGGCGAGGCCACCGCCAAGCTTTTGGCCCAGCACTTTGGCGACCTGAACTCCATCATGGCGGCCTCCGAGGAAAATTTAACGGAGGTGCGTGAGATTGGGCCCGAGGTAGCTAAAAGCATCGCCCGCTTCTTCGCCCAGAAAGGAAACCGTCAAGTGATCGAGAAGCTGCTGCGGGCCGGCATTCATTTGAAGAGCGAGCCGAAGCAACAGGGAAAGCTCGCGGGCTTAACTTTCGTTTTGACTGGCGCCCTGAAAGGTATGTCGCGTAGCGAGGCACAAAAAAGGATCGAGAGCTTAGGCGGGCGGGTTGGCTCGAGCGTGACCCGCAACACGAATTATGTCATCGCCGGTGCTGACCCGGGCTCCAAGCTGAGCAAAGCCAGGGAGCTGGAAGTCCAGACCTTGGACGAAAAGGAATTTCTGCGGCTGATCGGAGAATGAGATTGTA
>Ga0209341_10001367_pt1 | contig 24296 bp, 24 predicted proteins | sample RifCSP13_2_FD_184020 | JGI IMG/M metagenome (GOLD analysis project Ga0209341, IMG submission 184020) | Soil microbial communities from Rifle, Colorado - Rifle CSP2_sed 13_2 (SPAdes) (version 2) | ecosystem: Environmental > Terrestrial > Deep subsurface > Rock core/Sediment | place: Rifle... | reverse complement strand
ACGGACGGTCAAGGTGCCACCGGCTTTCACCTTTCCGATGACGGCAGATTCGATCTCCCACTTGTTGGCGATGACGAGAACCGCCTCGACGTTCCGTGGGTGGACGAAGGCCATCATCCGCTCTTGGGATTCGGACATCAGGAGCTCGGGAGCGGTCATCCCGCTTTCACGGACGTGCACGGCGCCGAGGTCGACATCCATGCCGACTCCGGCCCGGCCGGATGGCTCGGAGATGGCGCAGGCGAGGCCCGCCGCGCCCAGATCCTGAATCCCGGCGACCAGCCCTTCCTCAAACATCTCGAGGCAGGCCTCGATGAGTTTCTTCTCCTCGAAGGGGTCCCCGACCTGAACGCTGGGCCGCTTCTCCTGGGAACCGTCGTCGAACGAGGCTGAGGCGAGAACCGAGGCCCCTCCGATGCCATCGCGACCGGTCGCCTTGCCCAGGAGAACAGCCACGTTCCCCGGTTCGCCGGCCGTCCCCAGGACCAGTTGCTCCTCTCTGAGGATGCCAAGACACATCACGTTGACCAGCGGGTTGCCCGAGTAGGTGGGGTCGAACTCGATCTCACCGCCGATGGTGGGGACCCCAACTGCGTTTCCGTACCCGGCGATGCCGGCCACCACGCCACCGAACAGATAGCGGTTCTTCGGATCGTCCAGGGGGCCGAATCTGATCTGATCCCAGAGTGCAATGGGCCGGGCGCCCATGGTGAAGACGTCGCGGAGTATTCCCCCCACTCCGGTGGCGGCACCCTGGTAGGGCTCGACGAATGAGGGGTGGTTGTGGCTTTCGATCCTCAGCGCCGCCAGCCAGCCGTCACCGAGCGCCACGACACCTGCGTTTTCGCCAGGGCCCACCACCACCCAGGGTGCCTCGGTCGGGAATCGGCGGAGGTGAGCCCTCGATGACTTGTAGGAGCAGTGCTCGGACCACATGACCGAGTACATCGCCAGCTCTGCGGGAAGCGGGCTCCGCCCCAGGATGCGGATCACAGACTCGTGTTCGTCGTCGGTCATCCCGAGCCGCCGATGGACCGGCTGGCCGGTGATGGTCATGCGGGCACCAGTGACTGGAGGAAGCTCTCCAGGAGAACCAATCCGTCCCCCGACCCGAGCAGCTCCTCTGAGGCCCGCTCCGGGTGAGGCATCACGCCGACTACGTTCCCGGCAGCGTTGGACACGGCTGCCGCCGAGCCTTGCGACCCGTTCGGGTTGTCGAGATAGGTCAGCGTCACCCTGGCGTCGGAGCCGGGGTCGACCCAGTTTCCCTGGTACGAATTGAGCGGGAGGCGGAGGCGCTGTCCCAAAGTTGCATTGCGGGTCAGGATCGTCGAGGTGTCGGTGACCTCGACATCGACGAAGCGGCAGATGAACGCCAGGTCCCGGTTGGCGATCAGGGCCCCGGGGAGCATTTCGGCTTCACAGAGCACCTGGAACCCGTTGCAGATGCCTAGCACCGGTGCCCCCGCCGCGGCCATCCGCCCTACCTCGGCCATCACGGGCGAGAACCTGGCAATGGCGCCGGTGCGCAGGTAGTCGCCATGGGCAAACCCCCCGGGCAGGATCACCCCGTCGAAGCGCGACAGATCCGTCTCACGGTGCCAGACCAGTTCGGCCTCTCCACCGAGCGACGTCAGGGCATGAACCACGTCTTTCTCGCAATTGGTCCCGGGGAAGACGACCACCGCCGTTCTCATTCATCCACCTCGACCCGGAAGTCCTCGAGAACCGGGTTGGCCAGGAGTTGACGACACATCTCCTCGACTCTCGCCCTGACCTGGTCCGGGTCGTCACCGGCCACATCGAGATGGATCACCCGATCGACCCGGACCGCTTCGATGTCGCGATGGCCCAGGTCGGCGAGGGCACGCATGATGGTTGTCCCCTCGGGATCGGCGATCTCGGGGCGGCGAGTGATCTCGACGCTCACTCTCATTGGGGGAACCGATTCATGTAGGTCTCGAAGCTCTCGCCGGTGACTCGCTCGTATGCCTCGACATACCTGGACCTGGTTTCCTCGACGATCTCGGGTGGGAGGTCGGGGGCGGGTGGGGTTCGGTCCCATCCGGCGGCGTCGAGCCAGTCCCGCACGAGCTGCTTGTCGAAAGAGGGCACCTCTTGACCGGGCCTCCACCGGTCCGCCGGCCAGTACCGGGACGAATCCGGTGTGAGCACCTCGTCGATCAGGAGCAATTCGCCTCCGGCGAACCCGAACTCGAACTTGGTGTCCGCCAGGATGACCCCCCGGGCGGCGGCGTGCTCGGAGGCACGGAGGTAGATGTCGACGGAGCGTTTCCGCAATTCCTCGTAGAGCTGATCACCGAGGAGCTCCCGGGCTTGTGACTCGGTGATGTTCTCGTCATGGCCCGAGGTCGCCTTGGTGGCGGGGGTGAAGATCGGCTCGGGCAGCAGGTCCGCCAATCGGAGCCCGGGCGGAAGCTGCTCGGTGGTGGGCCCGCCTCCATCGCGATACTCCCGCCACGACGAGCCGTAGAGATAGCCCCTAACCACACATTCCACCGGGATCACCTCGGCCCGCCGAACCAACATCGCCCTGCCCCGGAGAGCGTCCCGTTCCTCGTCGGTCAAGCCTTCCACACCTCTCAGGTCGGTGGTGACCAGGTGGTTGGGAGTGTCCAAGAGCTCGAAGAAGTGAAGACTGAGACCGGTCAGCACCTTGCCCTTGTCGGGGATCGCCTGGTTGAGAACCACGTCGTAGGCCGAGATGCGGTCGGTGGTGACCAACAAGAGGTGCTCGGCGTCTACCTCGTACATCTCTCGGACCTTGCCCGATGCGACGTGCGGTAAAGCCACCATTTGACGCAGGGTAGTTGGGAGACAGGAGAGGCCCGATCGCTTGACAAGGCCGCGGTTCTCCGCTCTGCGCCTGAGCCAACGGGCCTTTTTGCCCTATCTCCAGGATTCGGCTGGAAATACGTTGAGACCGAAAGGAGATCCGATGAAGCTCCGCGATTTGATGACCCGGGACGTCATCACGATCGGTCCCGATGCACCTCTCAAGGAGGCGGCGCGTCGAATGATCGAGGCCGGCGTGAGTGGCCTTCCCGTGACCGACGACGATGGCTCTCTGGTTGGCATCATCACCGAGGCCGATTTCATGGCGTCGGAGGCAGATCGCCGCAGAAAGACGCCGGCCGGTCTTCTTCGCTTCATGTACAAGGAGGTGGAGCTTCCCCACGAGGAGATCCTCGTGCAAGACGTGATGACCACCGAGCTGGTCGTGCTCGGGCCCGAAGCCGATCATTCCGAAGCCGCTCGTCTCATGCAGAGGGAAGGAGTCAAGCGGATCCCGGTGGTGGGTGGCGAGGGCGAGCTGATCGGGCTGGTGAGCCGGTCGGACATACTCCGGGTCTTCGCCCGCTCCGACCGGGAGATCATCGAAGAGATCCAGGATCACATCATGCGTCACGTTCTCTGGATCGACCCGGAGTGTGTCGAGATTCGAAGCACTGAGGGAAATGTCGTCCTTCGCGGCCGCCTCGAGACCTCGAGCGACGCCGACCTGCTGGCCAAGCTGAGCGCCCGGGTGGACGGGGTGATCTCGGTGGCAGCTCACCTGGACTTCGACGCCGACAATCTGAAGCTGGAGATGGCCAGCCCGCCACCAGGCCCTTGGGCCCCCAGGCACTGGTGACCGCGCCGGTGGTCAGGTCGCCTACCTAATCTCGTCGCGTGTCTGGGTTCACACATTCCCGTGTCCAAGCGATGCTCGCCGCCGATCCCTATGCCCTTTCGTTGGGTGTCGGGTTGGTTTCTGTCTCGGATGACGAAATCACCGTTGCCCTCGACGTTGGCCCCGACCATCTGAACTTTCTCGATGTGGGGCACGGTGGCATGGTGTTCTCCCTGGCGGACTGTGCGTTTTCGCTGGCCTCGAATGCCAGTGGGGACAGGGCGGTGGCGATCGACACCCATATGGTCCTCACCTCGCCATCAAAAGCCGGTGACCGTCTGAAAGCGCGGGCCACGGAGGCGTCGCGGGGACGATCGTTGGGCACCTATCGCGTCGACGTGACCAGAGAGGACGGAAAGACCGTGGGTCTCTTCACGGGAACCGTCTACATCACCCCGTTGGCCTGAGTCGCTCAGATCTAGGATCGGCATCGAAGTGGGAATCGTCCAGTACGCGGGCCTCCATCCCTGGAGAGTGGCGATCACCATCGTCGCCGGGCTCCTTCTCGGGCTGGGGGCGTTTTATGTGTATCAGGTCCAGGCGGCCCTGGGCACGGTGGCCAGCGAAGAGTTCGACCCACAGGCGGCCAGAGCCGCCATAGACGTCACGGGCACCACCTCCCGCAACATCGTTTTCGTCGAGCCGGCTCCGTACCCGGAGGGTGAGGATGAGCTTGCCGAGCAGCAACTGGAGCTTGCTGGTGAGTTCGACCTAACCGGGTCTTTTGATCCCTACTCCCTGACCCCCAACTCGTTCGGGGAGCCCATCGACGACGAGGTCTTCACCTCCTATCTCCTGGTGGGGGCGGATGCGTCCGGATTCCTTGCCGACGTGATCATCCTGGTTCTCCAACCGGCTGAGGAAGAGAACCCGATCATGGTCAGTCTTCCTCGAGACCTCTTCGTGTGGAATTTGTGCAAGCGGACCCTCACCAGGCTCAACGAGGGTCTTGGGGGTTGCACCGGGGTGGCCTCGGGCTCGGAGTTGATCGCGATCATGGTCGAGGACTACACCGGGATACCGGTCGACCATGTGGCGAGGGTGAACTTCGGCGGTTTTGCAAGAGTGGTGGATGCAATGGGCGGAGTGACCGTTTGTGTCGACCGTCCGACTCGCGACCCCAGGTCGGGATTGGATATCACGACCAGTGGGTGTCATCGTGCCAATGGCGAGACCACCTTGGCCTGGGTCAGGTCGCGGCACACTGAGCAACTCAAAGGCGAAGAGTGGGTTCAGGTCGCCGGCTCCGACTTCGCTCGTCAGAACCGGCAACAAGACGTCCTGTTCCAACTGGCGGGGAAAGCCGCCGGGTTCTCCTCGCCGGTCTCCCTGACCAACAAACTCTCTGCGGTGGCCTCCTCGGTCCGCCTCGACTCATCCTGGACGTTCGCCCAGGCGGTTTCGGCCGCCTGGCGGTATCGAGGGATTTCGAAGGACTCGGTATCCCGATTCTCGATCGAAGTCGAGAATCATCGGAGCCCCCGTGGAGCCGCGGTGTTGTTGCCGACCCTGCCTTTCGTGGATCAACTGCAGGAGATCTACCCGATCGATTGACACCCCGATGTCCCCTGAGGGTAGGGTCCGGGGAGAGAAAGGAGGCCCTATATGGGTTTGGGCCCTATTGAAGTGCTGGTAGTTGGTTTCCCGGGAAGCCAATTCAACGGGAAGATTCTTCCCGCGCTGAAGAACGTGGTGGAACGGGACATCGTGAGCATCGTTGACTGTTTGATCGTCTCCAAGGACGTCGACGGCAGTGTGTTGTTCGTCGAACTCGAGGACGCCGGCGCCAACGAGGATGTCGCTGCCCTGGCCGAGTTGGTTGGTGAGGCCAACGGCTTGCTCAGCGAAGAGGATGTTCACGAGATTGCGGTGGCCCTGCAACCGGGGGACACGGCAGCGTTTCTGGTCTTCGAACACACCTGGGCCAAGCCGTTCCGTGACGCCATCGTTGCGTCGGGTGGCGTGCTCGTGGCCAACGTTCGCATCCCAGGGATGGTTGTGGACGAGGTAATGGCCGAACTGGCCGAAGTTTCTTGACAGGAGGTATCAGATGATTCGAAGAAGGGGTCGTCCCTTGATGAGGGCCGCGGCAACTACTGCAGTGGTGGTGGGCACCGCCGGCGCAGTGTCAGGCCATCAGCAGAAGAAGGCCGACGCCGCGGCGCAGGATCAAGCCGCCCAAACGGCCGCCTATGAGACTCAGGCTCAGGTTGCCGAGCTACAGGCCCAGTTGGACGCCCAGCAGGCGGCTGCGGCCGCCACACCGGCGACACCCGACATCCCCACTGAGGAGTTGGAAAAGCTGGGCCAGCTGCACGCATCCGGGGTTCTGAGCGACGAGGAGTTTGCGGCGGCGAAGGCGAAGCTGCTCGGGATCTGAAACAGGTCTCGGATGTGTGAGGACCGCCCAAGGGGGGCGGTCCTCGTCATGTTCATCCCAGTTGAAGGGACTCGAGACGCTCAAACACGACTTCGGTCGATGCGGCAACCCTCTCCAGTGAGAAGCAACGATCCAGTTCCCCCTCGGTGAGCATGACTTCGGGGTCGGCCGCCAGAAGATCGCCGAGCTGACCCTCGCCTTCCCACGCCGCCATGCCATGACCTTGAACCAGACGGTAGGCATCGTCCCTGGTCAGACCCTTTTCTATCAACGCCAACAGCACCGCCTGGCTGAAGACCAGGCCCTTGGTGGCTTCGAGGTTGGACTGCATGCGGTTCACATCGACCACGAGGTTGTCGATCAGGGCGGTGAACTCGACCAGCATGTAGTGAAGGGCGATCGAGGCATCGGGGAGGACCACTCGCTCGGCGGAGGAGTGCGAGATGTCCCTTTCGTGCCACAGGGCGACGTTCTCCAGCCCGACCTGGGCGTAGCCGCGGAGGAGGCGCGCCATTCCCGTCATCCGCTCGGACATGATCGGGTTCCGCTTGTGAGGCATTGCAGAGGAGCCCTTTTGGCCCGCGCCAAACGCCTCTCTGACCTCGGACACCTCGGATCGCTGAAGATGTCTGATCTCGGTCGCCATCCGCTCGACGGAAGCTCCGATCAGGGCCAGGGCTTGCAGATACTCGGCATGCCGGTCGCGCGCTGTCACCTGAGTCGATGCGGGCTCGACGCCGAGCCCCAGAGATTCACACACGTGGGTTTCGATCTCGGGAGGGACATGGGCATAGGTGCCCACCGCTCCCGAGATCTTCCCGACCGCCACCGATTTCCGTGCTGCCGTGAGCCGGGAATGATCTCGCGACAACTCGAACGCCCAACCGGCCAGCTTCAAGCCGAACGTGGTGGGCTCGGCCCAGATACCGTGGGTGCGGCCGATCATGTAGCTGGTGCGATGCTCGACTGCTTTTCGTCGGACCACCTCGAACAGGGAGGTCAGAGCCCCGAGCAGGAGATCGGCCGACTCCATCAGTAACGACCCGAGCGCGGTGTCCAACACGTCCGATGAAGTCATCCCGTAATGGATCCACCTGGCGGCCTCTTCGCCTCCCGCTTCCCCCAGAAGGTCGACAAAGGCGGCCAGGTCGTGGTTGGTGCTCTCCTCACGGGCCGCCACCTCCTCGGGTGACGGGCATCTGGTCGCGCGCACGGCTCCAGCCACTCCGTCGGGCACTTTGCCCATCCCGGCCCAGGCCTCCAGGGCGAGAACCTCGATTTCCATCCAGGCCCGCAACCGGCGCTGGTCCGACCAGATCCGGCCCATCTCCGGCAAGGTGTAGCGCTCGATCACGTCTGGCATGATGGCACGCCCATGCGCCGCATCAGCATCGACCAGGCACGCCGTTACGCCCTGGCCGCTTCGGGGCTCACCGAGCCCCGACCCACAGGTCGGGTCGATGTCAGGCACTTTCGCCGGGTCCTCGATCGGGTCCAGGTCGTCCAGCTCGATTCGGTGAATGTCTTCAGCCGGGCCCACTACATGCCCTTCTTCTCCCGCCTCGGGGCCTACGACCGGGCCACCCTCGATCGGTGGCTCTGGCGATCCGGGGAGATGTTCGAGTATTGGGGGCACATGGCCTCGGTGCTCCCGGTCGAGAACCACCGGTTGTTTCGTTGGCGGATGGAACGGGGCTACATCTGGACCCCGGCGGAGAAGTTGCTGGCCACCCGGCCCAGGTACCTCGACGCCATCCTCGAGGAGGTCCGGGATCGTGGCCCCCTGCAGACCTCCGACCTCGAGGATCCGGGGCTCAAGGACCCAAACGGGTCGATGTGGAACTGGTCAGACGGAAAGGTCGCCCTGGAGTTGCTCTTCGTCCAGGGGCGGGTGGCCGCCTCCGATCGGCCCAATTTCGTTCGGATATACGACCTGGCGGAGCGAGTGATACCTCGGGTCCACCTCGAGGCGCCGACTGTGCCCGAGGACGAGGCGATGTCGATCCTGCTCGAGCGGGCGGCCCGTGCCCTGGGAGTGGGCACCGCCGACGACCTGGCCGACTATTACCGGATCCGGATGCCCCAGGCCCGGCCCTTGTTGAAGCGGCTGGTGGCCGAGGGCAGCGTGGTCGAGATCGAGGTTCGGGGTTGGGACCGGCCCGCCTATCTCCACCCGGAAGCCAGGCTGCTCCGCAATGTCGAGGGCCGCGCCTTGCTTTCACCCTTCGACAATCTCATCTGGTATCGGGATCGGGTGGAGCGGATGTGGGACTTCTTCTATCGAATCGAGATCTATGTGCCCGAGCCGAAGCGGATCTACGGCTATTACGTGCTGCCTTTTCTGTTGGACGGGCATCTGGTGGGGAGGGTCGACTTGAAAACCGACCGAAAGGCCGGGGCTTTGCTGGTCAGGGGTGCCTTCGCCGAGCCGGCGGTGGACATGGTGCGGGTGGGCCGGGAGCTACGAGCCGAGTTGGAGGCGGTCGCCGCCTGGCTGGGGCTGGGACGCGTGGACATCTCTCGCCACGGGGACCTGGCTGAGTTCATTGCCCTTTCGTAATTGGGTTGCGCAGGTCCGTATTTGACCCCTCACGGTCCCAATTACGAGGGAGGCCAGCTCAACTAAAGGCGTTGATGCCGGTGATGGCTTGACCCATCACCAGGGTGTGGATCTCGTTGGTCCCCTCGTAGGTAAATACCGTCTCCAGATTGGCCATGTGTCGCATCACCGGGTACTCCAGGGTGATCCCGTTGGCCCCCAGGATCGACCGGGCCGTCCTCGCCACCTCGAGCGAATTCCGCGCGTTGTCGAACTTGCCGAAGCTGACCTGCTCCGGGGAGAGCTTTCCTTCGTCCTTGCGCCGGCCAAGATGGAGGGCGAGCAGAGTCCCGCGCTGCACGGCAACCATCATCTCTACCAGCTTCTTCTGGGTGAGCTGGAACGATGCGATCGGCTGGTCGAACTGATGACGCTCGATCGAGTAGTCCAGAGCGGCCTCATAACAGGCCCGGGCCGCCCCGATCGCCCCGAAGGCGATCCCGAAGCGGGCCTCGTTGAGACAGGACAGCGGTCCCCGCATCGAAGCCACGCCGGGCAGGACGAAATCATCGGGAACCCTGACCTCGTCGAGGATCAACTCCGAGGTGACCGACGCTCGCAATGAGATCTTCTTCTTGATCTCTGGCGCCGAGAACCCCGGGGTGTCGGTGGGGACGATGAACCCGCGGACCCCGTCGTCGCTGTGGGCCCAGACGATGGCGATGTCTGCGATGGACCCGTTGGTGATCCACATCTTCGTTCCGTTGATCACCCAATCGGACCCGTCCCGCTTGGCGTTGGTCCGCATCGAGGCCGGGTCCGAGCCTGAGTCGGGCTCGGTGAGGCCGAAGCAACCGATGACTTCGCCAGTCGCCATCCGTGGCAGCCAGGTCTGTTTCTGCTCCTCAGACCCGAATTTCCAGATAGGGAACATCGCCAGCGATCCCTGCACCGAGACGAAGGAGCGGATTCCGGAGTCACCGGCCTCCAATTCCAGACAGGCCAAGCCGTAGGCGGTAGCCGAGGTCCCAGCACAGCCGTAGCCCTCGAGATGCATCCCGAGGAGGCCGATGTCACCGAACGCCTTAGCCAATTCGGCCTGGGGCAGCTTTCCCTCCTCCCACCAGTCACCGACTCGAGGGACGATCTCCTTTTGCACGTAGTCGCGGACTGTGCCCCGCAGCAGCTTCTCCTCGGCCGAGAGGAGAGAGTCGATATCGAGGAAGTCCCGGGGATCGGGCGTTTCGAACACGATGTCACTCATGAGCGATGAATGGTATCCCCAACCGCGGACCTCTAACCAGCCAGTGTCTTATTGGCGAGATCGACCCGGTAGTCGGCCAGCTTCTGGCGAAGGGCCTCGTCGTTGATGGCGAGGATCGCAATCGCCAGCAGCGCCGCGTTCTGAGCCCCGTCGATAGCCACCGTGGCCACGGGTATCCCGGTCGGCATCTGCATCGTGGCCAGCAGGGCGTCGATCCCGTCGAGCGATGCGTTGAGCGGGACCCCGATCACCGGGAGCAGTGACTTGGCGGCCATTACCCCGGCGAGATGGGCCGCCTTGCCGGCCCCCGCGATGATCACCTCGAAGCCCTGCTCGATCGCAGTGGCGGCGAACTCGATCGCCTGGTCCGGTGTCTTGTGGGCCGAAAGCACCTTGGTGACCTGCTCGATCCCGAACTGCTCCAGCATCGCCCCGGCCTTTTCCATGACCGGCCGGTCAGATCCGGAGCCCATGACGACCGCGACCTTGTGAGTCATTAGCGGGGACGGTAACCGAATGCCGGTGCGTCACGGCTGCGACTGAGGCCCCCGATCACCCGGCGATGTCAGTCCGGTATTGCATCCCGGGCCATTTGACCGTGGACACCGCCTCGTAGGCGCGATTCCGGGCTGCTTGGACAGTTGTGCCGGTGCCCACCATGTTGATCACCCGGCCCCCGTCAACCACCAGCCGCTTTCGGTCACGTCGGGTTCCGGCGTGGAAGACGAGGACATCGTCTGGAATCTCGGCGAGACCCTTGATGATGTCGCCGGTCACCGGTGAGTCCGGATAACCACCTGAAGCAAGGACCACGTTGACAGCGGCCGTCTCCGACCAGACCGGGGCTGCCCCCTCCAGCACGTCGATCAGATCCGACTCCAACCGGGGGAGGACGGCCTGGGTCTCGGGGTCGCCCAATCGCACGTTGAACTCCAACACTTGTGGGCCGGTCTTTGTGAGCACCAATCCTGCATAGAGAAAACCAATGAACGGAGTCCCATCCTCGGCCATTTGCTTCAGGGTGGGCTGGATGACCCTGGCCATCACCTGCTCGAGCAGATCAGGGGGTATGTCGTCGACCGGCGAATAGGAGCCCATGCCCCCGGTGTTGGGGCCGGCGTCTCCATCGAGCAAGCGCTTGTAGTCACGAGCCGGGGCCAGGGGTTGGACGCCTCGTTCGGTGCAGACTGCGAAGACACTGACTTCGGGGCCCTCCAGGAAACCCTCGATCAGCACCGTCGCCCCAGCGTCACCGAACGCTCCGTCGAAACAGCGGTCAACCCACGCACTGGCTTCCTCCCTGGAATCGGTGACGAGGACCCCCTTTCCGGCGGCCAGGCCGTCGGCCTTGACCACAAACGGGCCCTCCATCGCATCCAGGTAGAGACGGGCATCGGCTGGGTTGGTGAAGGATCCTGACGTCGCGGTGGCGACACCGGCCCTGCGCATGACCTCTTTGGCAAAGGCTTTCGACGACTCCAGTCGGGCGGCGGCCCGGGTGGGGCCGAACACCGGGATCCCGAGACGGGCGACGGCATCGACCACACCGGCCGCCAGAGGCGCCTCGGGGCCGACGACAACAAGATCCACACCCTGAACCCGGGCCATGGCGGCAATGGCGCCGATATCTGTGGTCGCTATCCCCTCTACCACCGGGCCCAACTCGGCGAGACCGGGGTTGCCGGGGAGGGAGATCAGTTCGTCCACCCTGGTCGACCGCGCCAGCTTCCACCCCAGGGCATGCTCCCGACCCCCGCCCCCGATGAGCAGGACTCTCATGAGACTTCGATGAGCTGGCTGCGCTCCGGGCCGACCGACACCCAGCCGATGGGGACTCCCACCGCCTCCTGGATGTACTCGACGTAGTCCCGGGCCGGGCGAGGAAGGTCGTGGTAGGAGCGGACCCCGGTGATGTCGTCTCGCCACCCGGGCATCTCGTCGTACACCGGCTCGCAGTGATAGAGGACGCTCTGCTGGGATGGGAAATGGTCGTATCGCTCCCCGCCGCTCTGATAGGCGGTTGCCACCTTGATGGTGTCGAACGCCGACAGGATGTCCATCTTGGTCAGGAAGAAGCTGGTGATTGTGTTGACCCGGGCCGCATAGCGAAGGGCCACCAGGTCGAGCCATCCACAACGTCTTCGTCGGCCGGTCACGGTTCCATACTCCCCACCCAACTCGATCATGGTGTCGCCCACCTCGTCGTGGAGCTCGGTGGGGAAGGGCCCGGTGCCGACCCGGGAGATGTAGGCCTTGGCCACTCCGATCACTTCCCCGATCGCCTTGGGCCCAATCCCGGTTCCCACCACCGCGCCACCGGCGGTGGGGTTGGAGGAGGTGACGAAGGGATAGGTGCCATGGTCGATGTCGAGAAGGGTTCCCTGGGCTCCCTCGAAGAGAACCTCTTTCCCGGCCTGAATCCCCTCCCAGATCAGGAGCGAGGTGTCGGCCACATGTGGCCTCAGCCGTTCGGCGTAACCGAGGTACTCGGTCACGATCTCGTCGGGGTCCATCGGCAAGCTGTTGTAGATCCTGGGGAGGAGACGGTTCTTCTCGTCGAGGGCAGCTTCCACCTTCTCCCGGAAGATTTTGGCGTCGAACAGGTCCTGGACCCGGATCCCGACCCGGGCGTACTTGTCGGTGTAGGCGGGGCCGATTCCCCGCTTGGTGGTGCCGATCTGGTTCTTTCCCAGGTAACGCTCGATCATCGCATCCAGCTTGCGGTGATAGGGCATGATCAGATGGGCATTGGACGAGATCCGGACCCGGGAAGGGTCGAGCCCCCTGCTCGCCACCATCTCCATCTCCTCTAGCAGTACCTTGGGGTCGATGACCGTCCCCGAGGCGATGACCGGGGTGCAATGCGGGTAGAGGATCCCGGAGGGGATCAGCGACAGCGCGAGACGCTGGTCACCGACGACGATGGTGTGCCCGGCGTTGTTCCCACCCTGGAAACGGACGACGAAGTCGGCCTTCTCGGCGAAATAGTCGACAACCCGACCCTTTCCCTCGTCACCCCACTGGGCACCCAAGACTACGGTGGCTGGCATGACGTGTCCGGACGGTAGTGGCGACCGGGGGTCGCCGGTACTTGGTACCTGGTACTAAGCACTTGGTACGGACCCAGAGCGACGCCCTGGGTCCTTCCCGAAACACAGTGTTCACATTCCAGCAACGGCCGAGAAACCCGTCACCGGTAGAACGCATCAGTCCACCATTGACGCAACCGAAGGAGGCGCTGTGACCAAGACGCCAGGCGACGTCTTGTCCCTCGTCGAAGACGAGGGGTACGAGTTCATTGATCTTCGATTCTGTGACCTGCCGGGCCAGGTCCAGCATTTCACCGTCCCTGCCCGCGAGCTGACGGAGGGCTCCTTCGAGGCCGGTTTCGGGTTCGACGGCTCGTCGATCCGTGGCTTCCAGCAGATTCAGGAGTCCGACATGATCCTGATTCCTGACCCGACCACCGCGGTGGACGACGTCTTCCGGGAGCGGAAGACGCTCATCCTCTATTGCTTCGTCAACGATCCGGTGACCGGCGCTCCCTATGACCGCGACCCCCGCTATGTGGCGAAGAAGGCCGAGGAGTATCTGAAGAGCACCGGCATCGCCGATACCTCCTACTGGGGGCCCGAAGTCGAGTTCTACATCTTCGACGACGTCCGTTACGGGCAGAACCAGTACTCGGGCTTCTACTACGTCGACTCCATCGAGGGCTCGTGGAACACCGGGGAATACGAGGAGGGTGGCAACCTCGGCCACAAGCCCAGATACAAAGAGGGCTACTTCCCGGTGCCACCCACGGACCATTTCCAGGACCTGCGCTCGGAGATGACGGCCAACCTCGAGGCGGCAGGCATCCAGATCGAGGTTCAGCACCACGAGGTGGGCACCGCGGGGCAGGCCGAAATCGACATGCGTTACGACACCCTGCTGCGCGCCGCGGACAATGTGACCCTCTACAAGTACATCGTGAAGAACACGGCCTGGGCGGATGGCAGGACGGTCACCTTCATGCCCAAGCCCATATTCGAGGACAACGGCTCGGGGATGCACACCCATCAGTCGCTGTGGAACGGCGACACTCCGCTGTTCTTTGATGAGGCCGGTTACGCCGGCCTGTCCGACATGGCCCGGTGGTACATAGGCGGCCTTTTGAAGCATGCCGCTCCGATCCTCGCCTTTGCCGCCCCGACCACGAACTCCTACCACCGTCTGGTGCCGGGCTATGAGGCCCCCGTGAATCTGGTGTACTCCAGCCGAAACCGTTCGGCGGCGATACGCATCCCGCAGTACTCCCAGGCGCCGGCGGCCAAACGTCTCGAGTTCCGCTGCCCCGACCCGGCCTGCAACCCGTATCTGTCGTTCGCCGCGATGTTGCTCGCCGGTCTGGACGGGGTGCAGAACCGGATCGAGCCCCATGACCCGGTGGACAAGGACATCTACGACCTGCCACCGGCCGAGCTGGCCGGTCTGCCCTCGGTCCCGGGGAGTCTCCCCGAGGCCCTCAAGGCCCTGGAGGACGACCACGAGTTCCTGCTGGCCGGTGGGGTGTTCACCGAGGGGTTGATCCGGGCCTGGATCGACTACAAGATCGAGCACGAGGTCGACCCGGTGCGGTTGCGGCCCCACCCCTACGAGTTCCATCTGTACTACGACATCTAATCCGGAGAATCGTGTGTGCGCTGTACCACCTTGGCGGTGATCAGATGCACACACCTTCGACTGACCAGATCTTGTGCGCACTCAGCCACCGTAGGGGTGGGTGGTTGCACACGGAACACCGCCGCGCCCACGCGAGCAGCCCTTTCTAGAACACCTCGGGGCACCAGGGCTGGGGGTCCCAGGTGAAGGCGGCGTCGGCAGAAGCCAGGGACTCGACGTCGCCTTGAACCCGTCCGATCCTCGACAGTGGTCTCAAGTGGGATCGCCCCAGATAGATCGCCCCGAGGTCTTCAGCGTCGAGACTGATTGACGCCTCGGCGTCCGTTCGTTGACACTCGGCGCCCTCTGGTGACGCCACGAGGCGGTACCTGCCATCCAGGTCCCCCAGTGGATCGTGAACCTCCAGGACTATGTCGACCGGGGCCGAATAGGAGCGCGCCTCCAAGGCACGGGGCACGTCCATGACCCGAACCCAGAGGCCGTCGAACCTCTGTGCGCTGGCGCGTCGGGTCCCGGCGAGAAGGTCGAACAGTGGATCCTGACCCGAGCGATGATTGGCCTTGGACTCGGCGATCAGGTCGTGGTTGAGGACGAAGCTCCACAGCCCTGCCCACGACTCCGGCGTGGTGCCGAAGAGGTCTTTCACGGTCACTTTCCCTGCACCGTGGCCATCGTCCCAGTCGCTCTTGATGCGGTACTGGACATAGCCGGAGAGGCCATCGTCACCGTCGACGACACCGAACCGATAGGCGGTGGAACCGCTCCGGCGGGCCTCGGGGTCGGCGAGAGCCCGATGCTCCCACCAGACCGGGGAGCGAGCGAAGAAACTCGGTGTCGAGGTGCGCAGGCCGTCGTAGAAGGGGGGAAGAGGCGTTTGGGCATCGTCGGAGTCGATCACGCGGACCGGCGCGGGCTCAGGGGCCAAACGGTGGAACCCGACATGCTCGCGTCCGACGCTCACGTCGTAGGAGATCGCCGCCGGACCGTATCCAAACCTTCCATAGATCGCACTATCCGAAGCCCAGAGGGCGGCGATCGGCTCCTCTTGACTCAGCACCTCGTCGAGATGACTCCGCATCATTTCCCTCAGCAGCCCCTGGCGGCGATGAGTGGGCGCCACCCCGACGATCGTCGTTCCCCCGCATCTGACCGTTGCCCCAGGGACCGTCATATCGAGGGAGAACGCGGCGGCGGTGCTCACCATCCTGGACCCGTCGAAACCGACAACTGTGCGTTCCAGGGGAAGCACATGACGGAAATGGTCGTCCTCGGGCGGGTCGAACCCGTAGACAAAACCCATCGTCCGAACCAGTTCGGAGTACTCGTCGGGCTCGATGGCCCGGAACTCGACAGCCATCAGGCGCCGGGGGTGGCGCCGGCGGCGTTCTTGGCGTTCTGGACTTCGGTGTCGAAGTCGGCGGCTGAGCTGGTGTAGACCTCGACCGCGGCGTTCCTCAGTTCTCCGGTGTCGGTCGAGCGAATCCCATCGAGGGCGTCCTGAGCAGCTCCGGCGCAGAAATCGATGGCCGAGACGAGAGCTTGCTGGTTCGTCTCGAGCCCTACAGGGACGGTCAGAGCCCCGACGCGGTCGGCTAGGACTTGGGTATCGGTTGCCACCGCCTCAAACCTCGACTCGGCGTCGCGGATCTCGACAGTCCGCGGATCGGCGTCGAAGCCTTGATTCACAGTGACCATCTCGGTCACCAACAGTTGGAGCTCGGCATTGATGGCGTCCAACTCGTCGAGATATGCCTGTGCTGCGTCGGGAACCGTGGTCCCGGTGTCCGGCAAGGTGGTGCCGGCACCTTCCACTGTGGTGGTGGTGGCCAGGTTGAGGGTGGTGGTTGGGGAGCCCTCGGGCAACGAACTCACGAAGAAATAGGTGAATGCGATCATCCCGAGGATGACCAGCGGGAGGATCCAACGGCCCGGTTTCGGGTCGGGGTTGACAGCCATGACCGGCGAAACGATAGCTTCAACCCCTCTGGTTGCCGGGTTGAGGTGGTTCGGCCTGGAACACGACTCTCTTGAAAGGGTGATGCGGTCTCCATAGGTTCGAGACCATGGAGAGGGAGAGAAACGAGGTTTACGAGCGGATCCCGTGGGAGACGCTGGAACGGAAGGGTGGGGATCGGCAATGGTGGATGATCGCCGTGGCCGGGGCAATCGTGCTCGGTGCGCTCGCCTACTCATTCATGAGCAACCGATCGACGGCGGTCACGATAGAGCCATCGGCGGGGGTGGTATCCACCGTTGTCGCCGAACCGGTTGCCACGGTGGCACCGCTGCCGATCCCGACCCCGAGCAGCCCGACCGTGGTGGCCGAGGCTGATCTCTACGCCATCGACCCCGAGCGTCTGCTCGATCAGGCAACTGCTCACGCCGAGTGGTTCGTTGCGGAGTACATAGGGGTGGACGGCTCCGAGGAGAGCAGGGCGACGCTCGGTTCGCTGCTCCCGGCGGGGATTCCGGTCCCGGCCGCCCCCGAGTCGACAAGGGTCTTCGTCGAGTGGGTGCGAACGGTGTCGGTGGAGGAAATCGCACCACTTCGATACCGGGTCGGGGTGCTGGTCCGTTCCCTGGTGGCCCAGGGTGAGGAGGCCTATCGACGTCTGTCGCCAATGCTGGCGACGGTCGAGATAACGGTAGATGACACCGGTTCGCGGGTGGTCCTACCCCCCACCCTGAGCCCGGTGACCCCTCCCTCGCAGGAACCGTTGACGCTGGTCGAGGTCCCGGCGGAGATCCAGCAGGCGGCTCTGGCATCGTCAGGTGGAACCGAGGTTCTGGGCGGGGTCCAGGAGTCAGCCGGCGGGTGGAAGGTTGTCGTAGTGGCTCCGGGGCCTGACGGTGTTTCTCGTCCCACCACGGTGACCGTGCCCTGATCAGTCGCCGAATCTGCCTTCTAGGATCGCCGACGCCTCGGGAATGATCGATTCCCACGAGGAGTCGGGAGTCTTGGAGATGGTGACGAAGTCGGCGGTCATGAAGATGCTGGTCACCCCCGATATGGCCAACAAGGCTGCGGCCAGCGGATCGTCAGGATTGGAGCCGGCTACGAAGGTGGCCGGGCCCCCGACCGCTTGTCCGACCGAGAACTTGGCTGCGTTCGGATTTGGCGTTGGGGAAACACTCACCGGCATGGGTCTCCGAGGCTAATCGGGTGCCCTCCACGGTCGGCGTGGATGTTGGAGGCACCTTCACCGATGTCGTGGCCTTCGATGGGGAGACCCTGATCGGAGGAAAGACCCCCACCACACCGGATCAGTCGATTGGCGTCATGAGGGCGCTGGCCGATCTGGATCTGGGCCCCGACTTTCGGTTTCTCCATGGGACCACCGCCGGCACCAATGCCCTTCTCGAGGAACGGGGAGCCCGGGTTGCTTTGGTCACCTCGGAGGGCTTCGAGGACCTGATCGAGATCGGTCGACAGGCTCGGCCGTCTTTGTATGACCCGTTCGCCGACCGTCCCACCCCGTTGGTCCCTGCCCGACTCCGGGTCGGAGCCGGCGGGTCGCCGGAGGAGATACTGGAGAAGCTCGAAGCTCTTGAACCGGAAGCGGTTGCAGTGGCACTGGTTCGCTCGTACACCGACCCTGCGAAAGAGTTGATGCTGGCTTCGATCATTGGGGACCACCTGGGAGTGCCGGTGTCCGCCGGGGCCCGGGTTTCGCCGGAGTTCAGGGAGTACGAGCGGATCGCCACCACAGTTCTCAACGCCTATCTCTCGCCCGAGGTGTCGGGCTATCTCCGGCGTCTGGGAGCCGGTTTGGCGACCCCTAGCCGTTTTGTCATGACCTCCGCCGGTGGTCTCCTTCCCTTCGAGGCGGCCTCCATGCTGGCCGGGCGTTTGGTGCTGTCCGGCCCGGCCGCGGGAGCGGTGGCGGCCGCCGAAATCGCTCGGGCCAAGGGCCACCGCTCGGCCATCAGCTTCGACATGGGTGGCACCTCCACCGACGTGTGCCGGATTACCGATGGCGAGGCGCTGGTTGGGGTAGGGAGGAGGGTGGCGGGACGGATCAATCGGGTGCCGTCGCTCCCGGTCAACACCATCGGCGCCGGCGGGGGAAGCGTCGCCTGGAGGGACGAGGGCGGCGCACTCAGGGTCGGGCCCCGGTCTGCTGGAGCCGTTCCCGGCCCGGTGGCATACGGTCGAGGAGGAAGCGTTCCGACGGTCACCGACGCCGACGTGGTCCTCGGGTTGATTCCTTCCGATCTGGCTTTGGCAGGGTCGGTGCCCCTCGATGCCGCCGCCGCTGCCGGGGCCCTGACGGGGTTGGGCCGTGAAATCGGTCTCGATCTCGACGCGACAGCACGCGGGGTGGTCGATGTCGTCGACTCCCACATGGAGCGGGCGGTTCGAGCGGTTTCGGTGGAGGAAGGCTCTGACCCGCGGGAGTCGGTGTTGGTGGCGTTCGGTGGTGCGGGCGGGCTCCATGCCGTCCGGCTCGCCCGACGGTTGGGGATGCGCACGGTTCTGATCCCCCCGTTGTCCGGTGTGTTTTCCGCACTCGGGTTGCTGCTGGCGCGACCACGGGCCGACGTGGCGAGGACCGTGCTTCTCGAGGAAGGATCGGGACGGCTCCCCCAATTGGTGAGGGAGATGAAGGCGCAAGCCCGGTCAGCCTTCGACGAGATGCAGATCCCGGGCAAGGGGGAAGCCCTGGCGCACGCCGCAATGCGCTATGTCGGTCAATCCCATGAGCTCACGGTGCTGGCCGATCCGGACTGGGGCCGGCTTCGTGCCTTGTTCGAGGAGGCCCATCGCACCCATTTCGGGTTCGATCGCACGGGCGAGCCGATCGAACTGGTCGACCTGCACGCCGAAGTGACCGGCAACGCCTCGCTGAGCTGGGATGAGCTGCCGCGAAGGTCTGTGGATCGAAGACCAGAGCCGGTGTTGAGCACCGGGGAGGGCCGGGCGGTTTGGAACCGCGCCGACCTCCCCGTCGGGTTCGAGACCCAGGGCCCGGCGCTCATCACCGAACGGGACTCCGTGACTCTGCTCGAACCCGAGGACCGGATGCTGGTCCACGACGATGGCACCCTGGAGATCAGTCTTTGAGCGACCTCGTCGAACGGGCCCAGGTCTTCGCCTCCGCCGCACTCGCCGAACATGCCCAGCCGGAGAAGACGGCGGGGATGCAGGCCTATATGAAGACCGAGATGCCCTTCTATGGGGTGCAGACGGCCGCACGGTCCATGATCCTGAGAACTCTGGTTCGGGACTTCCATCCCGCCGACCGCGACGAGTACGAGGCCCTGGTCCTGGGGCTCTGGGATCTGCCCCATCGAGAGGAGAAGTATCTGGCGCTGGGGGTTGCCCAGCACTATTCGAGGTTTGTCGAGCCTGCGTCGCTTCCGCTTTACCGCCGTCTCATCGTGGAAGGGGCCTGGTGGGATCTGGTCGATGCCGTCGCCACCCATCTCATCCGCCGGCTCGTGATCCGGCATCCGGAGGAGGTCTGGCCGGAGGTGGACAGCTGGGTCGATGATCCCGATCTCTGGCTGCGACGCAGTGCCATCATCTGTCAGGTTGGGGCCAAGGACAAGACCGACGCCGCGCGTCTCTTCTCGTTCTGTGCCGCCCGCCTCGACGAGCAGGACTTCTTCATCCGAAAGGCGATTGGATGGGCGTTGCGGGACTACACCAAGACCGATCCTCACGCAGTTGCCCGGTTCGTCGAGGGTCACCGTGACCGGTTGTCCGGCCTCAGCTTTCGGGAGGCGACCAAGCACATCGGGCATTTGGTGCGCTGAGGGCTATTCCTCGGACTTGGACCAGATCGCCAGCTCGTAGCCGTCGGGATCGAGGAAATGGAATCGTTGACCGCCTGGGAAGCCGTAGATCGGCATCGCGATCCGGCCGCCGGCGTCTTGAACCCGACCCTGGAGGTCGACGAGATCGTCACCGTAGAGAATGACCAGCGGGCCTCCTGGCTTCGGCTCCGTTCCCGTCGTGAAGCCTCCAGTCAGCCGTCCATCTGAGAACTCGCAGTATTCCGGTCCGTAGTCTTTGAATGTCCAGCCGAACGCGTTGCCATAGAAAGCTTTCGAGCGCTCGATGTCGACAACCCCCATCTCGATGTAATCGATGCGACGATCATTCTCGGATCCGGCCATGATTGCTCCACCTCATTTGCTGCCTACACGGACAACTTTCGCAGATTGACCACGATCGACGCCATCACCCTCGAGGTCGCCCGCAACCGGGCTGCGGCTGTGGCCGACGAAATGGGAGTCGTGCTCCGTCACACGTCCCTGTCGCCGAACATCAAGGAGCGAGCCGACTGTTCGGCTGCGATCTTCACCGCCGATGGCGAGATGCTGGCCCAAGCCGAGCACATCCCGGTCCATCTCGGCTCGATGCCCGAGTCGGTGGCCGCCTGTCTCCGGCGGTTTGGCCCCGAGCCCGGAGCTCAGTACGCGGTCAACGACCCTTTCGCCGGAGGCACCCACCTCAACGACCTCACCTTGGTGGCCCCGGTCTTCGTTGAAGGGGAGCACGTGGGTTGGGTGGCCAACCGGGCCCATCACGCCGACGTCGGAGGTGAGGCGCCCGGCTCGATGCCGGCGCATGCGGTGACGGTCGATCAGGAGGGGCATCGAGTGCCGCCGACGCTTGCTGTGTCCGCCGACCGTTGGGTCGAGGGCTTCAGCGAGCCGTTCGTGGCGGCTTCGCGAACCCCGTGGGAACGGCGGGGTGACCTGGCAGCCCAGATCGGCGCCAACGCGGTGGGAGCGAGACGTCTCCAGGAGTTGGTGGAGATCGAGGGAAAGGAGAGGTTCTCGGTCGTTGCCTCCGCCCTCCTCGACTACGGCGAACGAAGGATGAGGGCGGCGCTGTCGGCTCTTCCCGATGGAGTCTTCGAGTTCGAGGACTATATGGAGCACGGTGACCGCGACGTGGCGATCAGGGTCCGGGTCACCATCGACAACCAGACCCTGACCGCCGACTTCACCGGGAGCGACGACCAGGTCGCGGCCAACTTCAACGCGGTGGAGGCGGTCACCCGATCCTGTCTCTACTACGCGGTGCGGGTGGCTACCGACCCCACGATTCCGGCAAACGGGGGCTGTTATCGGCCGCTCAGCCTCATCGCGCCCCAGGGGACCATCGTCAATGCCCGTTTTCCCGCGGCGGTTGCTGCCGGCAATGTCGAGACCTCGCAGCGGATCGCGGATGTCCTGCTCGGGGCGCTGGCCCAAGCGGCACCGGATCGGGTTCCCGCCGCCTCCCAGGGCACCATGAACAACGTCCTGATCGGAAATGACGACTTTGCCTACTACGAGACGGTGGGGGGTGGTCAGGGAGGCCGTCCGGGGAAACCCGGGCAATCGGGAATCCACACCGGGATGACCAACACCGAGAACACGCCCATCGAATCGCTGGACACCCACTATCCGTTTCGGGTGGAGAAGTACACCCTGCGCCGGGGAAGTGGCGGTGCCGGGCGCTTTCCCGGGGGCGAGGGCATACAGCGCGAGATCGTCTTCAAGACTGCCGCCACACTGTCGCTGATGGGGGAACGGAGACGCAACCGGCCGTGGGGCCTGGCCGGAGGCGAGCCCGGAGAGCCTGGTGAGGATTGGTTGGTGCGCGACGGGGACTGGGCCCGGCTTCCCGGTAAGACGACGGTCGAGGTGGAGCCGGGCGACCGGTTGGTGGTCCTCACCCCCGGTGGGGGTGGCTGGGGGAGGGCCTAGCCCCCCGCTCCGCAGGGGGACAACCCATTTTGCCCCTATCGTTTCCTGCGATGTCGCTGATCTCCGATCTCGAGCAGCTTCTCGGCGCCGACCGGGTGCTTCATGAACCGGTCGAGCTCTATGTGTACTCCAAGGACGCCTCGTCACTGGTTCGCGGTCACCCCAACTGCGTGGTGTTCCCCCGATCGACCGAGGAAGTGGCGGAGATCGTGAAGCTGGCCGAAGCCCACCAAGTGCCGGTGGTGGCGCGGGGTGCGGGAACCGGCCTCACCGCCGGGGCCAGCCCAACCGAAGGTGGGATCGTGCTGTCGACTACCTCCCTCGACTCCGTGGATATCGATCCGGAGAACAGGTCGGCCTGGGTGGGTGCCGGGGTCATCAACCTCGATCTCACCCTCGCCGCCGCTCCCTTCGGTCTCCAGTTCGCCCCCGATCCCTCGTCACAGTCGGCCTGCACCATCGGTGGCAATGTCGCCAACAACAGCGGCGGCCCCCATTGTCTGGCCGAGGGCAGCACCACCAGCCACACCCTGGGCCTCGAAGTCGTCCTCGCCGGCGGCGAGATCGTGGTTCTCGGCGGGCTGGCGCCCGACACCCCAGGTCTCGATCTCAAGGGTCTCATCGTCGGCTCGGAGGGCACTCTCGGTGTGGTGACCAGGGCACTGGTGCGGCTGATCCCGGTCGACCCTGACGTCAGGACGCTGCTGATCGACTTCGACCTGGTGGAGGACGCCTGCGGCACGGTCTCGGATATCATCGCCGCCGGTTGCGTGCCGGCGGCCCTGGAGATGATGGACCAGCGGATGATGCAGGCCGTCGAGAACTGGCTTCAGGCCGGTCTCCCCACCGATCGGGCGGCCATTCTCCTTGTCGAGGTGGTGGGTGAGACCGCCGGGGTGGAGGCCGAGGCTCAGCTCATCCGTGAGGTCGCGATCGGCCGCCGTTCCCAGGTCATACGGGTGGCATCGACCGAAGCCGAGCGCCAGCTGTTGTGGAAGGGTCGGAAGTCGGCCTTCGGAGCCGTCGCCCAACTGGCGCCCGACTATTACCTCCACGACACCGTGGTTCCCAGGACCCGTCTGGTGGAGACGATGCGCGAGGTCTACGAGATCGCCGACCGCCACGGGCTCCTCCTGGTCAATGTGTTCCACGCCGGGGACGGCAACCTTCATCCTTTGATCGCCTTCGATTCTTCGGATCCGGTGGCGGCGGAGAAGGTCCGCCAGGCCGGGGATGAGATCGTCGCCGTGTGCATTCGAAACGGTGGCGCCCTGTCGGGTGAGCACGGCATAGGTGTCGAGAAACGAGACCTGATGAGGATGAACTTCGCCGAGCTCGATCTCGACGCCCAGGCCCGACTCAAGGAGGCCTTCGATCCGAAGGGGACATTCAACCCCTCCAAAGTGCTGCCCCAGGGCTCTCTCTGCTTCGATTTCGGTGGGGGGCGCAAGGAGATCCCCGAGGGGGCCTGGGTTTGACCACGGTCCCCGGCTCCATCCCGGGCACGATCCGGCGCATGGAGGTCGAGGTTCCCTCAGGGCCCGATACGGCCATCGGTCTCGCCCCGACTTCTTTGGAGGAGGTCGCAACCATCCTCCGCTTCGCCACGGAGCACCGGCTCAAGGTGCAGGTGTGGGGTGGCGGATCGCATCAGGGCTACGGCCGGCCGGAGACACCAGACCTTGTGCTGCTGACCAGCCGTCTCGACGCCGTGGAGGCCTGGGAGCCCGATGATCTCACGCTCACAATCGGATCAGGGACACCGGTGGCGAGGTTCGAGGAGATGCTGGGCGAGCGAAATCAAACCGCGGTGATGCCCGAGTATCCGGGGGCGGCGACCATCGGCGGGGTGGTCTCGGCGGGAGTCTCTTCCCTGAAGCGAGGCCGCCTTCTCGGCACCCGGGAGCGGCTGCTCGAAGTGATCATGGTGACCGGGGACGGCCGGCGGGTGCGGGCCGGAGGACGGGTGGTCAAGAACGTCTCCGGCTACGACCTGTCGCGGCTCGTGGTGGGAGCCTTCGGCGCCCTCGGCGTTTTGGTGTCGGTG
>Ga0209341_10001366_pt1 | contig 24297 bp, 15 predicted proteins | sample RifCSP13_2_FD_184020 | JGI IMG/M metagenome (GOLD analysis project Ga0209341, IMG submission 184020) | Soil microbial communities from Rifle, Colorado - Rifle CSP2_sed 13_2 (SPAdes) (version 2) | ecosystem: Environmental > Terrestrial > Deep subsurface > Rock core/Sediment | place: Rifle... | reverse complement strand
AGCTTGTCGTTGTCGGAGTCGTAGTAGATCGTCCCTTCGGTGGTTGATCCCGAGGAGGTGATCGGGTTGAGGAAAATCTCCCCACCGGTGACGGTCAGATCCCCCGCCAGGGTCAATCCGCCGCCGGTGTCGAAGTCGGTGCCCGTGTCGCCGATGTTGGTGATGATGTTGGCGGCCATGTCCAGGTCCTCGGTCACCGTCGCTCCGCCCCAGGCGAGGGCGCCGTTGATGTCGACCGTCGTTCCCGAATCGGTCGTGAGGGTGCCGGTGCCGGTGTAGCTGGTGGAGACGTCCGATCGGAGGAACTGGTCGGAGTTGAGATCATCGAAGAGATCGGCGTTGAGGTTGGTGACGAGGGTGGTGGAGGAGATGGAGAAGGGAGAGGTGCCGGTTGTCACCCCTGAGATCAGCTGCCCGTCCAGCGCCAACGGAAAAGATTCGAAGAGATATTGGTCCAGCGTGCTGTCCCAGCGGAGAACGGCGTTGGGGGAGGAGGTGCCTCGGATAAAGGTGAGGGTGGCGTCTTCGGTATCGGCGGTGGCGTTGTCGGTGTTGACCGCGAAGTCCGAAGAGGTCGTCCCGGCGATATCGCTCGCCCCGGCGGAGAGGGTGTTGACGACGATCTCATCGAAGTAACCGATATCCCAGCGCACCCCGGCCGAGCCGATGTCGTAATTCGCATTCAGGCTGGGGATGATATCGGAGTCAACTGTTCCATTGAAGATCACCAGATCGGTGACCGCGTTGCCCAGGTTGATCGCCGTGGAATTGATCGTGAGGGTCGTTCCGTCGGCGATCGTGAGCGTGCCGGAGGTGAAGGAATCGTCGGTATCCGAACGCAGGAACTGGAGGGAATCCAGAAGATCAAGGGTGTCGGCATTGGAGGCGGTGATGGAAAGAGTAGACTCGTCGATCTCGGTGGTGGTGAGGCAGTTGCTACAAGTGCCAACTTCATTACCCAGATCGAGGTAGTAACTGCCGGCCTGTCCATCCAGAGCGCTGGCATCAATTCCAACCAGAGTTGATTCGTTGATCTCCGCACCAGTCAGGCAGTTCGTGCAGGTCCCGGTCTCGTTGTCCAGGTCGAGGTAGTAGCTCCCCGGTTGGCCCCCCAGCGTATCGGCGTCTCCTCCCGTGGCGATCCCACCACCACCGCTTCCGCCGGTCCCGGTGACCCCGGTGGTGGTGCCGGTAACGGTGAGGTTCTCAACGTTTATAGAATCAACGGTGATCTCACCCGCGGTGATGGCGATCGCCCTCAAATCCCGGAGCGAAGCGATCCCCAACGGACTGATGAAGTAGTCGCTGTCATCACCAAAAAACAATGTTCCAAGAAATCTCCCCGTATCGAAAAGAAATGGAAGCTTGGAATGCAGCCATCTGGTTAAGTTAAACTCTTTATACTCTAGTACATCATTTGTATCGACGATCGGATCGGCAACCTGGGCGATACCCAAGAAATTTCCGGGCACGAGCCGCTCGACGTATTGGTCCCAGAATCCGCTGAACGTTCTTTGGATGCGTTCGCGGGTGAGGTCGGAAAATCCCAGCGCCAAAATGAAGACCGCCCCGGCCACCAGCGCTAGTGTGAGTGCATGGCTGAATACCTTGGAGCGGAGCGGTTCCACCGTCGGCAGGGGGGTGCGGATCATGTTGGTAAGAAAGTGGAAAAGTTGCCCCAGCAGGTCGCTTTGTTTGTGCTCTTCGTTGATGATCGGGGCAATCAGCAGCGAAATTGGGGGCGGCGGCGGTTGGGGAGGAATCGGGGTGACTGTATCTGGAGTAGGTGCGACCGAAGGCGCCATTTGGGGGCTTTCCAGCTCTTTTTTGATCCGGCCGTTATCCCAGCCCTGTTTTTTGAGATCGGCGATTTTCTTCAGTGTTTCCAAAACCCTCTCGGGATAGTGGCCGACGGTTGAGGGAGCATCGGGGTAAGGAAGGCGGCGAGACATATAAGGCAAGAGCCCGATCTTGGTGTAGTAGCGGAGGGTGTGGTAGCCAACGCCGGAGCGTTTGGCTACCTCGCTAACGGGAATAAATTTTTCTGGCGAGTTATCTCCCATTTTGGCAGGTCAATTATCGGTCTACTTTCCCACTACGTTATAGGTTACGATATTTCTTCTCCCTATAACCAAGCCGTTTCTGGGTACTTACCGTCACGGCAAGAAAAACTATGGCATAAAAAAATTGCCATTGTCAATAGCCGTCCGCAGGCGTAGCCGAGGAGGCTATTTGTTCGCGAGCAACGCGAAACAATTGGACGGCCGCTTACAGCGACCTAGCAATTGTTAGCGATCCTCCGGATCGCGTCCAATTGTGTTAAGGGGATGCGAACTGCTGTGAGCACATCAGTTTTGTTATCATCATCCTGATGTCTTTTGACCACCAAAAAATTGAGCCCAAATGGCAGAAGCACTGGGAAAAAGAAAATCTTTACCGGGGAATTAATTTTTCGGAAAAGAAAAAGCAATACATCCTGATCGAATTTCCCTATCCTTCCGGCGAAAGATTGCACGTCGGCCACGGCCGGAGCTATTGCTGTCTCGATGCGGTCGCTCGCCTCCGGAGAATGCAGGGGTACAACGTTCTTTTCCCGATCGGCTGGGACGCTTTCGGCCTGCCGGCGGAGAACTACGCCATCAAGACCGGGATCCATCCTTCCATCACCACCAAAGAAAACATTACCAACTCCAAGAAACAGGCCCAATCTTGGGGTCTATCCTTCGATTGGGAGCGGGAGATTAACACCACCGACCCGGATTACTACAAGTGGACCCAGTGGCTCTTTCTCCAGCTCCACAAGAAAGATCTAGCCTACAAGAAAGAAATTCCGGTGAACTGGTGTCCCAAAGACAAGACCAATCTAGCCGATGAAGAGGTGGTGGCCGGCAAGTGCGAGCGTTGCGGCACTCCCGTGGAACGCCGGATGCAAAGCCAGTGGCTGCTTAAGATTACGGCCTACGCCGACCGATTGATCGAGGACCTGAAGTCCGTGGATTACCGGGAAGATATCAGTGCTCAACAGATCAACTGGATCGGGCGAAGCGCTGGCGCGCAAATAAAATTTAAAATTTTAGATCATAAGTCTGAAATAACCGTTTTCACCACCCGCCCGGATACGTTCTACGGAGCCACCTTCTTAGTTCTCTCTCCAGAGAAGGCGCGGGATTACTTGGATTTTGTGGCCGGTAATAAGCGGCCGGAAGTGGCAGATTATATCGAAAAAGCCCTGAATAAGTCGGAGTTGCAGCGGCAGGAAGAGCTGAAAGAGAAGACCGGAATCTCCATGGGCTTTTTCGCCCAAAACCCGCTCACAGGAGAGAAACTGCCGGTTTGGGTGGCGGACTTTGTTCTTTCAGGATACGGGACCGGGGCGATCATGGCTGTACCTGCCCATGATCAGCGCGACTTCGATTTTGCTAAAAAATACAATCTTCCGCTCAAGGAGGTCGTCAAAAACGAGAAGGAATCAATGTTCCCAAAAGAGGCTTTTGAAGGAGAGGGAACCCTCGTTAATTCGGGCCAATTTGATGGTTTGCAGAAAGAAGAGGCGATTGATAAAATTACTCAATTTTTGGAGAAGAAAAAAATGGGTGAGAGGGCAGTGGATTACAAACTGCGCGATTGGGTTTTCTCGCGCCAGCACTACTGGGGCGAACCGATTCCTATCATTTTCTGTCGCAACTGCTGGGAGGAAAAAAGCGAGAAGCAGAAAAAAGAGGCCCGAGAGGGATACGACTTCAGTAAAATTGATGGCAAAGAACACGCAGTAGTGACAGTATCTGAAGAAGACCTGCCGGTGGCGCTTCCTTTTGTCGAAAATTATAAGCCCACCGAGATCGGCGCCTCTCCGCTCGCTGAAATCAAAAAATGGGTCGAAGTTCGTTGCCCTATCTGTGATTCGCAGGCGAGAAGAGAGACTGATACCATGCCCAACTGGGCCGGAAGCTCCTGGTACTTCCTGCGCTACCTGGATCCTAAGAATGATAAGCAGTTTGCCGACCGAAAGAAGCTGGATTACTGGCTACCGGTGGATTGGTACAACGGAGGAATGGAACACACCACACTGCATCTGCTCTACTCCCGATTTTGGTACAAGGTACTCGCCGACCTAAAACTGGTTCCGGGAGTCGAACCTTACGCCAAACGGACTTCCCACGGAGTGGTGTTGGGGCCGGATGGGCAGAAAATGAGCAAATCGCGCGAAAACGTGATTAATCCGGACGAGGTGGTGGCAGAATTCGGTGCAGACACTTTCCGCCTCTACGAGGCCTTTATGGGGCCGTTCGAGCAAACGATTGCCTGGGATCCTAAAGGAGTTTTGGGAGTGCGGCGGTTTTTGGACAGGGTTTGGAAAGCGCATCAAACAGTCAGTAGTCAGAAGTCAGTGGTCAGTAGTCAGGAAATACAGAGGTCGCTTCACAGACTGATCAAAAAGGTGGAAGAGGATACGCTGCACCTCAAGTTCAACACGGCGATCGCGGAAATGATGAAATTCGTTAATCAATTAGCAATCGGAAACTATCAATTAGCAATTGAAGATTGGAAAGTTTTCCTACAGGTGTTGGCGCCTTACGCGCCGCACCTGGCCGAAGAGTTGTGGCACGGTTTGGGTGAGCGCGATAGCGTCCACCGCCAGCCCTGGCCCAAGTACGACCCCAAGCTGATCGTGGAGGAGAGTGTGACGATCGTCGTCCAGGTCAATGGAAAAATGCGGGGGAAACTAGAGTTGCCGGCGGGGACTCGGGAGGCCGCCGTCACCGAATTGGCGGCCGGTTTGGATTCCGTTAAGTCCCACTTTTACGGGAAGAGAGTTGCAAAAACCGTTTTCATCCCCGATAATCTCATTAACTTCGTGATTCTCTGACCCCTGCCCCAATGAGATGGGGAAATTTTTAGAACGTAATCGCCTAATTTTGGTGGTCGTTCTTTCCGGCGCGATCCTTCTTGGGTCGGGGATTTCTTTGGGAGTTGGAATTTCCCAACTCAACGTCCCTCACTCCAATCTCCAGTCCCAGGGTTTTTCGCCAGCTCCCTCTCAAACCGATTTGGTCGTGGAACCGACCGAAAGTCTTCCGATCAACATCAACTCGGCTTCGGTAACTGAATTGGAGTCGCTGCCGGGGATCGGCCCGACCAAGGCTGCCGCGGTTGTGGCCTATCGAAAGGAACACGGGAAATTCAACAACGTTTCCGAGGTCCAAAACGTTTCCGGCATTGGTCCCAAGACCTACACCCAGATTAAGGACCTGATTACGATTAAGTAATGGAATTTTTGGACGGCTTGCGCGAATCCATCATCGAAGTTGTCCGATCCGGATTACCGGAGCCCCACTCCTCCCTGCTTCTGGGGACCATTTTGGGAATCAAATCCGGTTTCCCGCCGGATTTTTATGAAGCGCTACGGGTGACCGGTACTCTGCACGTGGTGGTGGTATCCGGCTTCAACATTACCGTTGTCATCAACACCCTGGCCCGGTCGTTGGTCTTTATCCCGCCAAAAATCCGCTTTTTTATCACTCTTACCTTCCTCACTGCTTTTGTCTTTTTGGTAGGGGTCAATCCTCCAGTGGTGAGGGCGGCGATAATGGGTTCGGTTGCTCTGTTGGGAACGATTTTCGGCCGCCAAAATGACGCTCTGCGAGCTTTTCTGCTAACGGTGGTTGTGATGTTGGTATTCCAACCATCTTGGGTCGGGGAGCTCAGCTTTCAGCTGTCTTTTCTAGCTACTTTGGGGTTAATCTTGGTGCTTCCCCGGCTCGACCTGCTCATACCGGGTAAGGGTTTCTTACTCCGAGAGGATCTTTTAACGACAATTTCCGCCCAAATTCTAGTCTGGCCCCTCCTGGCGTACCATTTTGGAACAATTTCGGTTCTTTCTCCAGTAGTTAACGCTTTAGTACTCTGGACAATCCCTATAATTACTTATATTGGCTTGGTTACAGCCACAATCGGTATGGTTATCAGCAGTTTGTCTAACTTGATACTACTCCCAGCCCGGCTATTTTTGGACTATTTTATCTGGATTGTGGAGCGTTTTTCCGCCCTCAGAGTGGGGTATCTGACGGTCTCACCGTTTTCCGGAATTGCTCTCATCCTGTATTTCGTCGCCCTAGGAGGAGGATTATGGTTTCTCTACCAGCGATCAACCGAAAGACAATTGAAAAGCTGATTTTCGGGATTTGTCTCGGCACGTTTCTGTTAATTTTTTGGACGATCGGGCCGCGTCTCACTACCTCTCTATCAGGAGTAAATGACCTCTTGATCAGGTTTTACGACGTGGGGCAGGGAGATGCGATTTTGATCGAGAAGGGAACAACCCAAATCTTGATTGACGGCGGCCCTAACGACCAGATCCTGGCCCACCTGGGGAGGGATCTAATCCCGTGGGACCGGGAGATTGAGCTGCTGGTGCTGACCCACCCCCACGCCGACCATCTTTCCGGTCTTATTCCCGTAATTGAGCGATATAAAGTGGACCGAATCCTGTATCACCCCAGTTTTTACGACACGAGGGGTTATGAGAAGTTCCAGAAGCTGGTCCAAGAAGAGGGAGCGGAGGTCCTCTCCGCCCAGGCCGGGGGAAAGATTCGGTTGGCGGAACTTTCCTTGCAACTGCTCTGGCCGGTTGCTAATTTTCGCGATGATAATGTCAACAACGAATCGATTGTGATGCTCCTGTATTACCAGGGTTTTGAAGTTCTTCTCCTGGGAGACGCCGAGAGAGATGCCCAAAAAAGATTTGGTGTCACTGCCGATGTCGACTTGATAAAAGTGGGGCACCACGGTTCCATCAACGGCAGCTACGAGCCGCTTTTGCGGGCGTTTCGGCCCGAGCTGGCCGTTATCTCCGCCGGTGCCAAAAACCGCTACGGCCATCCCCATCATCAGACGCTTAGCCTGTTTGCTAATCTCGGGATTACCCTCCTGAGAACCGATTTGAACGGAACGGTGACGGTGCGGAGCGACGGTCGCAATTTTTGGTATGATACCGAAAGATGAGGTCAGAAATAGAAACCGCCATCAAAACCGCCGTCCAGGAACTCTACCGCCTTGAACTGCGGTCTCCTCTAGAACACCCGAAACAGGATAGTTTTGGGGATTTTGCTTCCCCGGCCGCCTTGGAGGTGGCGCGCGAGATGGACGTTGACCCGCTGGAGATCGCCAACCAGCTCAAAATCAAGCTTGGGGATTCTCTAAAGGATTGGGTGGCCGAGATTCAGGTTGAAAAGCCGGGGTTCCTCAATTTCTGGCTGAAGGACGAGATCCTGGTAAAGGAAGCAGCGCGGGCCGGCAAGGAAGCGGACCGCTACGGTTCTTCCGATCTCGGCAAAGGAAAAACGGTCGTGATCGACTACTCCGCTCCCAACATCGCCAAGCGGTTCGGGATCGGCCACCTGCGCTCGACCGTCATCGGTCAGGCACTCTACAACCTGTACAAGTTTTCGGGATACAAGGTGGTGGGGGACAACCATCTTGGTGATTGGGGAACGCAGTTTGGCGCATTACTCCGCCAAATTACCAATTACCAATTACCAATTAACAAATTAACCATTGACAAATTGGAGGAGCTCTACGTCGATTTTCACCGGGAGGCGGAGGAGAAACCGAAACTGATGGAGGAGGCCCGGGAGTGGTTTCTGAGGCTGGAGAGCGGCGACAAGGAGGCGCGGGCGGTCTGGCAGGCGGTGGTGGAAGTTTCCAGGAAGGATTTTGACCGGATCTACGCTCTTCTCGGAGTGGAGTTTGATTTCACCTATCCGGAGAGCTTCTATGAAGCTAAAATGCCGGCCGTGATCGCGGAGGTTCGGAAGAAGGGCCTCTCTCGGAAGAGCGACGGCGCGGAGATTATCGATTTTCCGACCCTCTCTCCGGCGATCCTGATCAAGAGCGACGGGGCGACCACCTACTTTACCCGTGACTTAGCGACGATCAAGTTTCGAATAGAAGAGTGGGACCCGCAGACGATCCTCTACGAGGTGGGCTCCGACCAAAATCTGCACTTCCAGCAGGTCTTTGCGGCGGCGAAGATGTTGGGTTGGGCGGACGGGCGGGAGTTCGTCCACGTGGCGCACGGGCTGGTTCGTTTCGCCGAGGGTAAGCTTTCTACCCGCCGCGGCCAGACGGTCCAATTGGATGACGTTCTGGATGAGTCCATCGCGCGGGCGAAGAAGCTCACCGGCGGAAACGAGGACATCGCCCGAGCGGTAGGGGTCGGGGCGTTGAAATACTTTGATCTCTCCCACCAACCCCAAACCGATATCATCTTCGACTGGGAAAAACTATTTTTACTGGAGGGAAACAGTGCTCCCTATCTTCAGTACACATACGCTAGAGCTAAATCAGTTTTAGCGAAAGCGCCTAAAACTGAAATTAAGATTGAAGATCTAAGATCTAAAATTTTAGATGCGGAGATGCCGCTGCTTCGCTACATCTATCGCTTCCCCGAGGCGGTGACGGAGGCGGCGAAAACCTACTCTCCGAACCTCCTCGCCAACTATATTTTTGAACTCGCCCAGCGCTTCAACAGCTTCTACGCCGCCGCGCCGATTATCAAAGCAAAAGAAAACAAAGATCTGCGGCTGGCCCTGACCTCAGCGACCGCGCAGGTTCTCAAAAATGGCTTAACGCTTTTGGGAATTGAAACGCCGGAACGGCTTTAAACCAGTTCGTTCTCTTTGAACCAGAGTTTGATTTCCTCATTGGCTTCCTCGATGGTACCGGAGGCGTGGACGAGGTTTTGGACGGCTCTCTTCTCCCGATTCGCCAGGATGGAGGAATCCACGGAGTAGTCCCCCCGGATCGTGCCGGATTCCGCCGTGGAGGGGATGGTCTTGCCCACTAGCCGGCGAACGTTGGCGACGGCGTGGTTTCCTTCCAGCACAAAAGCGATCACCGCTCCGCGGGAAAGAAACTCCATGTTCCACTGACGGATCTGCCGGCCGATTTTCACCGGGTCATCGGTCCCTAGTTCCTTGATCGGGTCCAAACCGCCTTCGGCGTAGTTCTCCAGTGTTTTCATTCCCATCGAGCGCAGGAAATCGGTTCTGTCTGGATAGTGGTGTGAGACAAACTCTTCGGTAACGGTGAGGGTTTTGGAGCCGACGATTCTCAATCCGGCGCGCTCAAAACGGGAGAGGACCTCTCCCACGAGCCCGCGCTCCACGGAATCCGGCTTGAAAACAACTATCGTTCGTTCCGCCATCGCCTTATCTTAGCGCAACTCGGCGGTGATAATCAGCCGGTTCAGGGCGATCCCGGGAGGGTCGCAGGTCTGGAGGGTGAGGTGGGGGGTTTCGAAGGTGCGGGTGAGGGGCTTGATGTTGAAGCCGGAAACCACCTGCCTATCGGTGACGTAGTAGTCAAATCTCTTTCCTCTGTAAAAAGTTACGATCCGGTCGCCCTTGTTGAGCTTGCGGAGCAGGTTGAAAACTCCGGAGTAGGGGCCGTAGTTCCAGAAATCCAGGGCGGAGTGGGCGAAGAGATAGGAGTTCCCGTCCTCGCCGGGTTTGACGGTTCCTTTGGCGTGGGCGACACCCTTCTCGAGTGCCCAGAGGTAGGCGTTCTTGTCGGTGACCGGGACATCGGCGATGATGGGGGCATTTACGCCAATTTTCTCGATCACGATCCCGAACTGGGTCGATTTGGGAGCAACTTTTAGGGGAGTCGGTTGACCAAGCAGGGCGGCGAACGGGCTGGGTTTGGGCGGCTCCACGTCCTTGACCTCGTCCACCGTGAAGGTCTGGCCGCGAATTCTCCAGTAGGCGTAGAGTGCTTCCTGCCGGATCACGTCCCAAAAGGAAAAGAGAAAATAGAAGATCGCCCCTAGGATGAGGGCGTTGGAGACCGTTTTGAGAGCAAAGACCTTCCAGTCGATGCGGCGGATTTCTTCTGATAAGTTGAACATTTTCTGGTGCCCCCGGCAGGACTTGAACCTGCAATCTCTCCCTTAGGAAGGGTTTGCTCTGTCCGATTGAGCTACGGGGGCGGATACAGTAGAATTATATCAGTCGGGGCGTAGGTCATCGGTAGACCGCTCGCTTCGGGTGCGAGAGGTAGTGGGTTCAATTCCCGCCGCCCCGACCAGTCTCATCACTTGCACATCGCTCTATTTGACATTCCCGTTCCAATCCTGCTAAGAATTACCTCAGCAAACCTAGTCAGACCTACACACTGTCTGGAGGATTGCGGGACTGCCCAATGTCTGAAAATCTGCCCAATCGAACGCTTCCTGTTTCCAAAGCCGCCTCTTTCCTCGGCGTTTCCGCCGAAACTCTCCGCCGTTGGGATCGCAAAGGAGTTCTGAAACCATTCCGAACCAAGGGCGGCCAGCGCCGTTACTCTCTCACCAATCTTGAAGCCTACAAAAGCGGAGAACGCTCCGCGAAAACCCCGTTAAAGATTTCCCAAGCCGCCGAACGGCTCGGTGTCCATCCCGAGACCCTTCGCCGTTGGGAGCGAGATGGGGCGATCCAAGCCGAACGCACCAATGGCGGACAGCGCCGCTATACGCTGGATCGCCTTGAGCAGATCGCTTCCGCCCCCACCGTCCCCATTCCGGTCCGGACAATGGAACAATGCCGCCCCCAGCCACCCCATCACCTCCGTCGGTTGTTGGCAGTAGTAATGGGTGTATTGATAGTGGCGGGATTATGGTCCCAACTGTCTCCGCTCAGTCGAGAACGCCTCCAGCGCGTTTTTGCCCCTCATCTCCAGGTACCGATCGTGGATATCAACGATGCTTTCCGGTACAAACTGAACGACTCCCAGCAGATTTCGGGACTGAAGGCGCTCTTTCCGCTGGAGGCCCCCGGCCTGATCAGCCAAACCCTCACCGTTCTGAAGGACAGTGTTATGAACGGGGCCCGTTTCCTCGGCACGGTCTTCTTCGGCCAGAATAAGGACTGGTACATCAAGCCCACCGGCGACGCCAACTTTAAGTCGATAGCCAGTGGGGAAGGTGATGTGACAAATCTGCAGGTGACCAACCTAACTGTTACCGGTACCACCACCGGGGTAACCGGAACGGGGGGAGGTGCTGTTACCGGTGGTGACGCCGACACGCTTGAAGGCCAAGCGGGAAGCTACTACCTCGACCTCGACAACGAAACCGGCACCTGCGCCGACTGCCTCACCGGGGTTGAGATTGACGAGTCGACTTTGACGGGGATCGATGCCGATACCCTCAATGGTCAGATCGGCAGCTACTACCTTGATTCCGCCAACTTTGCCGGAACCGATTGGACGGACCTGACTGACGGTGGGGAATCCGCCCTTCACATCCACGACCACGGTGATCTGAATGGGCTGGGAGACGACGACCATCCCCAGTACGCCGCTTTGGCTCAGAACGAAATTGTCAGCGGGGCCTGGAGATTCAGCAACGACGTTATGATCAGCTACGGTTCCGCCATCCGACTCACGGACGCGATCGAAGACTGGGACGCGGTCTATGCTGGTCTGGGCTCCGACACCATCATTGACGCGATGGGAGATATCCAGCTGATCACCCAGACCAGGATCGCCACCACGGCCGGTAATCCGGATGCTCTCCTTCACGTTACCGGCGGAGACGCCTATATTGCCCCCGATTCCGGCTACACCTTCGACAACCCCTCGGTCAACGAGGATCTCTACGTCTTTGGGAACCTGGAGGTGGACGGAACCGTCTACGGAACTGTTTCGGGTGACCTAACGTGTAGCGATTGTCTCACCGGCACCGAGATCGACGAGTCCACTCTGGCGGGTGTAGACGCCGACCTGTTGGACGGTCAGGACGGAACCTACTACCTCGACCTCGACAACGAAACCGGCACCTGCGCCGACTGCCTCACTACCACCGAAATCGACGAGAGCACTTTCACAGGATTAGGCAGCACCAACATCGACGACATCTACCTCTTCAACACCGGCGATACCGCCTCGGGAGACTACAACTTCGATGCCAACACTTTCGTCATCGACTCTGTGGCTGACATTGTGGGTGTCGGAGCAATCCCAGTTACCGAAAGACTGGAAGTGACCGGAAACATTAAGCTCACCACCATCGGTGACCAACTTCTCTTCGTCGATGATGGCTACATCAAATCGTCCGCTGATAATACGATAGAATTACAGTCCGCCGGGACGACCGATTTCAAAATTGCTGACCGGATTCCGCTTAAGATTCAGTACACCGATACTTTCTTCTTCTCGAACGCCAATTTGGAGAAGACGGGGACTGCGACTGTCGCAACCCAATATCCGTCCTACGACCTAATTCTCAAAGGTTCCGGTTGGGACGAAACCTCAGCAGCGGATGCTGATCTGACGGGAACTATTCGCCTCACTGCCGGTTCCGGAGCGACCGGGTCGATACCCTATCGCATTGGTATATTCGACGATACCCCCACCGAATGGGTCACCTTTGATCTCCTCAACCAGCAAGTTGGGATCGGGGATACTACCCCAAGTTACAAATTAGATGTAGATGGGGATATTCGGTCAACCGGACAGCTCATCTCTACCGTTGCCATCGGCACAGCTCCTTTAGCGGTAACTTCCACCACTCTCGTCACCAACCTCAACGCCGACTCCCTTGATGACCAAACCGGAAGCTACTATCTCGACTGGACCAATTTCACCAACACTCCCACCGTTCTTTCTTCCCTCGATGGGGTTTCCAACGATGAAGGAGATATCGACCTGGTTGAGGGTGCCAACATCACCATTACTCCCAGTGATCTTGCCAATACGATTACCTTCGACGTCGCCGGCGGTTCGGGGTCGAGTTTGGATGCCGACCTGCTGGACGGTCAGGACGGGAGCTACTACCTCGACCTGGACAACGAAACCGGCACCTGCGCCGATTGTCTGACCGGTGCGGAGATCGACGAATCTTCTCTCGCCGGTGTGGACGCTGATCTGCTGGAGGGCCAAGCCGGCAGTTTTTACCTGGACGACTTTGACGATGTCTACGCCAATTCCATCACCGCCGTCAATTTCGATATGGAGATCGATAACGCCAACGGCCTGACCTTCGACATGACCACCACCGGAGACTTCATCATTCGGGATGCCGGCAACAACCTGTTCACATTTGGAGACAACTCGATCATCGATATCCGGCCCGCCAACGTTGCCACTACGGCCGGAAGGGTAATGATCGATGGGGCGGTCGTTGATTCCACTACCGACCTTGGTCTCCTTGATATCAACATGGACAGCCTCACAACTACCGCAAGCGGAATAAACTTGGACTTTCAAGTTCTAGCCGCCGCCGCTAATTTGACGATGTACGGCCAACGAGTTGACTTGACTGTTGACTCCGATGCCACCTACTCTCATACCGCCTACGGCCAGTACGTTGCGGTGGACCTCGACGATGCCTCCTCCACCGCCTACGGTCTTTACGTCGATGCGGATGCGGATGCGGATGGGGTAGGGACGGAACTGGCCTTCGGTTTCGAAACCGGCGATTCTTCGACCACCACCGAGATCGAAGTGGGCCGGATGATCAGGAATACTTCCGGCACGGCCGCCGCCGGGATTGGTGCCTACTCCAGCACCTATATTGAAGACGCCGCCGGTGCTCTTTTTGAGGCCGGGAGAGTCGGATTCCGTGCTAGTGATGTCACTAGCGGGGCGTCGTCCGCCGCGGCTTTCATGGTCTACACCGAACGTGAGACATTCACTAACATGATCCCAGCCTTCACCGCCTATGTCACCGGTGCCGACCGCCTTCTCTGCATGAACGGGACCGACGGCGCGGTTTCCGGCTGGGACTGCTTCGGGATGACGATCGGTTCCGCCAATGCTGTTACTCTGAACTTTGACGGGACAGGCAGATTAAAATTCGATTACAGTAGCGGCAGCGCCCAAGTTGCAATTTTCACCCCTAACACGGCGGATGACTTGCTGCTTAAAACTCTAGGGTCCCAGGAGATCTCCTTCGATACCTCCAACAACGGCACGGATATGTACATCGCTTCCGGGGGAGGTATCGGCATGGGAACAATCGGTCCGGATAGGAAACTGGACGTTTTGGACGCTACCAATCCCCAACTCCGCCTGACCGACACGGACGGCACGGACTACGTAGATTTTCAGGCGGATGAGAATGGCGCTCTCACGATTACTACCGCCGGCGGCGATACCTCGATCGTCAACGTCACCGGTTCGGTTTACGCCAGCAAGGCCAACACCACCCGCTACTCCTATTTCGGTGATGAGTTCACCAAAAGAGCGCTCACCGGGGGTGCCGATTCCGGTGCCACATTCTATGTGACTGCTGACAGTGCACCCAGCATTGATCTGGGTGACACAGGAGCCTGGGGATTTGATGAGAACACCAGTGGATATGCCTTTGTCACCGACGATCTCATAAACGGACTCATTGCCGTAACGGTCGATGACAACGTCGCCGCCGGTTCGCACGGAGCGATGATCTATGTCGCCGATGCCGCCACTCTCAACAACGCCGACCTGCAGTGGAAGGTGGCCAACAAACCCATCTACGTTGGTAAATTTATGAAGGCCACCACAAATGTCAGTGCGGACCACTGTTTCTTCGCCGGTCTGTCGAGCCAGACCACCGCCAATTCGGGAGCGGACTGCACGACGGGGGCCTCAAACAGCCTGATTGGCTTCCAGAACACCACCGCCACCCTTCAGGCCGTCGTGGGGGACGCTTCCGCCGAAACCGTCCTCACCTGCTCGGGAGCAACCATCGTCGTCAACCAGAGTTTCTGGGTCCGGTTTGAGGTCTTCTCGTCCGCCTCGGTGAAATTCTGGTACGACATGAACGTTGATGACGGTGCGGTGAACGAGAGCTACTGTGGTGAGATTACCACCGGCATCCCCTCGGCGGCGATGGGCGCCGCCATCGCGACGGCATCGAGCGACGCTGCAAATGCGGATGCCTTCTACGGAGACTACGTCCGGATCTGGCAGGATGACCAGCCCTCCAACCAACCCCTATCGATTTTCACGCTGCCGAGTCCAGAGGTACCCAACGAAGTGGCGGTGGATGGGGAAGGGGACGCCGCCGAGATTAATCCGGATGGGTCCACTACAAAGATTGCCCCTCCGGTTGTAGAAGCGGAGGAGGGGATTTTCCAGAAGCTCACCATTGCCGTAGAAGCAATCTTCAAGAAAATTATCGCCGATACCGCCGAGATAGTCTCGGCCTTTGTGAAGGACCTGACGGTGGACCAGCTCACCGTCAGCGATAAGACCTCCGGTCAGGCGATGATTGTCGCTGGAAGTAAACAATTAACAATTAACAATTCACAAGTGACGGAAACTTCTAAAGTCTTCGTCACCTTCCGCGACTCTTACGCTCCGGCCGCCAACTACTGGGTGTCGGATGTGACAGCGGGGGAGAGCTTTACCGTTACGCTAGACCAGCCCACCGAAACCGAATCCCGCTTCGATTACTGGATTGTGAACTGAATATCTGCTCCCCATTGACTATTCAAAATTCAATGCGCTAGAGTGGCATTAGTAGTGAGGGGGGTGAATCAATTTGCCAAAAGTATCTCAAAAACAAGTTAAGGGCGAAGAGCACTTGGTGGGTAGATTTTGGGACGACATCAACGTCGTTTCATCGGCCGAGCGGATGATCTATTTTGAGCATCTGCTGACCCCGACCGAGGTGATGATGCTCGCCAAGAGAGCTGCCATCTTCAAGGATCTCATCAACAAGCGTTCCTACGTCGAGATTTCGGGCGAGTATGGGGTGGGGGTGAACACCATCAGCCGCCTCTCCAACACTTTGCACCAGGCCGATCCGGACTTCATCGTGATCTTGACCAAGCTCGGCGCGAAGGAAGAGAAGAAGAGCTGGTTCTGATTCTTAGTGCAGGCTTATCCCGTATAAGTTTACGGGTGCCTTGGAGGAGATCAAAGTCAGGATGATCACCTGAGCGAGGTCAGTGGAGGAGAGGGCGATTTTCTCCGCGAGCGTTCCCGTGAATATCTCCCGTTTGTTGCTTCCGTCCCGATCCAGAATTGAGACCGTACTATCTTCAATGACGATGAAGTTTTGGGAGTTTGCCATCCAGAAGAGCTTCAGATTTTTGTTCTCGGTTTCGAGGACTTTCCGGTTGGTCTCATCGCCGACAGGAAGGGGGTCGGTGAAGTTTGCCACCCAGAACTGGCGTTTGCCGCCCTCGGTTTTCTCGTAAAGAAACTTTCGTTCGTCGGGGGACCAGACGCTGGTAAGAGCCAGGGCCATATCCTTAAATTCTTCGGTAATTTCCAGGGTTTTGACGGCGTCGGCGCGCTGTTCCTTCACGAGATTCTGCCACTGCGTTCGAAAGGTGGTGACGCTACCAACTTCGGTGGCGGTCGCCCCGATCCTGATTGGGAAGAGATTTCCTTTGCTTCCGGCGACAAGAAGAAGTTGATCCTCATTGGGAGAGAATTCGATTCTGGTGACCTTTGAGAAAGGGAAATCACTGGTTTCCGTGGCGATCTCCTGCGGGCGGATCCTCAAGAATCCCAGGAAAGAGCTATTCAGAGAGAGCAGATAGAGCTTGCCGCCGCTCAGGAAAGCGGCCTTTTCTCCGGAGGCGGAGGCGGTCACCAGTTTCGCTCCGTTTTGGGTGATGGCCGTTAGCGAGGGGGAGCGGGGCGGCAGAAGCGCCGTAATGCTGGTGACTAGCTCCTCCTTGACTTCAACGTCTCTTTCCCAGCTCAGGAACCCCTCTTTTTCGATTTTAAGGTGATAGGTGCCGGGCTGGAGGCTGCCGATGGTGGAGTCGGTTGCTCCGGAGAGCTCGTCGTCCAGGAAAACCTTGGCCCCGTCCGGGACGGACTTGACTAGGATCATTCCGGTCCTGGCAAAACCTCCCTGGCTCAGATCCAATCGGAAACCGGAGGCGTAGAGGATTACTCCACCTGCGATTGCTATCAGGATTGCCATGACTCCAAAGACGGCGAGAGGATTATTGCGCATTGCCTTATTATAGAATAGTGCTGTCCTCACTGGCGTTCGGTTGCAAATCGCGTTCGCGGTTGGCTGTCCTCACTGGCGTTCGGTTGCAAATCGCGTTCGCGGTTGGCTGTCCTCGATTAAATAGATGATCAATTTTCTACTCCCACTCCTAATCTTTTCGACGATTTTTGAGCGTTTGAATATTTTTATTCCCTCGCTGGATTTTTCTCTGAAGATTTCCCTGATTCTCCTGCCGATTACCGGACTGGTGCTCCTTCTCAAGAAACGCTTAACTCCCAACCCGACCTTTCTCTTCCCGGCCCTGGCGGCGGTGGTTTCCACGGAGATCCTGTCGATTGCTCTCTCTTTCGACCGGTTCCAGAGCTTTCAGGTCGTGATTCTCCATCTGCTGATGATCGGCCTTTTCTACCTAATTATATGGAGCGGGCGAAGTGAGGGGGGCTTGGTGCGGCTGGTTTGGGCGTGGGGAATCGGCGCCGCCACCGTGGCTCTGCTCGGTATCTGGCAGTTTTTTCACTACGCTCTGGGGGGAGACCCGACCCTGTTCTTTGAGCGGTGGTTTTCGGCGAAAACTCTTCCGGCCGACACCTTTCTCCAGTCTCTTTACGGCCTGATAAGCTGGCGAGCCCGTTGGGATATCGGGATGTTGGACCACTTCCTGCGACCGCCTTCGACCTTTATCGATGTCACCACGGGGGCTTCTTTCGTGGGGATTTTCCTGATCCTGGGTTTGGGCTGGTTCCTGAGCTGGAAGAGAGAGGACCTGCGGCGGGTGCTGATGGGGGTTCTGCTGGCCGTTTCTTCCCTCTACTTCCTGATGGCGGTCTCTCGGAGCGCTGCCCTGGGATTGCTCGTCGGGATGGGGCTTTTCGCCTACCTCTATCTGAAGGAACTGATAAATCCGTGGTTTCTCAAGGCCGCGATTGCTACCGCCGCAACCGCGGTCTTGGGGTTGGGGTTTTTTTTCACCACCACTAATCGCTTGGGATCGACCCTGAACCGCTTGATCTACGTCCAGGACGCCTGGCAGATGTTTATCAAGAACCCGTTGTTTGGAGTGGGGGTCGGCAACTTCGAACCCTACTGTCGCACCGTTCTAAACCCCGGGAGTCCGGCCTGCTATTCGCATTCCATCTTTCTCACGTGGTTGGGTGAGATGGGGATCGTTGGCCTGGCGGCCAACCTTTTTCTGGTGGCAACTTTAATTTACTTTCTTTATCGTCTTTTCGATAGACTGAAGCGCGAAAATGTTTGGAAATGGCGCATTGCGGGGTTGCTCGCGGCTTATGTCGCCCTGCTCTTCGCCAACATCTTTCACGCCCACTATGGCTTGGAGTTTACGTGGGTGTTGACGGGCTTGGCGGTTAGCGGCTATTACCTTGCGAAGCGGTCGAGTGAGTTAAACCCGGAGGGTTTAGAATCCCCAACCCTTCGGGTTGATGTGCTTGGCATCAAGATTGACAACGTGACGATGGGGGAGGCGGTGGAGCGAGTAAGAGGTTTTTTCAAGTCTGCCCATCGAGCCTTCGTGGTTACTCCAAACCCGGAGATGATCATCGCTGCTAGCAAGGATAAAGAATTTACTCAAATACTCAACCAGGCGGATCTAGCGGTCCCGGATGGGGCGGGCCTGGTGTGGGCTTCCCGCATCTGGGGAACAGATTTACAGGAGAGAGTCGCCGGAACGGACCTGTTCCTCCGGCTCTGTGAGGAGTCAACGCGGCGGGGCGGAAAGGTTTTTCTGTTGGAGGGTCCGGCGGGTTTGCGCACCGCCGCGGCCGCCGCCGGAGAGCTTAAGCGCCGCTATCCCAAAATAAAAATTGCCGGCACGCTGATCGCCGATGGGTCACCCGAAAATGATGCCAAGACCGTTCAACTGATTAACCAATCATCTACCCAACCAATTGATCTCCTCTTCGTCGCCTACGGCCACAGCAGGCAGGAGCGTTGGATTAAGCGGAACCTGCCGAAGCTTAATGTAAAAGTGGCGATGGGGGTGGGCGGGGCTTTTGACTTCGTCGCCGGGGCGCAGCAGCGGGCGCCGCTGCTGGTACGCCGGCTGGGTCTGGAGTGGCTCTACCGGATGGTGAAACAACCCTGGCGGATCAAGCGCCAGCTGGCGCTCCTGCCGTTTATCTTTTTAACCTTCAAAGAATCTTTTAATCGTTAAAGGCCGTACTGTCCTCGCTTTGCTCGGTTGTAATTTCCGCTTCACGGAAAGTAGAGCTTGCGGTAGTCCTCGAGCATGCGGGGGGTATTGAACCGCGGGCCGCAGGATCGGAGGGATTCCTTAACCATCGCCGCCCACTTCTCTTTCTGGTCGTAAAAAATAGGGACAATTTCCTTCTCCAGGAGGCCGTAGACGTTCTCAGCATCAGGAGGATTGATCTCCCAGCCGTTTTTACCGTTAAACCCTTCTGCCCACCACCCGTCGGGGCTCGAGGCGTTTAGGGCGCCGTTAAATACCGCTTTCATGCCGCTGGTACCGCTGGCTTCCCAGCCTACCTTTGGCGTGTTCAGCCAGACATCGGCGGCGGCGAATAGCTCTTTCGCCAGCGACAGACTGTAGTTGGGGAAATAGATGAGGTGTCCCTCCAAGCGGGGGTCGCGGCTAGCGTCGATCACCTGCTTGACGAAGCCCTGTCCCTGCGGATCCTCGGGGTGGGCCTTTCCGCTCATAAGTAGATACACTGGTCTATCGCTGCTGACGAGAACCTTAACGAGCCGGTCCAAATCCGAGACCAAAAGAGCGGGCTGTTTGTACTCGGTAAAGCGGCGGGCCCAGGCCAGAACCAGCGCTTTGGGATCAAAGCGGCGCTTGTCATAGGCGAGGTGGGCAAGGGTTTCGGCGGCGTTTTTCTTGGCGTTCAGCTTAGCTTCCCCGATTTCTTTATCGGACGATTCGGCCGTAACTTTCCCGAATTCCTTAACGGTCCAGCGGGGGGCGTAAACGGCATTGGTGACGTAGGTGGTTGGAATCTCTCCGTTGACGAATTTCCAAAGTTCTCTGGAGATATCGAAGTGTTTGCGGCTGACGGCGTTGATGGCGCGGGCGTGGCGCATCGCAAAAACGGTCAGCGAGAAAACCTCTTCTCCGTTCCAATCTCTTTTGCCGAGATTCCAGATCTCTTCCGGATTCACATCCAATCCTTCAAAGAGGGCGTTCAGGGTAAAAGAGATCTCTTCCCGGCTGAACTTGCTCTCGGCGCCGGCGACGGGGGTGTGAGTGGTGAAGATTGTTTCGGACTTTACCTTTTCTCTCGCCTCCGGGAAGGAGAGGCCTTTCTCCAGATATTCACGGAGACGTTCCATGATGTTGAAGGTACCGTGATCGTCGTTGATGTGCCAGACCTCGATCGGCAGCTCCAGTTTGCGGGCGGCGCGGACGCTACCGATTCCCAGCACCAGGTCGTCAAACAGGTGGGGAGCCCAGACCCGCTCGTAGAGCCGGTCGGTGAACTTGCGGTCCTCGGGGGTGTTCTCGGGAATATCGGCATCCAGGAGGTACAGGGGACTGGAAGAGACGTCTTTTCTCCAGATTTTGAGGGTTAGTTCGTGGTCGGTGAGAGGGACCCTGACCGATTGGCCGGTGTCCACCAGACCGGCCTGCAGCGGGTCAATCCGGTCATAGAAGTGTTCCTGCTTCCCCTCCGGACTGACCTTCTGCTGGAAGAATCCTTCGTGAAAGAAGACACTGATGCCGCAGAGGGGGAACTGGCTCTCGGCGGTCTGGTAGAGCAGGTCGGCGGCGAGAATTCCCAGCCCGCCGGCGTAGGTCGGCAGTTCGTCGGAGAGAGCGAATTCGGAACTGATATAGGCAACGCGGGGGTTCATCAGAATCCGGCGGGGACTTCCCGGTAGAAGAACTTCGGCCGGCCGAGGAGAGATTTCAGGAGGACGTAGTACTTGCCAGTGAGATCAATCTTTTCGGAGGGAGTGGTGTTGTTGTCGGCCAGAGAAAGATTTCGGTCGAGAGAGATGGTGTCTTTCAGGGAGATGAGAGTCCCCTCCACCACCAGCTGGCGGGTGATATCGTCGGGAGCGGACTTGTCGTAGGCAGTGTTGATTCGGCCTTCGGCGATGTACACTCCTCCCGCAAAATCATCGGCGGGTCCTCCCCCGGCAAAGCTCTCAGAGAAATTGATGTTTCCGGAGACAATGAAAACGAGCGTGCCATCGGCCGCCGTGCGGATCTCGGCGTCGATGGTGAGATTGCCGTCGACGAAGACCAGGGTGTTCACCCCGCCCGCCTGGTTGAAGACCCCATTGACGGTCTTGTTTCCGGAGATGAGGTAGGCTCCGTCGGCGTTGGGGAGAGTTGCGCCGGAGTAGGTGCTCGCCCCGCCGCCGAACCGCTTCCAGAGATCAGCGTAGGTTGGGGCCTTGATCGGGGTGTTCAGGGTGAGGTTGAAGTTTCGCTCGGGGTAGTACTGGGCCCGCCAGTTTTCCTGGGAGGAACCGGAAACCGAACCCCGTCCAAAGATCCCCCAGCGGGCGTTGAACAGGCCGGTGGGAGCGACTCTCAGCCCTACCAAGTGATTGGCGAAGATGTTTCCTCCCAGCGCCTGGGCCCAGGAGTTTATCAGGGTGTAGTGCCAATTCAGATCGGCGTATCCCTCGGAAGGAACGTTGACTGACCGAGAATTGCCGTTGGAGACGGCGCCCGCGACCGGACAACTTGCATCGCCGTTCACACAAGCGGTGGTGTGACAATCGGTGCGGTTGTAGCAGAGAGTGGATTGGACGATGTATCCGCCCGGAGCGGTGACGGAGACCGTGTGGCTGCCGGCGGTGCTGGTTAGGGAGTAGGGATTGCTGATGGTTTCCGAGCCGCCGTCGAGGAAAACGCTCTGTCCGGAAACGGGGGCGGAGGGGGTGTTGCCGGGCATCAGGACCTTGGATCCTTGCACCGTACTGGTCGGGGCCGTGCAGGTCCGCATATTCGCCGAAGGAATAACCGTTTTGGTTAAGCCGGGACCGGAGTAGGAGAGATGGGATTCGGCGTTTCCATTGTTGTCGTAGTACCAAACGCGGATGCCGTACCAGCCGGAGTTAAGAGCCACGGTACCGGAGCGCTCGCGGGCGCTGTGATCGGACCAATCGGTAACAATGGTGTTCCAGTTGCCGGGGGTGGTTTCGACGTCGACCATCATTCCATCGTTGCTGGTGATGTAAAAGGTCCAATCGCCGGTGGTGGGGATGCTGACGTAGCCGGTCCAGTTAACCGAGAAGTTGTCGCTGCCGAGGGGGGTACAGTTTGGGGAACCAGAGCCCCAGTCGAAGTTGACGGTGGCGTCGTTGCGGTCCAGTTTCAAGCCGCCGTCAAAACGCGGTTCACCAACGGGGTTGTCGCGATAGTAGAGGCCGCGCAGGCCGTTGGCCTGAGTGCAGGAGCCGGCGGCGACGGTCGAACCCCAGCTGCAGCCGCCGCCGGGACCTCCGCCGTCATCGGGAGGATTACCGGTGCACCAACCGCAGGTCCCGCCGGTTTTGTAAGTTTCACCGCAGTATTCATAATCCTTAGTTTTACAATTATCCCATTCGCAGGTAAATTTATAACCTGAACATTTACTCCATACATAACAGTAGCCTCCCCATGATGCTTTGCAGGGAGGGCAATTCCAAGTCTTCCACCGGTTCTTACAAACTGTACCCCCTTGACATTTCAGCCCGTAGCATCCGTTTCCGATCTTAAAGGTGCAGCCGGATTTCACGCAGACGTAGGAAGGACAGCCGCCGCCGGTGCAGCACATTGTGTTGTTCTGGCAGGCGTACTTGGGAGATTTGCATTCCCCCGAGTAACATGTGGCAGCGTAAGTAGTAGATGGTTTGCTTTGCGAAAGAAATGTGATGAAAAGAGTAATTGCAAAGAGAGACAAAATCCGGATGATTTTTGGCAAGGATAATCGGGACATTTATTCAGCATCAATATAACTGAAGTGAGGAAGGGCAAGCAAAAGAAAAAGCCGCTCGGCTTGGGAAAGCTGAGCGGCTCACTAACACACTACGGAACGGGCGGGAAGGTAAAGATGACTTCCTTCAGCTCCCCATCCAGCACGTACGGTTGGGTTCCACCGACCTCATAGAAGAGGTAGGCTTTTCCGACCAAGATGCCGTCCCCGTCCTTGTTTTCCGCGATTGTTCCGTCGTAGGTCAGAACATACCCTTCGCAGAATGTCGTCTCGCCGGTGATTACTTCCGGGTTAGTCAACATTTCTGGCCAAGGGTCCACGTTCGCGAACGGATTGGGATTCACTCCATCATTGGCGAGTACCGACGGGCCCTGGATTACAGAAACTACTATGGAAGAACCCCCATCCACCTCTTTCCAAATCTCGGGGTGTTCCGAGACGCGCGCCCACAGTTGCTCATCGTAAATTTCTTGAGCCTCATTCGAGTACCCAGGCTGAGGACCAAAAGTAGAATCGAACGCCCCGGCACACTCTGCCAGCATCCGCTCGGCAATCTCCCAAATGATTGCCATCTCCGGATCCGGCGTGTTCGTGGGAGTAGGAACCTCCGTCGGGATAGCCGTCGGCTCAAGAGTGGGAGTCGGGGAGGGAACTGCGGTCGGGGGAACCTCCGTCGGAATCCCCGTGGCGGGTTCAGCCGTAACCGATGGAACCGTCCCGTTGTCTACCTGCGTAGGCAGGCAGCCCGTCAACGCAAACGCAAGAACCAGGGCAAACATCAGCTTGGCATTCATCGAAATCTCTCCTTCCCCCTTAGGGGATATAGTTTAGGTTATAGCTATAGGATAACAGAAAATCCGGTAAAAATCAAGTTTAAATTTAGAAAAATCTATTCTTCCACAAGGATGGTGCGGTTAAGTTGGCAGTAGTGATTTATCTCAGAACACTCTTCGTTGGCGCAGTAGCCGAAGAGTGTGTCTTCGGACTGAGCTTCGACGACAATGTCAATCCCGGTCTGGAGTAATTTGGTGTCCAGCGGTTCGGGATTCCGTAGGTCTTTAGGAACGCGGGTGGCGGTGAGAGTGCCCTCCTCTTTGGGACAAGTGATTTTGACGGTTTTCTCCGGTACCGGCCTTTCCGATCCGAAAACCGTGTTGAGAAACCCAGGCGGCCAGACGAAGGAGAGCACCAACGTCTCTTTTTCAGGGTCGGTACCGATTACGTTGGCGGTAACTTGATCAGTTTCAAAATTCCAATCCTTGGTGGCTTGGTTTTGTAGAGCCTCATCGAAGGTGAGTTCTTTGCCGAAGCGAATCTGCATTTGAGAAATCCATCTGTCGATTGTTCCGTTGAAATAAAAATAAGCGGCGGCGGTCAAGATAAGAACGACTAGCCAAAATTTCCAGCTTTTGAGAATTCTTTTCAGCATTCAATTTGATGGTAACA